>Ga0114978_10004867_pt1 | contig 10780 bp, 18 predicted proteins | sample S_140212_EF_Meta_FD_87027 | JGI IMG/M metagenome (GOLD analysis project Ga0114978, IMG submission 87027) | Freshwater microbial communities from Lake Simoncouche, Canada to study carbon cycling - S_140212_EF_MetaG | ecosystem: Environmental > Aquatic > Freshwater > Lake | place: Lake...
TATTAAAATTAAATTAAATAAAAATAGCAATGACTTCATGTTTACTCCAAAAAATAAAATTAAATTCAGCACAGCAAAGACTATTATATAATCTCATAATAAAAAAGCAATTATTTATTTTTAAATTAAAACATATATAACTTTATAAGTTATTTGTTTAGATAAGGAATTATATGTACGAAAAATTCAAGGAATTTTTAGAATTTGAAGAAAAAGCTTGTCAATGTGGTTGTCAGTCTTGCAAAAAAGAAGATTGTGCAAACTGCACTTGTGAAGATTGCAAATGCAAAAATTGCAAGTGTTCTAAAAACTAATCATTGTCTCCATCTGTAAACTTTGGTGGAATACCTGAATTCCACCAATATTCATTGCTGTAAGGATAATCTTTATTAACATTCTTACTATCTTTTTTTTCTTGTTGTTTGTTTTCTTGTGCCCATAACATAAAAACTGCTTGTGAAAGCAAAAATCCCAAACACATTCCAGATAAAAATTTATTGGTATTATCTGTAGATGGTGTGGCTGCGAGAATTAACAATAAAACAAAAAAAGCTATAGAAAAAACACAGAATTTATATTTATTGTTTATCATAATCTCTTTCAAAAATTAATTTTAAATCACCTTTTTCAACTAATTCTTTTAAACTTTTAATAGTCTTTTCTTTTATCTGTCTTATTCTTTCTTTAGTCAAATTCAATTCTTCACTTAACTCTTTAAGAGTTTTTTTATTACATCCTATGCCAAATATTTGGGTTAAAATATAAAAGCTTCGTTCGTTATTTTGGGATATCAACATATTTTTTATTTTATTCCAATCATGTTGAATTATTTCATTTTTATCAAATGTATCAATTATATCTTGGTCTTTTAAATCAAGTTTACAATCATAATTTTTTTCTTCTAAATTTGTTGCCATAAAAGATTCAAATTTTTTATTAGAGTTTTGGTCACGAATAGAATTGTTTAATAAGCACCAAGTACAATAAGTTGAAAATTTAAATCCTCTAGTATAATCAAATCCATCGACTGCTTTTATAATATTCAAAAAGCTATCGCTTAATAAGTCATTTGTGTTATGACCATAAAAATCTTTTCGATGTTTAAACATTTGATAAGACAATCTTAAGTTACACTTAACAATAAACTCTCTTGATTCTAAATATTTTATATAATTTGTCTTAAGGTCAGAAAAAAGATTCTGGCAATTGGTTTTACTGTATTTTAGTGAAATTTTCTTACATTTATTTTTAAAAAAATTCATTTGTCTAAACAAATGAAATTCTTGATTTTTATTTAGCAAAGGAAATTCATAAAAATGCTGTAGTTCTGGTATTACATTTCTAAGGCTACTTTCTTTCATAGCTTTTTTATTTTTTTTAAATTCATCAGAATCTGGTAATGGTGAAAATATAATTTCTTCTGCTTTTTTTGATTTAAATTCTTTAACAGGCCAAGCTTTAAATTTATCGCTTAATATATTCTCAATAAATCCATCATTTAAAATTAAATCATAAGACATTATTAACTTCTCCTGTAATTAATATTAACAAGTAATAGTTTATAATATAATTTTTTAATATGTCAACTAAAATATTCTATATCTCTGATAATTTTATTTAATATTAATAAACTTGTTTTCTTTTCAATGTTTTTCTTGAATATAAAATAATTTATTTTATTAAAATCATCTCTATCTATCCATGCGATAAGCATCGGTGGATTTTCTCTTTTTTTAAGTTCTTTTATAATTTCATATGTTGATATAAATTCAAGAGTATCATCAGACATAATCTTTTTTTTAAAAAAATAATCTTTTATTTTTTTTTCTTGATCTTTTTTTATTAAAAAAAACAATATTATTGCTAATGAAAATATTGTAAAAAACAAGATAAAGTAAGTAAAATCAACCATATTTTAAATTTTTAAGTATTGAGAAAATTCCTTCAATATTATAGTTAAAAATATTAAGATCTAAAAATAATTTAATAAATTGCAAGATGTACTGTAATTTATCGCCTTTAATTAACAATGGAAATCCATGATTTAAATAATTATTATTTTTAGAAGAAAACAACACTTGATCTCTGTAATTTGCCAAACAAGTGGAAATATCACTAATTTCACTGCCATAAAATTTAAAATCATCATCTATCGAATCTATACTAGCACACAAGTCAATATTAGTTGCCAATTCAAAATTTAAAAAATAATAACAATCTTTATTTATTACATTTAAAACCTGCATCAAACATGATAATTCTTTAGGAAAATTATTATAATTTTTAGCAATTAATAAGCTTACATTATTAAAATTAAAATCTAGATGATTATCTGTAAATAAATAAAATTTATTATTTGGAAATTCATTAAAGTTTACATCTGTAAATTTATTTACATCTTCAAAATAATCTACATAAATTAAATTTTCTATCATTAATTACTTTTCCGTTCTTCACAAAACCTTTTTATGGCTTAAAATTGATTCAACTTCGTCTTTTGATATGTTAATTTTCTTATTTTTAAACTCATCAATATTGAACAAGTAATTATCTAAAATCATTTCTAGAACTCTTCTTAATCCTCTTGCACCAGTTCCAAATCCATGTACAATTTCAGCTATACAAGCAATCGCATCAGAAGAAAAGTTAATGTCAACATTATCCATTTTTAAAATCTTCTTGTATTGCTTTATTAAAGCATCTCTTGGTTCTTCTAAAATTCTTATTAAATTTTCAGTACTTAATTTATCAGTCTTGGAGATAATTGGCAATCTTCCAACAAATTCTGGTATTAATCCAAATTCTATAAGGTCTTCTTGACTAATATTATACTCATTAAAAATATCTTCTATTTTATTTATATTAGAAAATCCAATTCCACTTTTGCCACATCTTCTTTTAATAATGTTTTCTATTCCTACAAATGAGCCACTGCAAATAAATAAAATGTTTGTAGTATCGACATAGATAAACTTCTGTTCTGGATGTTTACGGCCTCCTTGTGGTGGAACAGCTATTACAGAACCTTCTATAATTTTAAGAAGTCCTTGTTGTACTCCTTCGCCACTAACATCTCTAGAGACACTTTGTCCTTGACCTTTTTTGGCAATTTTATCTATCTCATCTATAAAAACTATTCCTTTTTGTGCTTTAGATACATCAAATTCACAATTTCGAAGTAATTTAGAAATTATAGATTCGCAATCTTCGCCTACATAGCCAGCTTCTGTAAGTGAAGTAGCATCGGCAATAGCAAATGGAACATCTAGCATCTCTGCCAAAGTTTTAGCCAATAAAGTTTTGCCACTGCCAGTTGGCCCAATTAACAGCACATTACTCTTTTCAATTTTAGTATCTTTGAATTCTTCAATTTGTTTATCTTGCTTATCGAAAAATATTCTTTTGTAATGATTTGAAACTGCAACAGCCAATTGTTTTTTACATTCAAATTGTCCAATGACAACTTTATCTAAATACTTAACAACATTCTTTGGTATTAATAACTTTTCTTTAAAAACACAGCCTGAATCTTTTTTCATCAATCCTTTTTTAACTTTTTCTTTAATTGATTTTTCTTCATTAAAAAGAATTTCATAACACATTTTAACACAATCAATACATATGTAGGATTTTTGAATAACTTTATCAACATTTGGACTTCCTTCAATCATTGAGTTAACTTGATTGCTTTTTTTTTCACAAAAATTACAACAAACCATTTTATTTTTAGTCATTTTAACCTCAATTATTCAAAATCATCTTTCTGTTACATCTTTATAACATAAGTGTTGTAATATATCAACAAAAAAACCTCGCTCCTTTTTAAGAAGCGAGGTTTAAATTTACTAATAAAAACTAAGAAATGTTAGCCCAAGCTATTAAATTTTCTTTGCTTCCAAATTCTTTTATGTATTCACGAATCTTTGAAATTTTGATTATTGCAACATCAAGATTGTTATCTTTGTTTTCAACAACCCATTTTAAAGATTCTTTAGATACTAAAGATTCCTTAGCTAAGACTGCTTCATGCTTTACTTTAATCTTCTTAAGCTTTGCTTTTGGAGCTTTAGAATTAACAACATTTTTAAGTTTAGCCTTAATTTGATAAACCAAAGCTTTACTAGGTGCTTTCCCAGTAATTTCTTTTACAGCTAACATGACATCTGCTACAGATATAACAGAATTCTTTCCAAGCACCTTGCGGGTAGCTTCAGAAATTGACATAAGCTCATTAGAAACAATAGAACTGACAGCATTTTCTGACATATAAAACTCCTTTAAGAAAAATCATCAACACACTATTAACAGTAAACGATTTACTGTTGAATTTCATCTGTATTTTTATTCAAAAAATACTTTAATGTTTTTTCATCTCTATTAATTATTCTGTCTTTTTTCATGTTGTAAATATATTGTCTGCAAGTAGATACAAAATTTTTACTTGTTTTAGTTGATTGCTCTAAAGCAATCTTAGTTATTTCTTCCAAAGAAACTCCATTTGGATTAACTTGTAAAATTTCATTAATGATTTTACTAAGAGTTTTGTGTTTTCCAATTTGTTTTCTTATAATTTTTTCATCTGTTCCAGAACAAATTTTTACCCATTCAGATCTGTTGGATTCAAGGGTTCTAACTTTTTCCTCAATGTCATAAAGTTCTTGAAGCTTCTTAAGCCTTGAAGCATGTAAGTCCACTAATGTCTTTGCATCCATAATATCATTTTCCGAAATACTAATCTGATCCATGATTGCACCTTGAGAAAGTTTAATAAGATTGTTTAACGACACATTATTACTTTATATTTTAAAAAATAAAAAGCAACTTTTTATTAAAAAAATTTCAATATTTATATTAAGTTTATTGTTGTTAAAGACTTAAGCTAAGGTTAGAATATGAAGTAGTACAAAATACTGTCAGAGATAACTATTAATTAATTAGCAAAGGGATGCAATATGTTAGTTTTATCAAGAAAATCAGAAGAATCAATTATCATAAATACGCCAGATCAAAAAGAAATTAAAATAACAATTATTAAAATTGAAAATAAAAAAGTAAAAGTTGGCATTTCTGCTGGTAATGAATTTACTATTCTCAGAGAAGAATTAATTATTGGTAATTAATCGCCAAAAAATTTATCTAACATTCTTACGAATTCATCGTTAGAATAATTATGATCAATAGCGAAAGAATAAGCGAATAGAACTTCATCTATTTCACTTCTTGTTTCAAATTTAATCTTATCAATGTTTAAATTTTTAGACTTATTAATATATTTAAACAATGATAAGATCTTAGTTTTAATAGTTGCTGTAATTGAATGGTTGCAATTAGAGCAATAAGATATTCCATCATTAAGTGGTCTATTTAAATCCGTGCTACAGTATGGGCATATTATAATCATTTTATTTTATTTTATTTTTAACTAAAATACCTTTGATGTTAGTAGATTCCAAACTTTTTATTGTTAAAATGCAATCGTCATAATGAATATCTACTTTATTTTCTAATAAATATTCTTTTTTTGGTTTATGGTTTGTAAATATGATTTTTTTAATATTTAAATTATATTTTCTAATATAATCACAAATCAATACTCTATTTTCTTTTGTTTTAAGTTCTTCAATTTCTTTATCTTGATTTCTAAAAGTAACAATAATTACTTCATCTTTATTTTTTAAGTATTTCTTTAAACAATTAAATATTTCTATATTTCTGCGGAATATAGAAATATTGTTTTTGTTTAACCAACATAATGTTCCATCGAAGTCAAAGCTTATTATCATATTTTTATAAGTATATTGTGGTATTTGATTGCCACAATATACTTATTTACTTTTCATGTTTAAATTTTATCGCCCCAGTTCATTAAAAATGTTTCAAGATCTCCTGATTTTGTTGAAATACAATAAATCAAGTCAATCATAGCATCTACAAACACTTGATTTTTAACAACAATATCACCAGATTCATTCTTGCAATCGTTAAATTGCAAGTCTTTCAATGGATTAAGCCATACTTCTTCAATTGAATAATTATTATCTTCAGATTTTGATTTTTCATTTGTTTTTGACTTTTCACTTATTTTATCTTCTATATTTAATTCTTTCAAAGCTTCTTTTATTTCTTTAGAACCTACTTTTTTAGAAGATGCCTTAGCTTTCTTTTCTTTTTTTAATTCTATTTTTTCATCTACTTCTTCAATATCATCAATAGATTCTTCTATTGCATCTTTATCTGCAAAAAATTCAGCTTGAGCTTTTTTAGCAAGAAGAAATTCTTTTTGATCTAAAGATTTATTAATACTTTCGTCAATTTTTTTACTTTTGTCTTCTGCTTTATATTTAGATTTTTCTTTTGATGTTTCTAATACTTTGTGTCTATCTTCAACATCATCTATATCTGATAATAATTTTGCAGAAACTTGATTGATTTCTCCAGATATCAAAGATTCTAAAGTAACATTGTCATCTTTAAGTTTTTTTAGATATGACATTGTAGAATTATACCAAGACAAGCTTTTACCCAAGCAATTGACAATTTCACTTTCTGGTATTCCAGCTTTCTGGCAAAGCATAAGAAACTTTATTTCCGCTTCTGGCCCAAACTTTACCTTAGTTTTTTCTTCATTAAAAGCTAATGAAAATGCATCATAATCAGTTAAATTTTTATAAATTTTAATAGGTACTTTTTGATACAATTCATACGCATCAACATATTCACTCGTAGCTTGATCAAAACAATCAATATTATTTTTCTTACAATAGTTAATATTTTCTCTTCTTCTGTGACCATCAATCAATTGAATTTTTCCATTAGAATCAATTCTTCCAATAAATGGATTTATTAACCCATTGTTAATAATAGATTCTCTTTGAGCTTCCATATTTTCTTTTTCAAACCCAATTCCATAAGGATTTAATTTAGTTCCAGTTAAGAATCTAGGATTGAAAAATTTTATTTTTTCAATTTTCAAAAATTGAATTTCATCTTTTGGATAATCAGCAATAATATCATTGAAATCAACAAGATATACGCTACCGTTTTCCACATTGCTTAGATCAAGAACTTCGTACATTAAAAACTCCTTTTGAAAATAAACTTACTTATTGGATAGCTGGTATTGTAGAAAGTATTTTACAATATGCAAGTTTTTATTTAAAAAAAAAAAGCAAATTAATAAATACTTTAGAAGGTTTGTCTTTTAGATTAGCTTGAAAGGAAAAAAATGAACTACTTTAGTTGCTATGACTCAGTTACCAAGACTTACAAACTAATAAAGATGAAAATCTTTTATGTTCAATGTCCAAAATATTATTCTTACCTCTGCAATCCCTATAAAGGAGCATATTTGCCTGCTGTAACCATGTGTCAGCTTGGCCTTTATGTATAACTTAAAATAAAAAAAAGCCTCTTAATTCAACATTAAGAGGCTTTTTTTTATTATTATTCTTATTTTTCTGCTAAAAGTAATCTTATATCATTTTTACATAAATCTCTATTTGACTTTATTATATTTTTTATATTAGGGTTTTTAGAACAAATCTTAGAGATAGTTCTACCTCCATGATGTTTAATAAAGCTTTTACCGCTTAAACCAATTTTGTAACCTTTTTTTAATAACCTAGCACAAAATTCTTCGTCTTCATATCCCATATAAGGATAAGGCTTGATAAAACCAATTTTTCCAATTAAATCAATTGAAAACATTACAGAATAAAATGGAATATGAGAAACATCTAATATAATATCTTTATTATTATCAACATCTAAATTTTCTAAAATCTTAAATTTTGTACCTGAATTATCAGTCTTAGATGTAACTAATCCACATCCTTGCTTGCTTAATTCTATATAAGAAGCGTAAAGATTTGAAAGCCACATTACATTTTCAACAACGCAATCAGAATGTAATACAACTTTTAATTTTTCAAATGAATTTCTAAGCCCATGATTTACAGCTGCTCCAAATCCAGAATTTTTAGGCATATCCAGAATTTTTATGTGCTTGTTATATTTTTCAAAAAAGAACTTAATATCAGTAGAATTACAACCATCATTTACCAAATAAATATTATATTCTATATTCTTTGTAAACTTAATTATGCTTTCTACTAACTGAACTAACGATCCTTGTTCATTATAATATGGAATAATAATATCAATTTTATTATTGTAGTTTGTAAAACTTTCTTTAATAGGCCTAGAAATCATAGTGTTATTTTCTTCCATTAATTAAAATAGTTAATTTTTAATTTTTATTAAATTCATCATAAGAAAATTCCATTATGTTCTTTATTTTTAAAAAATTAATATGATTTATGTTAATTTTTTTATTACTTATAATTATGAAATAATCAAAAATTATTTCTTTAGCATTTATCATTAAAAGATTTCTAATTAAAAGCAATTCATCTTCATTGAAAAAGCTGGATTCATTAAATTTACTACAGAGAAAGTCTAAGTCTCCGCAAAAGAACTCGTTTTTTACAACACCATGAAAATTAACTAAATCATCTTTTAAATAGCAAAGCTTTTTATATAAATTTTTTATCCAAATCTTTTTATTTGAGTGACTATTATAATATAAAGGAACCAATGGTATATAACAAAAATTTAAAGTCAAAGCAGGTTCTTTTTTTAGAACATATGAATTTAAATCATCTGAAACATCTGACTTTGGTAACCAATAATTAAACATGAAGCACTCCTAAAATGAAAAAAGAAGATGAAAAAATAGATAATTTAATTTCTTCCCTGTATGAAATTATAGATTTATTAAAAACTAAAAAAAATATATTTAACTTTAATTTAAAAGATTTTAGTTCATTAAGACAGATATTAAAATCTGATGTATGGCCTGAATCTATTCCAAATAAAGAAAATTATGATTTTCAAGAAAAATTTTACAAATTCATTTCTAACTTAATAAATTTAGAAAATTTAGATGTGTTATTTTTGGGCTTTGAAGCCGAATTGTTTTTTAACTATATGTTAGAAAGAAAATCTAATAAAACCGTATGTTATTCAGAAAATAAAAACACAATTTTTAAAACGCAAAAAACAGAAGATTCAAAATTAATTCTTACAAATAACTTTGATGATGTATTAAAAGAAGGAGCTTACGATGTCATTGTATGCTATGACTTCATAGAACATTGCAGTCAGCCTCCTGAAAAAATAATGGCAACAATAAAGAATTTAAGAAAAAGTAATGGTCCTATTTACATAAGAACACATCCGTTTAGCTCTAGATACCATGATCATAATTACAAGCACTTAAACAAAGCATACACACATTTAATTTTTGATGACCGAGAAAAATTAAAAGCTGGGTGTTTATCTGGTAGAAGTACATGTGAAGAATTAACTACAGAAACCGAGTATTTTAGATTGTTTTATAGTTTAGATTTAAAAATAAATGAAAGATATGTAATAGAAAACAAACCAGAAAGTTTCTTTTTTGAAAACAAATTAATATTTGAAAAAATCAAAAATAGTTTAAACATTGAAATTATAACGCCTGAAGAAATAGGCTTTGAATTTATTGATTATGTTTTAAGTTAATTTGACTTAATAATTTTTCAGCTTGATCTTTTAAGATTTGCTTTTTATTATTAAGATTATTCAAATATGCCTTAGCTTCTTCATTAAGTTTTTTTATTTCAAGATGAACTTCTTTCAATTCGTCTTGAATTTTAAAATAATCATCATTTAAAATATTATCTATATTCATAATATAATATAGTTAGTCCAAATCATTTTCTAATTCAATATTCCAATAAACAGCGTTAATCCACTGCAACCATGATTTATATTTTACTTTAAATTTTATATCATTATGATTTGGCATCTTAGGCTTCTTCAATAACTTCATTCCACTAGGAAACTTATCATTTATAACATTTTGCATTAGTTTATTAGCTTTTAAAGTATTGCAAGAAACACAACATAAAACACAGTTTTCCCATGTTGTTTTACCTCCAAAAAACTTTGGTATAATATGATCTATTGATAATTCTTGTGTGCCAGGTTTTTCACCACAATATTGACATTTATGCTGATCACGCTTGAATAAATTTGCTCTAGAAAACAAAACTTTAAATGTTTTTAACTTTTCATAATTATTAAGTTTTATAATTTCTGGTATTCTAAAAGAACCAGACACAGAATGAATAGCTTTTTTTTCATCGAAAGGCTTTGCTTTAGACCATTCTTCCCAAGTAAAAGGAGTAGAATTACCATCAATTACTTCAGCTTTTTTTATCTTGCTGTTATTACTAGATGAAATCAATAAATTGATTGCTCTATGAAGTGGAGTTGTACCAATTGGATTCCAATTTTTATTTAAAACTAATACTGGCAAATATAATTTTTCTGCGTACATAAATTATATATCAGTACTCTTCATTTTTAAAATCATCGGTTGGCGGAATAAATTTTTGATTTAAGCTGTTAGATAGAAATATGTTTTGATAAGAATTAGTAAGCATTAAGGCTTCTTCTCTAGTCAATCCATTTTCAATCAAAGCTTTAAAATAAGAAGACATAACAAGTGCAATATTAACCATTAATGCACCAGCTTGATCACAAGCTTGTATGTGCTTTAATGAATCTCTTCTTTGTTTTTCTTTTTCATCCATGATTAATTATACCTTTTGTTTTATATTAAGCAAAAAAGAATTATGTATTTTTTCAAATTTATCACAAGCAGATACTAGATTTTCATAATTTTTAATTGTTACACCTTTTTTTTCATCTGGCAAAAAATCATATCCAATAA
>Ga0114978_10004868_pt1 | contig 10780 bp, 5 predicted proteins | sample S_140212_EF_Meta_FD_87027 | JGI IMG/M metagenome (GOLD analysis project Ga0114978, IMG submission 87027) | Freshwater microbial communities from Lake Simoncouche, Canada to study carbon cycling - S_140212_EF_MetaG | ecosystem: Environmental > Aquatic > Freshwater > Lake | place: Lake...
CCCGATTAAAGAACTTGCCCAATTGAAACACCTGCTTTTCGTCCAGCCCAAGCCCTTTTCCGATTACTCGGGTGGCAGCATCGGGGAGAGCAAAAAGTGCAGAGTTAAAGCCCCAGGACAGGTTGTTGACCAGCCCTGTCAGCTTGTCGCCCTCCGGGACCGGCAGGTCTGGGGCTGCAGCGGACCGTGGTTCTTGGCTCACTGGCGCAGTTTCTGATCGGCCGACAACCTCACCTGTGGCCAGGTCGACCATTTCACCTCGGGCATTCATTATGGGTGTCATTGCTGAATCAATCCACGCAGTTGAGTTGGGTTGAATGCGTCGATTTTGCCATTAGGCAGCTGCAAATACACGGTCGCCTTCGGATCCTGAAGTTTTCCAATCGTGCTGCCAAGGAAAACAAACATGCGTCTCTGGTCCGCGGGGTCTTTAGGCACCGCAAATGGGTCGCTTTGCGTACCGGTATTGGGAGTGCGCATGACATAGTCATTGTTCTCATACCCCAGCTGGGTCAGGACCTGCTGGCGCGAGTTGCGCAGCATGGCTTCCATGCTGTTGAACTGCTTGGCCGCGATTTCCTTGTTGGCAAAAAACGCAGTTGGATCAGAAATGCCTTTGGCGGTATCACGTGCCCATTCCTGCTCTTGCACAGCAACTCGGCCGCTGTCATTCGCAGAAGCAATACTCTTCATGATCGTGTTCAAGCCGGTGCTGACTCGGGCTGCTGCATCCACCTGGTTGACGTCGGGACGAACCACGCCGCCAGAGACAGGAACCAACAGGTTGTTGACCTTGTCCTGGAACCATGTGCCGGGGCTATATAGCCCTGCATAGGTGCCCTTGAGGTTATCCAAGGTGGACAAACTGTTGTCTAAGGCGCGCAGTGTACTGGTCAGCTTAATGCGTTCCGGCTTATCGGTTTCCACCGATGTTGGCGCTTGGCCACGATTCTCGACGTAAGGGTTGTCCGTGTCTCGCAAAGTATAGCGGCTGGCCAACGAGCTTTTGACGGTAGGATCATTGGGGTCAATGGACACCCCCAGAAAGCCGCCCTGTTTGGTTGTGGAAATACGCAATCCTCCACCGCCGTCCTCAACTTTTATTTGTCCATTCCTCTCTTTTTCCAGCAACACTCTCATGTCGCCTCTTAAGAATTCTATCTTGAGGGCATGCGCCTCTTTGTCTTGCTGCGCCACATCGGATATTGCAGACTGCAGTGCAGCCGTGTTGATCTTGATCTTGCGGTCTTCTGCTTGTTGTGCCAAGGCAGCAAAGCCTTTTGGCAGGCCGCTCATGGCCTCGGCCAATGCCATGCCCATCGTGGGCTGACGGCTACTGGCTAAGCGAAAGCCTGCATCCGCCAACAACAGCAATGCGTTGGTTTTGGCTGTTTCTTTATCTTCGCCAAGGAACTTGGAAAACAACGGGATGTTCTCATTTGCAGCGTCTTCAATACGCTGAAAACGGCTCTTGGTGTTCGTATCTTTCAATGCATCTTTGATGAATTGTTGATTTGTTTTTGCCCCCTCTTCAGCAAATGCCGGACGTGCGTTTGCTTTAGCCAGCTCTGACTGCATGAAGTCACCCAAGGTGTCGCCCTGTGGCGCAGCCTCTACTGCCGCAGCCTCCATGGGCGGGGCAACAGGCATGGGCCGTGGTCCGCTAGTCACTTTAAACTGATCAGGTTTTGTGGTCGTAAACGGTTGGTCAAAGCTCATCTTGACCGCAGGTTCTTGGCGCGCGCGCTCGATACGCGCTGCCCGCTCTTCTGCCGTATCCGTAGGAATCTGCTCCGCCAATGCGGAAGTACCGCTTTGCCCTTCTGCATCAGCGCGCAGGCTGTTCAAGCCCAGCATTGCTGCAGCCGATCCGCCAAGAGCACTTATCCGTGGGTATTTGTCCGCCAGTGTGGCAGCGCTGTTCATCATGCCCTGAGTCAAAGTGGGGTACACCATTTCCCCGCCGCGCTGTATTTGCTCGGCAGTAAAGCGGCCACCTGGGCCACGAACGTTTTCAAGGAAAGGCTGCGTCATTGAAGGCTGCGCAAACGCGCGGCCCAAAGCTGCATTTGCAGAGGACAACATTGGCCCCACGCGCTCCGCGGCCATCTGGCCATAGCGCATGGCAGGGCTAATTAACGCACCCAAAGCTGCATGCATTGGGGGCATCCCATCATGCGTGGGAGGGTAGTATCCAACTTCTCCGCCGTGTGCTAATTGCTGCGGCGGAGCCTGCTCAGCCCCGCCCCCCGGAAAAGGGCTTTGGGGCCCTCCAGCGGCGGGCATTGGTCCTTGTGGGATAGGAGACGCGCCGCCGGGGGCCGCGCCTTGTGGGCCGGGAGCTCCTTGGCCAGGCATTGGGGGAGGCATCATTCCTGCACCCTGTGGCAAGCCGCCAATACCGCCGCCTTGCTGACCAAGTTGAATTTGCAGCATGGCCAGCACTTCTGGAGGAGTGTCCTGCGCTGCTTGTTCGCCCACCATCTGTGCCAATTCTTCGTAACGGGCGTCAACTGAGCGCATATCGCCGCGCAAGGTATTCATCAAGATTTCAGGGTTTTGGGGAGTCCGCGCCATAGGCGGCATATCCTCAAGGTTTTGTTCTTCCTGATTCTCAGGCCCTTCGCCATAGTTATCAATATCGTCTTCAAAGCCCGACATGATGCCGCTGTTACGGGCATCCTTTGACAAGGGCTTGGAAAACATGTCGCGTTTGAGGATCTCTTCGTTCATCACATTTCCTTAGAAAAGCCCAGCTTTGCTGGCAGCGGCAGCGGTTCCTAATGCCCCAACACCCAAACCGGCAATCTGCTGGAATGCGCTTGGTGTTGGCTGGCTTTGCTGCGTAACAGCCATTTGCGAGGTTGGAGCCCCTCTGTAGATATCCGACAAGAAGCCCAATTGCTGGAAAGGCTGCATAGCTCTTTGCACGTCGGTTGCGCGGGCTGCATCGAGCACTGCTTGGTTTTGCTTTTGCTGCTGAGCACCAATTGCAGACAAGGAGGTGACATCGTTATATTGCATTTGCTGGCCCATACCGCCCAGTTGAGCCTGTTGCATGCCCAAATTGCCGGCCTGGGTGCCAAGTGAGGCAATGCCCCCGGCAATCTGCTGGCCCACGCCAAATTGTTGAGCAGCCAAATTGCCAATACCTTGGGCTAAGGCACCTTGCCCTTGGGCCTGTTGGCTCAAAATACCTGCTTGCTGGCCTGCCAAAGAGCCTACCTGAGAGCCTAGCCCTGCCTGAGAGCTGGCCAATTGCCCCTGCAAGTTGGCACCCGATTGGCCAACACCTGCTTGCTGCGCAGCCAAAGAACCCTGAGTTGCCCCGGCTTGGCCAAGGGCGGTACCTGTTTGCAATTGACGTCCCTGCTGCTGTTCAAATGCAGACTGCGCTTGAGCTTGAGCCTGTGTATAACCCTGATTCAGCAAACTTGCAATGACGGAGTTTTTCTGGTCCGCTGCGTTTTTTTGCATTTCGGCGCGTTGAATCGCGTCACGAGAACCGCCAAACGCGCCAGCCTGTGTGGCCTGGGCCTGCACACCCTGTTGGGCAATTGCATTTTGCCGATCAATTTGGCGCATGGACGCCTCAACGACCTGCTGATAATACGGATTCATGAAGCCCTGGGCGCTATTGGGATCATACGCCTGAGCCGCACCCTGCAATGCACCAATACCTTGCCGCAGTGTGTCCTGTCCTGCTGTAAACTGTGGCTCGGCGTTTTCTGTAACGGAGGCAGCTTGCTGCTGAGCCTGTGCAAGGCCTTGGGAGCCCGTGTTAATGTAATCAAGGCCCGTGTTGGCTACGTTGGCTAAGTTACCAATTTGGCCCGCTGTCTGGCCGGCCTGGTTGTATAACTCCTGAGCGCCACCAAACTGGTTGCGAGTGTCTGCGGCCTGCAACGTATTAGCAGCTTGGCCAAGGAACGAGGCTCCTGCACCAAGGGTCTGGCCACCGGCAGTGATCATTGGGGTGTATGCCCCAATGCCCCGGACACCCATTTCCATTGCATCTTTTTGGTCTTGCGTAAGCGCCGCAACTTGATAGTTTGGAAGAAGGAATTTTCCTTCTCCATACGCGAGTGCCGTAGCGTCCGTAAGGCCCTTCGCTGACCCCATCAACTCCGTTTTATATTTTTCTATCGCTGGGCTTTCAGCGGATATCTGGGTGCTAATGGTATCTGCCATGTTTTAACCTCGAGAAGCGTTTTTTTCCAATTGATGCATGAGTGCGTACATTTTCTTTGCACCCGCACGGCGATCGCCAGTGCCTGCACCACGTACAGCTTTTGCGGTCATGACGAACTCGCCGTCAGACAGCATTGCAGGGATGGAATCAGACTTTTCGGTCCCCGGGCCTTCTACTTGTCCTGTGCGTCGAGGATAACCTTTAGACGCCAAAGTAGCAATACCGCCTGTCGCTTTTGCAGCTGGGGCTGTAAAGTTGTACGGGTTGGTGTTGTACGTCTGTGTAACAGGTTTAAAAATACCTTCCCATGGGTTGGGAGCAGGTTTCCACGACGTGTTATATCCGGATAACCGTGTTGTATCAACGGGGTATCCCTGCTGTTGTGGGGCCTGTACCACGGGCGGGGGAGAAGTGTTTACTCCGACAGGGGGCGTATAAGGTGGTTTAGGCGGAGGTACGACCACAGGGCCGGGTGTCACGGTAGGAACCGAATAACCAAACATGCTCTTCCACTCAGCCGCAATATTGGGGTCGTTTTTTGCAATATCTTCAAAATTCCCATCAGCAGAAAGAACGTAAGACTGTTGTTTGCCATTGGCATCTATATAGGTATGCGTAGCCGATTTACCATCCTCATTCATGGTCAACGTGCCGCCAGCAAAGTTTAAAACCTCCCCCGGCTTGTACGTTTGAAAATAGGAGTTGTAAGCGCTCCGCATCTCAGGGATTGTATTGACGTTATCTCGTGCATCAATTGCTTGCTGCGCTGACAAAGTGGGGTTGCTAAACCGCCCTGTAATTGGATCATAAATATTGCCGTGGATAAGGGTGGGAGGCTGCACCGTACTGGAAGATGCTTTTTCCATTGACCCTCCAGCCATACTGAAAGATGCTCTATCCATTGACCCTCCAGCCGTACTACTCCCTCCTCCGCCAGTAGGCCCAGCACCAGAAGGACCAACTACAACGTTCGGGCTTTGCCCGGCCGCAATTGTGGCGTCCCTTGCTGCCCGGTCTTTATCCCGTTGGGCCTGTCTAGCCGCGTAGCCCGGAACCGTCCAATCAGGGGCTTGCACTGCCTGTCCGTTTTGCGCAAGCAAATTGTTTCTGTTCTTAGCCGTTGCATTGGCTTCTTTTGCCATAGCCCAGTTACTTTTATCGTACGGATTTGATCCTTGACGTGCGTAATCTTCTCCAACTTTTTGCTGCGACATCGGATTTATTTCATTGGTCCGCCAAACCAAAAAATCGTAATCTTCTTGTGACAGCGTCCCATCTTTGACTGCTTGTTGTGCCGCAGCCTTTGACGCGTCGATTTCAGACTGAGGAACTGCAGAAACCTTAGGGGCAGACGCGGCAACAGAAACATAGCTGGGGTCTGCTCTACGGGCTTCTCTGTCTTTTACTTCTTGACGAGCTTGGGCCTCTTGTACGGCAGAGTTGTAATCAGAAACCCTTCCATACTCAGGGAACGCCGCTTGCAATTGAGCAGGGGTGTAGGTCATCATTGCTATATCAAGGGCGTCCTGTGTCTGTGGGCCTGCTTGAATTGCAGCCCGCAATGCTGCTGGATCGTTAGGGTCCACGGAACCCCCATCAGCAAAGTGAGCGGCAATCCCGCCGTGAGAATAAAGTCGAGGGGTTTCAACGGTTGTGTCTTTTAGGGAAACACGGGTCGGGGACCATGCTTGAATGCCAATAATATTGCCTTTTGAATCGTACTTAGCGCCAGGGGTGCCTTGTGGGGTGTATTTCCACGGATTGGCAATTATGTCTTTGCGCTGGGCGTCTATGTTAGCAAGCATTGCAGCTGCTTCAGGCGACATAGTCGCCGGTTTTCCCGAGAAACCCCCTGTCGCGCCTAACGCAGCAATACCCGCAGCCACGCCGGGGCCGTAGGAGCGCAAAATGCCGGGATTGTTGGCTTCTGCTGCTTGTTTAAGCGCCTGGGCCGGTGTGTAGCCCTTGTCCATGGCACCTTTGTACTCAGGCGTCAGCTCCAGCTGTGCTTTGGACAACCCAGGCGAAAACAGTTCTCCTGCGCCTTCTTTAAAGTTTTTAAAACTAAGCTCGTTATCACCCAAGCCCAGCATTTTGGAAGCAGCATCACCTGCCGATACGACCTGTGGCGCTTCTACTGTACCTGCAGGGATAGGTGCTCTATAGTTTGGATTTGATTCAAATTTAACGTCTGAAACAGGAACTGGAGCAGGAACAGGGGCAGGAGCAGCCCCACTGGATGTTCCACCGCCACCGCCACCGCCACCGTTACTGCTGATGTCAGCACCACCACCACCACTACCGAAATCCGCTGCAGTAGGAACAGGAGCCTGAAAGATGGGGCCGGTATTACCTGTATAAGTTTGTGAAATAGCAGGGCTCATGCTAAAGTCTCTATTTTCCACCGGAGCCATATTTGAAGATTGAGCAGGTGCAGTAGACATGGCCCCCGTAATGGCCGCAGAAGTCAAACCGCCGCGAACTGCATCGCTCAGCTTCTGGCCAGATAACAAACCGCCGGCCGTGCCAATAACCCCGCTGGTTGCCATATTCAAAGCAGTTCCGGTGAGGCTTGTTGCACCCCCTATTGCACTACTTACATAGCTGGATACAGGGCCGCCAGGGGCGGAAAAATAACCCATTGCAGCTGCTTTAAAGGCGTCCTTAAGACTGCCGCCAGCTCCCAAAGTAACTAGGCCAGAAGCAGCTGCGCCAGCTACGCCGGCAGACAAGCCCAAACCTGTAATGCCAAAGGCCCCTGGGCCAAGGAACGCAGCCAATGCCACAGTGGCAATAAGCCGGCCCACAGTGCTGTTTAAAACGCTTTTAACGGCGTTACCTATGCTCTTAAACGCATCACCAATTGCTTTGAACAAGTTCCAGTATTCGGGCAGGCCTGTTGCGGGGTTGATGGTTGCAGCGCCGCCATGTGCCCTCAAAAGGTCGGCTTCTCTTGGCGAAATGTGCGCCAACATGGAGTCGCCAAAACGGCCCTGCGCAGCCATGGACTGGGCAGCATCTGCAATACCGCCGCGGGCAAACTGCTGCTGCGGGGGCATTGGCGCTTGGGCCATGGGCATAGAGCCCCCGCGCTTGCGAGAGCGTTTTGTCTCCATCAACAGGCTCATGGCCACTGCCAAAAACGCTGGATCGTATTTCTCAGGAAGATCGCCGGCTTCTAGCTGGCCGGTGGAAATCAAGTCTTTGATGGCTTTTTCGTAGTTTTCTGGATGATCGTGCAGCGACCGCAAAATCGCAATCATCTGGTCTATTTGATCATCCGTCAGGTTTTCCAGTTGTGGGCGTAACTGGGCAATAACAGCATCCATGTCCGATGCGGCTTTTGGCGCAACTTCTTGGAGGGCGCTTTTTGATGCGTCGTAGGAATCTTCAAGAGAAAGAGTGGGTTTGCCCACTTCATCATTCTCTGGAAGCGCCATAATGCCTTGTTGGGGTGCTGTTGCCATATCAGTCCTTTTGCCTAAAACGGGCGAAAAATGGGTTATTCGATGGTATCACGTGTACACCGCCGAGACAAATGAAAGTGTAGCTACGACAGATGCCGTAGACGGCTTGGTGGGTGAGCCGGAGGCCGCATAAGCATGAATGCTCATGGAGGCATGGGTGGTGGACCAATAAATCTGGATAAAATCATCTTTGGCCATATTGATGAAGTAATTCCAGGCAACAATGTTGTGCGCGGGATCTGAAGCGCTTTTGCGGGCAGGCAAACCTACAACGCCGGTAGAACCCACAATATCGGCAATAGTGGCCCCATTTCCCTGTTTTAGCCAGATGTAAATGTCCTGCGAGGCATTGTCCAAGTTATATATTTGCACACTGAGCTGCAAGTTATACAAGCCGGGGTTGACTACTTTGATTTTTGACAGAGTTTCTAACGAAACCTCATTGGAAAAGTCCGTTGTGTTCAATGTCAACAATGTAGCGGTGTTGGCGGTGGCAGTCTGAGATACAGTGCTTTGAAAGGCCCCATAAGGAAAACCAAGGACCTTGCCCCCCGCTGTTCCAAACAATGTCTGCAAAGTATTGGCCAATCGGTTGAAATACAAACGCAGGACGTTCGTGAACTGATCCTGATATCGTCTTTCATACTGCTCCGTGCCCAACGGAAGGTTGGGCGATTCAGGAACAATGACCTTGTTGGGGTTGGTTGCCATTAACGTCGTCCGTCAGGGCGAATGTCAATACGGGGAGCGCCCAGCTGCCAGTTTGTGCCGATCTGATTAGAGCCCAACTTTAAAATCATTTGCCGACCACGCACACGTGTGTACACAATGCCGGTAAATTCTTCAGTGATGTTGTATTCCGCTATTTTTGTAATGTTGGCAGAGGCGGGGGTGCCCGCTCCAGAACCCGAGTTTGCCATGGGGTAAAGGGTCAGTGTGACCTTGGGCTGGGCCCCCGAAGGATCGGTTGTGGAGTCAGCAAAAGTCAAATCAGGCAGTATCCGCCATACATACCCAAAGTTGTGGCCATCCCCAATATCAAATTCAGACGAGGAAATGTAGGCATCAATAGGGGCCGTTACTGCGGTCATATTGTCGTCTGTTCCGACTTCATGGTTCACAATGTTGTTTACGTAAGTGGCGGCAATCGGGAAATCCAAGACACCTGAGTCCAGCCAAGCGGTACGCGCCATAGTGCCGTAGTACCAAACCTTCTCTAAGTAGTTGAACACCACGTACTTGTCCACGGTGTTGGAATTCGCAGAGCAGTAGAACCACCATACTTCGTTGAAGCCCTCGTTGGTCCCGGCAAACACCTGTTCAGACTGGTCTTGGTTAATGTCGGTAAACACGTACCGTAGCAGATCACAAGAAAGCGTTTGCACCCGTCCGTCATACAAATAAAACTTGTCCACACCCATCCAATAAACAATTCCGGAGGCCAAGGCAACCGAGCTTGAACTAATAATGGAAATGTTGTCACCCAAGAGCTGTGTGCCCCAGACATACGGTGGCCCAAGGTATTGAAGTGAATACACGGAAGCATCCGTGAAGGTCACAATTTCCTGCCGGGTTTGAATGGCAGTGACAATCTGTGAGCCGTGGGATAAGCGAATGCTGCCTGCTTGATTGGTGGCTGCAGGCGTCCAAACAAAAGGGTTCTCTTGATCCGACCAGCGGATCAACATGGGATCAAGCGCTGTTGGGGCCACTGCATACGGATCGTTGGTGCCAAACACAAGCACAAAACGCGATGCATCTGAAATGATCAAAAAGTTTTGATACAGCGGGGTGTTTGCATCACCCAATGTTGTCAGGTTAACCCCGCGAACATCAACCCCGGTTGTGGCGTTCCAGTAATAAACCCCGCCTCCGCGAGGGCCGTAAATCAAATCCTGACCAAAATTACTTTGATTCCATACCCGTAGGGGCGACAGAATGTTGGGAGATGCGGTGCCATAGCCCCAAGTGCCTGAACCCCAAGTACCGGCACCCCAACCCACTAAAACTTGTTGGGTTTCCGGGCCAACGCTGATTTGATATGCTGCGTTAACGGACGCGCCACCACCGGGAGAACCTGACACGTCAGCCGCTGAGGCCACAACAGCAACTGTAATTGTGTAGGTGTTGGCGGTTAAAACTGTGATTTGATACTCTGGCGTTGTTCCTCCAGCGGCCACGTTCAACACAGCCGCCGTTATGTTCCCGCCCAATCCAACCGCACCAGTAAAAGCAACAAAATCTCCGGTGGAACCTCCGTGTGCGGTATCGGTTACGGTAACAACGGAAGAGCCAAGCGTTGCTACAAAAGGGTTGTTGTTAATAACAGATGAAGCGCGGATGGGCGTAATGTCAAAATACGCCCCACCCTTGTTGATGTAGAACTTTAAGTTTGTACCAACACCAACCAAGCTAAAGCCCGCTAGGGTAATCCAGTTCCACAGGGAGCGACAGACGCCTAAAAAAGTGGCAGATGCAAACCGTGTCCAACCACCAATCTTTTCGGGGGTGCCTTGACGAAAACGAACTTTTTCCGACTCATACCATCCGCCTTCGTTGGTGTAACGAGTGTTTTCCCGGTTAACGCCCGGCTTCAGTAGCACTTTTTGTAATGGCACGGTCTACCTCAAGCAGTTAAAACACCAAGGGCCGTGTTGATATGCGCAACGCGGTCGTCCAAGCCAATTGTGCCACCGTTAATCTTCTTTGTCATCCCTGTGTAGTCCTTCGCATCGGCCTCTTTATTCAGCCCCCGTTTGTTCCAGAACCAGCCCGCGGTCAGGGCTGCGTACTTGGGGATGGCCACAAGGTCAGGGGAGTGCATAAAGTCCACGCCCAGAGCGTCTCCCGCTAACGTGTAGGAGTCCTTGCCTGTCAGTTGAATACATCCCCGGCCCACGTACAACGCGCCATCACCCTCTTCGTTATTGCCCATGCGGCCAGAGTAGACCTTCTCGGCAATCATGTCAGGGTTGCGGTGATACGGTTGGGCAGCTTCCAACGTGGGGAAACGGCTAGGCCAGACCTTGCACAGTCTTTCTGCGCTGTAGTTCAGGTTCTCGTGCAAAACCTTAAAGTTCCCGGATTCATGGGAGCACTGGCCTATAAACGCAGCCATCCG
>Ga0114978_10004871_pt1 | contig 10776 bp, 7 predicted proteins | sample S_140212_EF_Meta_FD_87027 | JGI IMG/M metagenome (GOLD analysis project Ga0114978, IMG submission 87027) | Freshwater microbial communities from Lake Simoncouche, Canada to study carbon cycling - S_140212_EF_MetaG | ecosystem: Environmental > Aquatic > Freshwater > Lake | place: Lake...
AAAGATGGAATGTAAGCCTGAACTCGTCATCTCGAGTCTTCAGCGTTTCTATGCGCACCAGCCCGACATCGAGAAGGTCCTTCAGTATCTGAATGGCGAGGCGCCGTTGAGTCTTCGGATCATTGACTGGTTTGTCACGAAATACAGTCGGAAGGCCTTTGTTCGGTATACGCTCCACGGCCAAGAGTTCCTCGTCTATCTCAGCTACAAGGGACAACTGAAGGCGTATTCCAAACAATATTTCGACCCCAACTGCCGTCGGGAACGGATCATGTTTTCTATTCCGAATCATGAGCCTTTCATGACGACCATTGGAAAACTCAACTTTTTCCGATGGGCACTGGAAACCCAGATGCTGGACTATATGGAAGCCCATGAGGAGGAGATCCGCACGGGATACAATACGTATCTTAAGGAAACGACCCTAATCCAGAAGCGAAACAAGACGGACACGGAGTCGTCCACAGAGTCTCGTGATTCGGGAATGAAAACAACGCGTCGTCGCACGAAGCCGGCCCCGTCTTCCCTTCATAGCCTTCAGGTGTATACGACGCCTGTGGAGCTTGTTTTCCAGTAGCCCCTTTTACGCCCTTTTGTCGCCCGTGGAAACCGTGGGCTTAAAGAACGTGCGGATGTCGTCCCGTTGGGGCCGCATGGATAGAGCAGCGGCTACCTGTTCTTCCATGAAAGAGGGGTGTGGGGACGCTCGCGTCTCCACATTGCGTTGGAGCAACGCCTGCGACTCCATGGTATAGCCCGTCCGCTTGTCTTCATACACGCTCGCACGGAGTTCTCGTGTCGTATTCCGAGCATCCGACGCCGTATCATATTTGTCAAAGTAGGCATTTTGCCCGCCCTTAAACGAGTCCGCGTCAAATCGTGGCTGAGAACGGAAACTCTGACCGCTCATACGACTGTCATTCGGGGCCATATCAAAGAGCGGCGGTCGTTTATTGAGATCGGGTCGATTCATGACACCATAGGCCCCACGTGTCTGCCAGTTTTCAAAGTGTCGTGCATTGATCGCATCTTTCGAATCTACTTCACGGCGGGTGCGGGTCATAAACTGCGGAAGGGGAAAGGCCTCCACGGCAGAAGTCGTATGCGTATCATGATAGACTGGTTGCGTCATTTAAAGTAGACCCAGAACTATTAGGATAAGATGTTTATTCTACCGTATCATTCCTCATCACGCGCCTTCCAGGCGATCCATATGACCACTCTCCACTGCTTAACGCTGGGCGGAGCACTATTATGGAAAGAAGACGACTCATTGGACGTCGTTCGTGATATTTTAGAGCCAAATGGAATCTATCTCTCCTCGCCCCCTGTAAGGGTCAAGGACATCGTGTTTTGCGAGGTGGATACAACGCGAACGAATATGGCGGACCAGTATCAATGGGATGAAATCCCCCTCACGGATCGTCATACGTTTTGTTGGAGAACCTACTATTTGATGGGTACAGACATGGGCACAGACAAAGGCAATACAAATTGGCTCCCTCTTCCTGCGGAGGAGCGATTGGAACCCTACTCTCTTCAAGAGGTGATCCACTCTTTTTCACAGACATCATCTAAACGCTGATCGCGTGATCCCTATAGAATGGATCCACGCCATAAAACACAGAAAAATGCCAGCGTCAGTGCCAGCGCCAGCGCCAATCCCATCATCACGTATCAAGAGGAAAAGAATTCATCTCTTAAAACGCTATTAGAAGGAGGGGCACGAGAGGCCTATGCACGACCATGGCACCGATTGGAGCGAGGGCTCCGTTTGAACCGTCTTCGGCTCTTCTTAGAGGATATTGCTATTACGTATGCAATGACGGAAGAAGAGAAAATTATGTGTTTTGTGACCCTTCAAAAGGCCCTGGATAAGAAATTGTTGAACACCCTCAAGGTCGTCCTCTATGATCAAGAGACACAACGCATTGTGACCATCAAGGGCTTGGACATTCACCGCACACCCGAGGGAAAATTAATATGCGATAGTTCGATGAAAGTGGCCTCGTTCGAGGGAACGAGAAAGAAGAAAAAGGTCCCTTCGGTGTCCGCTCCGACCATTTCAATAGATGCATCTGTCGCAGGTGGCACATAATGATAGTTGTCCCCATAAAATTGAAACGCACTGTCTAGCAAAAGATAATAGAATAGAATGACACGCCCTTTTCAACAAAGGCTCACGGAGTTCCTTCAGGTCCTGGATCAATGGCTGTCCGACCCAGAGGATTCCGTTCAACAAGAGGAGTGGACCGCCTCCGCGGAATGGATCGCCTACGCCTATGAATTCTCTGAAGTAGAGCAGGACTACATAGACTATCTGTTGGACATGTTTCGGGAACAACATGAGGCACAACGGGCCCAAGGGGTCCAACGATCGCACACTACCTTGCCCAGTCATGCGCAACTCGATGAGCTTCTCGGGCGAAAACAACTGGAACAGCGAACGCCCGAATGGTATGCGCAAATGTCAACGATCATTTCTGCCAGCGAATTGGGGAATCTCTTTGCTGCCCCTCGACAACGTGCCACGATGGTGGTATCCAAGACCGTCCCTCCCGTCCTTCGTCAACAGCCTCTTGCCGTCCCCACCGATCACTCACGCGCGTTTGATTGGGGGATTCGGTTTGAGCCCGTGGTCAAACAGATTTACGAATGGAAATACGGGGTGACTATGAAGGAGTTGGGTCGTCTTCATCATCCCACCGATCCCCGATGCACGGCGTCACCTGATGGGCTCATCTATGACTGTCCAAAGAATGAGCGACGAGGTCGCCTCATTGAGATCAAATGCCCCGTGACGCGAGAGATCACAGGGATCATCCCCAAGGATTATTATGCACAGATGCAGATGCAACTTCACGTGACGGGTCTAGAGATCTGTGATTTTGTGGAGGCGTCCTTTTCCTCTCCGTATCCGCGCATCGAGCGACAAGAGGGGCCGAGCCAATTCGATGGATACATTGCGCTCATTCGGTATGCGGAGTCGCGAGGAACACAGGACTTTTACTATGTCTATAGTCCGATTCAGGCGGAGGCCGATTGGCAACCCGAACACGCAGACGACGAGGAGATTGTGGAGATCATTCCGTGGCGGTTGATGCGATGGAGTGAGCAACAGGTGATGCGAAGTGAGGAGTGGTGGCGGTCTCTTCAGCCTTTCATTGAGACGTTTTGGGAGGACGTGGAGAAGGCCAAGCGGGGCGAGTTTACGATCCCTGATTCGACACGAGTCTCGAAACGAGCGCTAGATTCGTGTCAGATTGTCTTTCATCGGGAGGATGCCTCAAACATTGTGATACAAGGATCTCCTTCAGCGTCTTCTGCTCTGTTGGCTTCTCCCAAAGAAGCACCTTCTGTTCAAGAAGCAAGTGACATGAAAATCGTCTTCCTTCGGTAGCACCTTCGGTAGTCGGTAGCACCTTCGGTAGTCGGTAGCACCTTCGGTAGTTCATACGAATCATAAGAGTCACATGATATCATGACTCTTATTTTTTATGAAAACGGCGTCATCTCATAGAAGTGAAACAGAAGTTCCTTCCACGGGGCGGAGCAACTGTCAGGGCCTGCCCGCCGATAATTGTTGGTGAGCTGACGATGATTTCCCACCTTAGACAGATGCTGTTCCATATCGGTCGCATAACAGCCTGCCGTAGTGACAGTGGACAACATCGGCGTTGCGTTGGCCCGTTCATCTTGTAGCAGGTGATAGGGTTGATTATTTGTAAGGTTCGCATCTGCCTTGTCATTCGCATTCGCACCAATCACCTCACGGGCGGAAGGCACGGAAGGAACGGCACGGGCGGCAGGAGCAGAAGGCGCTTGGAAGCCCTCCACGGGCCAGCCATAGGACGCAGACTCATATGCATCAAATCGTGGAAACCATTTTTTCTGCTCGGCACAGACGGCCGCATAGACAATCACGGCCATGGCCACAAGAAGAATCACAGGGTTCATCTCTCTAATGGAGACGGCCTAAAAATTGATCTACCATGTTGTCCCAATGAGGAGTCAGACTGAAAAAGTGATACGTGCGTGTGCCCTCTCTTTCCGGAAACATGGCATCCATTAGTATGCAGGTGATTAAACGAAACGGAGACCGTGAGGATGTCTCCTTTGACAAAGTATTGAATCGGATTCAGACGGCCGCCGCGGGCCTCGAAGTGAATCCCACGCTGATTGCGCAACGAACGCTTCTTCGTATCCATGACGGAGTGAAAACCTCAGAGCTCGACGAACTCGCCGCACAGCTCTCCATCTCGCTGATGACGACCCATACCGATTATGGAACGCTCGCCGCGCGACTGGCCATCACGAACCATCACCAAAACACATCGGACCGCTTCACGGATGTGGTGGAGGCTCTCGCGGACCAAGTGATGGAGAAAACGGGGGAGCACACCAGCACGGTCTCTCAAGAGCTCATCGATCTGTGCCGTCTCCATGGCGACGCGATCAACCAGAAGATCTGCCATGAACGCGATCATCTCTTTGACTATTTCGGGTTCAAGACGCTGGAGAAGCTCCAGTATCTTCTCCGCGACACGAAGGGAAAGACACTGGAGCGCCCCCAGTATCTTCTCATGCGTGTCTCCCTTGCGCTATGGGGATCCGTTAGTCTCGAGAAGGCGTTCGAGACGTATGACCTCCTGAGCCAGAAATATTTCATCCATGCGACCCCCACGAACTTTAATGCAGGAACTCCACGACAACAACTTAGCAGCTGCTTTCTCCTGCAAATTAAGGGGGACAGCATCACTGGAATCTATGACACCCTCAAAGACTGCGCGCTCATCAGTAAATACGCGGGTGGCATCGGACTCCACATTCACAACATCCGCGCGAAAGGATCGCTGATCCGCGGAACCAATGGAACCTCCAATGGAATCGTGCCGATGTTGCGCAATTTCAATGACACGGCGCGGTATGTGGATCAGTGCTTCACGCCTGATACGCTCGTCACCACGGATCAGGGTCCGCGATCCATTGCTGATATCAAAGCAGGCGATCGTGTTCTGACCCATAATGGCACGTATGAGACGGTCCAGAAACAGGTCATTCACCAGTATCAGGGGAAGATGTTCGCAATCACTCTGGAGGATCATGATACGCCCGTGCGCGTCACGGAAGAGCACCCCATTCTGTCGTTGAAGGCGAAAGGAGACTCGTTGGAGACAGTGCTTGCCCGTGTGGAAATGGGGGTGGATGCCCCTGACTACCTGGAGGTGAAAGACCTTGCTGTGGGGGATGTGACGGTGTTCTCAAAGAGCCATGGAATCATCGCATCCATTGTTCCCGTGACCTATGAGGGTCCCGTTTACGATTTCGAGGTGGAGGGCGAACACAATTACACGGTGACGCATCTCGGCGTGGCGCACAATGGAGGAGGAAAACGAAATGGATCCTTTGCGATTTATTTGGAGCCGTGGCATGCCGACGTGGAGGACTTCCTGAAACTGAAGCTGAACACAGGATCAGAGGAGGAACGTTGTCGCGATCTGTTCTATGCGCTGTGGATCTCGGACCTGTTCATGGAGCGAGTGGAGGCCAATGTGCCATGGACGCTGTTCTGTCCCTCGGAGGCGCCTGGGTTGGCGGATGTGTATGGCGATGAGTTCCGTGCGCTCTATGAGCGCTACGAGGCCGAAGGCCGAGGACGCAAACAGATCGATGCGCAGAAGCTCTGGTTTAAGATCCTGGATGCCCAGATTGAAACGGGCACACCCTATTTGCTCTTCAAGGATGCGGCGAACCAGAAGTCCAATCAGAAGAACGTGGGAACGATTAAGAGCTCCAATCTTTGTGTGGCGCCTGAGACGTATCTTCTCACGGATCAGGGTCAGCAGCAGATCTCTACGCTGGTGGGACAGACAGTTCGTGTGTGGAATGGAGAGGACTGGTCCGAGACGGTCGTTCAGAAAACGGGTGAGAACCAGCGACTGGTCACGGTCTTTCTGAGCAATGGTGCGCAGTTGACCTGCACTCCGTATCACAAGTTCCTGGTGCGTTCAGGATATGACGATCATGCGCCTTTGAAAGAGGCACGCCGTGTGGATGCCTCGGAACTGAAAGAAGGTATGATGCTTCCTCACTCTCATTCTACGACAGACCCACTCCTTACCGTGACATCCGTCATGGACACAGGGCGCATGGATGACACCTATTGTGTCAATGAGCCCCACAATCATGCCGCGGTGTTCAATGGTATCCTAACAGGAAACTGCACGGAGATCATGGAATACTCCAGCCCTGAAGAAACAAGTGTCTGTAACCTGGCCTCCCTCGCGCTCCCCGCATATGTGAACAACAAGACCTTCGATTACGCGACCCTCCGAAAAGTCGTCAAGGTCGCCATCCGAAACCTGAATCGTGTCATCGATATTAATTATTATCCGACACCCGAGACGGAACGATCCAATTTCCGTCACCGCCCCGTCGGTCTCGGCGTCCAAGGCTTGGCCGATGTCTTTGCTCTCCTGCGAGTGTCATGGGAATCAGAGAAGGCCGCCGATCTGAATCAGCGCATCTTCGAGCACATCTATTATGCCGCGGTGGAGTCGTCCTGTGAGATCGCCGCGGAAGACGGCCCCTATTCCACCTTCGAGGGATCCCCCATGTCGAAAGGGATTTTCCAGTATGACATGTGGGGCGTGACGCCTCTCACGTCCCAAGGCGCTGCGGAAGATCAGCTGGATTGGGAGGGCCTAAAGAAGCGAGTGATGGCTCATGGCGTCCGCAATTCGCTCTTGGTGGCCCCGATGCCGACAGCGTCTACCTCGCAGATTCTGGGCTTTAATGAGTGCATTGAACCGTTCACGAGCAACCTGTATGCGCGACGCACCCTTGCGGGTGAGTTTGTAGTGATCAACAAGCACTTGATGAAAGACCTCCAAAAGCTGGACCTGTGGAATGAGATGATGAAACAGCAGATCATTGCGCGAAATGGATCCATTCAGGGGCTGGATCAGATCCCCGAATCCATTCAGAAGCTCTACAAGACGTCATGGGAGATCAAGCAGAAGACGCTGATTGATATGGCGGCGGCGCGTGGTGCCTTCATTTGTCAATCTCAGAGCATGAATCTGTTCGTGGGCGACCCCAATTATGCGAAACTGACCTCGATGCACTTCTATTCGTGGAAGAAGGGACTCAAGACGGGCATCTACTATTTGCGCACACGGGCGCCCGTGATGGCTCAGAAATTCACGGTGGATCCCGAACTTCAACGGGAGGCCCAGCGATCGGAACAAATGCGACTCCTTCGGAAGTCAGAGGCCGATTCCGAATGTGTCATGTGTGGATCGTAAGATACCGGATCACAAGGAGTCCAATGCGAACAGTCACACATAAATAAAACGAAAACAGAGTAGGATGAAGACATACGCACAAAGCATAGAACACGCACGAAAACAGGTAGATCAGTTATTTCAGAGGAGCGATTTTGCAACGATGCTGTCTCGCTCGACCACGGGAATTCTGGGGATGATCTTTGCCATGCAAGAAGACGGAGAGGGGTGGGCCAAGCGAGCCGTGGACGAAGAGGGGCGACCCCTCTTGACGCCTGCAGAGCAGGAAGTGTGGACCGCAACATGCGAGCCTTATCTTCCTTTTTTTCGTTCCTTGTCGCAACAGGGTGGCGCGGATCTGCCGACTGTGCCGACTGTGCCGACTGTGCCGACTGTGCCGACTGTGCCGACTGTGCCAACTGTGCCCGTTGTTCCCTCCGTCTCCATGGACCCTCTTGGAGCGGAAACTCCCTCGGAACCTGATGTTATAGAAGGCACGGGACCTGATGATTTTTTTGAGTCAGCCTATGCTCAATACGAAAGGGCAAACTCTACGATTCATCAATACGTCTCAAAGCATGGCCCCATTCAGATGTCTACCTTTGATAAGGGAGAGGATATCCCTCTTTTTCCTAAGATGATGACGACGGCTCTTCAAGGGTATCCTGCGACAAAAGCGGTGGGAATGGCAATGGAAAAGGTAAAACTTCCTCCACGAACCATTTATGTGATTGTGTATTTGCTTCTTGATATGGCACGGATCAGCGCAAGTGTGGCGGGCGCAGATCAAAACCGAAAAATCCTGAGCGTCATCATGGCGGTATTGGATCTGCTTCGCGGAGACTGGAAGAAGGCCGTCTTGACGCTTATGGGATATGCGGGGTCTTCCCAACTCTACCTAGGCCAACTTCTCAAAGTCTACCTTGCCCTCTTTCAAACAATCAATCCGAGGATTCAACGGGATATCATTTTTGGAACGTATTCCCTTGGAAAATCGCTGTTGATTGGCGGGCTCCTTTCGGTGTTTCAAGTGACGGCTCCTGCCTCCGTTCGACTGCCATTAATTGAGATTCTGGAGAAGCTAGCAGAACGAAAAGAAGCGATTGATGGGGTGTTGATAGGGCAGGGTCTGGCTCCACGATCCGATGATCTTGCTGTGTCTTTTGAGGACATTCAGCGGATCCAGTCGCTGATGGATGATACTGCGTTCATTTGTTCAAAGGAATACGAGGAACTCACGAAGAGCGTCCAAGATAATTTTCCGTTACGTATGGTGTTTCAATTAGCGGGCATTCCTACCTCCGATACGTTTAAGGAGCGACGATGTGGAAAGGGTCCTCGTAAGCCATTGGTCGATAACATCGTGAAAGAATCACTGGATCATCCTGAGAGAGGCCCTGTGGGCCCAGAGCAAGAAGAACCAGAACTACCCACTACTGAGGCTTCGGATGAACAAGTGGAGGCGGCCATTCAGAAGGTGGATGGGTCTTCTGAATCTGTAGAGGCTCCCTCTACACCAGAGTCACCTGTGGAGGCTCCCTCTGAATCTGTGGAGGCTCCCTCTGTGACATCACAGGTTCCTGCTGTCATTAAGAAAAAACCATCGATAGAGGCTCCTTCTGAAACATCTCTTCCTCCAAGCCTTTCCCCAAGCCTTCCCCCACAAGATCCTACGCCTTCTGTCAAGAAACAAGTTCCCTCTACCATTACGCGCCGAGGGGGCCGATCACTGCGCCGCGGCCATTCGGCTCGTGAATAAAATTGATGGAGCGATAAAAGTAAGAATGGATCAGAACCATGGAGCAACACATCGCACGCTATACAAAATACATCCACGAAGACCTCTCTACCCTGGATGTGGAGACGGCCACCTACAAAGAGCATCTACACAAATCATTTGAATGGTTTGCGTGTATGCGTCTTAGCATTCAATACGATTCGATCTTTCTTCGTTGGGAAGATGTCCCTCCATCACTACGAGAAGAAAAGGGAATGTCTCGTGACATGGGCATTGACGCATGGGACATCGAAGGAAATCGCGTATCACAAATGAAATTGTATCAAGGATCCATTTCATGGAGACACTTTGCCACTTTCCTTGGATGTTGCTTCAAATTCAAGGACGCTGTAAAGATTCTATATCGAACACAAGAATCTCAGCTGTGCTCCATGATTCAATCTTATGTGGAGGATCATACGATTGTGGACAGCACCATCACAGGACACGAATTTCGATCGGAATGCAAGCGAATTCAATCGCTCACCTTCCCATCTTCCAAGCAAGTAGAATCCTATGTGATTCGCCCCTACCAAGCAGAGTCCATTGCCTATGTGGAAAAAGGAAAAGAGGTTGGACAAAACGTATACCTGTGCATCCCTACAGGATGTGGAAAGACGGTCATTCTCTTACACTATCATCTTCATTATCGCATGGAGACCCTTCTTGTCCTGGTTCCTCGTGTGGTGCTCATGGAACAATGGGGAGAAGAATGTGACATGTTGGGAATCAAGCCCTATTTGATTGGATCGGGACAACATCGTAACATGGAACAGTATACAGACGAAACCATCGTGATTTGTGTGTATGATTCCTTCCCCAACATCTATGATCAGCGTGACAGATTTAAGAGATACTGTGTGGATGAAGCGCATCATGTGAAGATCCCTGAACGATACATGGAGACCGAGGCAGAGCATGACATGTATGATTCAGAGGACCAGGAGGAATATGATGAGGAATACGAAGAGGAAGACCAAGAGGAAGACCAAGAGGAAGACCAAGAGGACCAGAACGAAGAAGAGACATCCTATATGAAATGCATCCAGTCTTTATCAGATACCAAACGAGCCATCTATCTTTCCGCGACACTGGACCCTCCCACAGACGATTCGCTCTTCTTTGAATACAAGGTGCGACAAGCAATTAACGAAGGGTATTTGTGCGACTATCAATTCGTGTTTCCGATCTTTGAAAAAGAGTATGTGACGAATGATCATCTTGCGCAGTATCTCGTCCACAAACAACACGAATCCCATTGTGTGATCTATGCTCCATCTTGTAAAGAGGGGAAAGAGTTCACAGACATGCTTAATCAGTTACGAAAGGGATGCGCTGGATACATCGATGCAGATACCTCTTACAAAGAGCGTCAACGACTGTTTGCCGAGTTTGAATCAGGCGCGATACAGTTCTTAGTAAACATTCGCATCTTAGTGGAGGGATTTAATGCGCCCCACATTCGGTCGATCTTCTTTCTCCAAGTCTCTACCAGTGAGATCTTTATCATCCAGGCCATTGGACGAGCATTACGCCCACACTGTGATAAAAAATTGGCGACGATCTATGTGCCGTTTACACAGGAGAGTGATATGGAGCGCATTCAGACGTTTCTTCATCAATTGTCTACGTATGATGAACGCGTCAAACAGACAATGTCTCAAAAGAAAATCGGCGGATATCTCATGATGGAACACGGGGAAGATGTGGAGG
>Ga0114978_10004873_pt1 | contig 10775 bp, 10 predicted proteins | sample S_140212_EF_Meta_FD_87027 | JGI IMG/M metagenome (GOLD analysis project Ga0114978, IMG submission 87027) | Freshwater microbial communities from Lake Simoncouche, Canada to study carbon cycling - S_140212_EF_MetaG | ecosystem: Environmental > Aquatic > Freshwater > Lake | place: Lake...
ACAAACACGGCCTATCTCTGTCTGAGGCTAAATTTTTAGATTGGGCTGATGCTTTAAGTTGGATTGATAACAGAAAAGATTATGGTGAAATTCGTAGTGTTGCATTGGCACCAATGAAGCATCGGCTGTATTGTGTAGTTTATGTTGATACAAAAGTGAGCAGAAGAATCATTAGCTTGAGAAAAGCCAATAACCGAGAGATTGATAGATATGAAGAAGAAACTAATTAGACCTAGCGCCAAAGAGGATGCGGCAATTACAAAAGCCGCAAAGTCTGATCCTAATTCACGCCCCCTCACAGACAAACAGTGGGATAAGATTAAGCCAACTCTAACTCGTGGGCGAGGTCGGCCACTAGGTAGCGGCACCAAGGAACAAGTTACCTTACGGATTGATCGCGATACCTTGGCTTTTTATAAGTCTAAGGGTAATGGATGGCAGACTTTTATTAATCTACTTCTTGGTGAAATAAAAAAAGAATCTAAATCAATCAAGCTCGTTGAGAAAAAAGTCATCAACGGAAACCTCATTACGACCAAATCTAAGATTGCCGCCTAAGTGACTGGATCCTCACCCGGGGAACCATCCTGCCAACCCAAAAGAAAGTGCCCCGCATAAAAGCAGGCCATTATTTGATTTTGGTGGCTCGAGGCGGAATCGAACCACCGACACAAGGATTTTCAGTCCGCGTAAACCGCAGCACCCTTGATCACAGGCGCCCAACGCGTCACCTCTGACAACACAAAACGCTTGTGCTCTGCAGGGTCGGATCTCTTGTCTGTAATCACAACCGCACCCAAGCCCTCTTGCTTTTTGACAAACTCAGGGTCCTTCAAAGAGGCTTTCAAAGCTGCATTGAGCTTTTGCACCACATCGGCAGGCATGCCTTTGGGTCCATACAATCCATGCCAAATCGTGACGTTAAAACCCTTTTCGCCTTGCTCATCCAATGTAGCCAAGTCCTTCAAGGCAGGTGTGGTGAGCCGCTTAAGGGTGGTCACTCCAAAAGCCTTGACTTTCTTGGCTTCAATTTGCGACGTGGTGCTGGTGGTTTGATCACACATCAAGTCCACCTGTCCGCCAATCAAGTCGGTCATGGCAGGCGCCGTGCCCTTGTAGGGCACCGTTGCCATGTCGACTTGAATGGTGGCTTGCCAAAGCATGCCACACAGCTGAGAGGCCGACGCCAGACCTGCATTGGCCAAATTGATCTGTCCTCTGTTTTGCGCAACCCAGGCCTTCAGCTCCTTGTAGGTGCTCACAGGCAACTGAGGTTTACCAATCAAGGTCATGGGCACATCGTTGATCATCCCTAAGTACTCAAAATCGGTGTCCACTTTAAAGGGTAAATTTTTCACTAAACTTGGGAAGATGCCCATCGCAATGTGGTGAACAAGCAAGGTGTATCCATCGGGCGCTGAACGAACGAGTTTGCTCGCTCCAATCAAACCCCCTGGGCCGCCCGCATCGTTTTCAACCACCACAGGCACGCCCAATGCTTTTCTCATCGCCTCGGACAAATCTCTTGCCACGCGGTCCGTCGGACCACCCGCTGCAAAAGGCACAATCAAGGTGACTTGCTTGTCTTTAATGGGGAAATCAGCGCCATGAACCAAGACCTGGGTCAAACCCAAAAGCGCCACACCGATCACGAGAATATTTTTAAATGCTTTCAAACCAGCTCCAATTCAATCTGTCAAACGAATTCATCTTTAAGTCTTGTGCTTGGTCGCGTCTCTTTTGAGAAACATGGCACCAGACTGCTTTTTTTAACCCCTTGATATCTTATACGATTTGCAAACACCCGCCTCCTTTCAAAGACCAAAACCATTAAGAGCGCGGTTTGATGGCAAACTCTCTACCCCTGAAAGCCCTCAACGCGCATACCCCAAAAAACAGGTATGCTCAATGTTCATTTCCCAGTGCCTTTGTGTTCGATGGGGGCTCACTTCAGTGGCTTACATTTCATGTGCAAACTCAAGCTCGAACCCGTCCTTTTTGAAAGACTTTGACATGTATCCTCTTTATCTCTCCCGGCTGACCTTTCTTGGTGTTTGCTTGTCCGCTCTTGCTTGGGGCCTTTGCTCCAATGCCTTTGGACAAAGCACCCCGGCCCCCTTTCCCAGCAAACCCATCACCATGGTCGTGCCCTTTCCCCCTGGGGGCGTGGCCGACATTGTGGCAAGACCTGTGGCCGAGGCCATGGGGCGAGACTTGGGTCAAGCGGTCATCATCGAAAACAAACCAGGCGCAGGAGGCGGCATCGGCATGGGCTTTGCCGCTCACGCCAAAGCCGATGGCTATACCCTCTTAATGGCCCTCTCTTCTCTGAGCGTCTTACCCCAAGCCGATCAAATCTTAGGGCGCGCCCCTTTGTTCTTGCACAAAGACTTGAGGGCCATGGCACGCTTCACGGCCGACCCCACTGTCTTGGCCGTGAAAGCGGATTCTCCTTGGAAGAGCACACAAGACTTCATTGAGGATGCTAAAAAAAGACCCGGCGCCATCAGTTTTGGTTCCTCGGGTAACTTTGGCACCATGCACGTGCCCATGGAGATTTTGTCGCAACAAAGTGGTCTGCAACTTAACCACATACCCTACACCGGAGCGGGACCCGCCGTCGTGGCCTTGCTTGGAGGTCAAATCGATGCCGTCTCCACGGGGCCTGCAACTGTCGTTCAGCACATCAAAAGCGGCAAACTCAGGGCCCTGGCCCATTGGGGAGCGACCAAACTCGAAGCTCTCCCAGACGTCTCAAGCTTGAGGGATCAAAAAATCAATGCCGAATACGCTCAATGGTCTGGCCTCTTTGTACCCAGCAGCACCCCAGAGCCCATTGCACAAAGAATTCGTGTCTCTGCTAAATCTGCCGCCCTGGACCCCAAGGTCATCGAAGCCATTCAAAACGCCGGCTCCCCCATGGCTTATCTGGATGCGCCTGAATTTGATCGCTATCTCAATGAGGACATCAAACGCATGACCGAAGTGGTTAAAAAAATGGGCGCCAAGGGCATGTGACCCAAACGCTTTGCTTTTTCAATTGTATTTTTAGAACACCCCCCCTCTTTCCTTCAGACCATGTCCACCCCTTCAGACCCACCATCTCTTTGTCTTCGCATCATCAGCGCGGGGGCTACCAAAGGGTTGATTTCCGATTCACAAGTGCCCTTTGGCAAAACCTTGCCCGCCCATTTGAATCTGCAATTTGAATGCTCCTTTGGCGCAGTCGGTGCCATGAAAGATATTTTCCTAAGCGAATCGACTCAAAGCATCCCCATCAATCTGTGCGGCGTGGTGATGATCTCTAGCGTTGCTATTTTGCAGCCCTTGATGGATGAGGGCCTCTTGCTCGCCTCAACATATTCCCCCATCTGTTGGGTCAGCACCGCCATGGCAAGACTTCAAGGGGATGCGAGCGTTCAAGCCATGGACAGTGAAGAGGCTTTGAAAGAGGCCTTGTTTGGAGCCCCGGCCATTTATGCACCCGATACAGACAAATCCACCGCTGGCATACATTTCAAAAAAGTGCTGAGCACTTTGGGCTTGTGGGAATCCTTGAACACTCGCGTGCACAACTTCCCCAACGGTGCGGCTGCCATGGCACAAATGGCCAAGGACCAACGAAAAGGGGCTCTGGGCTGCACACAAGTCACCGAGATCAATTACACCGAGGGCGTCGAAGTGATTTCAATCTTGCCCAAACGCTTTGAGCTCAATACCCTATATAGCGCTGCCAGCTCTTCACGTGGCCACCAACCCGCTTTGGCCTTGGACTTTATCCGGTTTTTATGTGGAATGAGTAAAGCGGCCTTTTTATAAAGGCTCCAAAAAGGAACCTCCTAAAGGAGAGCCATCATGTCTATTCACGTGAAATTATCAGAAAAACTTGGTTCAGCAAGCCAACGTGTTTGGAGGTGCTGAGCATCTCTCAGTGCCCAAGCAAATTGAGTATTGGTCTGAGATTGGCAAAATTGCCCAAGAAAATCCAAACTTACCGTTTTCTTTGAATAGAGAAATCACAATTGCAGATCAAGGACCAGTCATTGGCGAATCAAGTCATCCATAGAGGCAAAGGATTTGAGTTTTCCTTTTCTCGCTTCTTTCATGGCTGCAATGGTTTCTTCGTTTGGGATGAGTGGCTCAAATGGAAAAGCTTTCTCTTTAGCTACTTTGGTCATCATGATGCGAAAGGCATCAGACGGAGTAAGCCCCATAGCTGCCAATACAGCGGTGGCTTCCTCTTTAATGCCCCCGTTAATTCTTGCCCGCACTACTGCATTTGCAGTCATGATGTTATCCTTTGATGCTCTGTGAGCTACATTGTAGCCCAAATTGGCATTATGGGGTTTACGTGAGTCCTCCATTCACGCCCAAAATCAGCCACACTTTTCTTTTGAATAAATTGACCGCCTGGCGCCAGAGAAGTGTTGTGCAAGGGCATGAACTGATGGACTGGTTTGCTTGGGGGCGGGGTTGTAGTGGATTTTCATGATCAGCAATCTGTATTTCTATACAGTTAAATGCCAGTCAACACATTAAAATGTGGGATCTATAGACAGATCCCCTTTAATATGAATAAAAAATATCGTTTTTCAATACATATAAAAACGTGCAAGTTGGAAGGGTGGTTTTTTTAACACTTAAAGTTCAAAGGCCACCCGCAGGTGGCCTTTGAACAAGCATGCGTCCAAGACGCAAACATGAGCGTTTAAACCAACAAGGCATTGACCCGTTTGACGTAAGCGGCCGGGTCTTCAGGCAGCCCCCCTTCTGCAAGCAAAGCTTGGTCAAAGACAATGTGGGCCAAATCATGGAAATGCATGGCCGCTTTGGCGTCATCAAGCTTCTTAATCAATGGGTGCTCTGGGTTGACTTCCAAGACAGGCTTGACCTCTGGGGCCTCTTGCCCCGCTTGCTTGAGCATTCTGGACAATTGCAAAGACATGCCTTGGTCTTTGACCACCAAACACGCTGGTGAATCCACCAATCGTGTCGTGACCCGCACGTCCTCGGCTTTGTCTTTCAACGCTTCTTTGAGCTTGGCCAAAATGGGCTTGAAGGTTTCTTGTGCTTTTTCAGCCGCCTTCTTCTCATCCTCGTCTTGCAAGGTGCCCAAATCAACCGCCCCTTTGGCCACACTTTGAAGAGAAGTGCCATCAAAGGTGGTTAAAAAGCTCAAGGCCCACTCATCGACCCGGTCCGTCATCAACAGCACTTCAATGCCCTTTTTCTTGAACACCTCCAGTTGTGGACTGTTTTTAGCACCCGCCAAGGTGTCCGCTGTGATGTAGTAAATGGCCTCTTGCCCGTCTTTCATCCTTGATTTGTACTGCGCCAAAGAAACACCTTGCTTGTCCAAAGACTCGGCGTCGTGGGTGCTGTAAAAACGCAGCAATTTGGCAATCTTCTCTTGGTTGCTGAAGTCTTCTCCAAGCCCCTCTTTCAAGACCGCACCGAAAGCCGTATAAAACTTGCTGTACTCTCCAGCCAAGGCCTTGTCCTCATCGCTGGCCCCATCCATTGCCACATCCTTGCTGGACAAATCCTCGAGCATGGACAAAACGCGACGCGTATTGCCCTCACGGATGGCCTTGACATCCTTGCTTTCTTGGAGCAACTCTCTAGACACATTCAAGGGCAAATCGGCCGAGTCCACCACTCCTTTGACAAAGCGCAAATAAACGGGCATCAAACTCTCGGCGTCATCCATGATGAACACCCGTTTGACATAAAGTTTAAGGCCTGCTCGCTTGTCGCGATTGAACAAATCAAAGGGGGCTTTGGCCGGAATGTAGAGAAGTTGTGTGTACTCGGTGCTGCCTTCCACTCGGTTGTGGCTCCACGTCAAGGGGTTTTCAAAGTCACTGGAAATGGCTTTGTAGAACTCTTTGTATTCCTCTGCGGTGATGTCTTTTTTAGCACGCGCCCACAAGGCATTGGCTTTGTTGACCGTTTCAAGTTCGGTGGTCGTGACCATCTCACCGGGTTGATCCTTCTCGCCCTCTTTCCACTCCTCTTTGAACATCAAAATGGGCAAAGAGATGTGGTCTGAATATTTGGAGATGATGGATTTGAGTTTCCATTGGCTCAAATACTCTTTGGCGTCCTCCCTCAGATGCAAAATGACCTTGGTGCCGCGGTCAAGTTTTTCAATCGCCTCGACTTCAAATTCTCCTGTGCCTGGACTGCTCCAACGCACGCCCTCATTGGCCTTCACGCCTGCGCGCCGTGTCTCGACCACGATCTTGTCGGCCACGATGAAGCCTGAATAAAAACCCACGCCAAACTGCCCAATCAAGGAGCCCTGCTCCTTGGCATCGGCCTTTTGCGTGCCCTCCAAGCGAGACATGAAGTCCTTGGTGCCACTCTTGGCGATCGTGCCTAAGTGGTCGATGGCCTCTTGCTCACTCATGCCAATGCCGTTGTCGGCAATGCTCAAGGTGTTCAAAGCCTTGTCAAAACTCACGCGAATGTCTAAATTGGGCGAGTCTTCGTACAGACCGCTGTTGTTCAAAGCCTCGTACCTGAGTTTGTCGCAGGCGTCTGATGCGTTGGAGATCAACTCACGAAGGAAAATTTCTTTGTTGGAATACAAAGAATGGGTCACCAAATGTAATAGCTGGGCGACTTCTGCCTGAAAGGCGTGTGTTTGCTTGGTCATGTAGGTCTCTTCACGTTAAAAAAATTCACTCAAACAGTTTGAATTTGGGGGCCAATAGGGCCTTTTCAAGAGCCAAAGACCGATCTTTTTGTCATTCTTGGGGCTTCAGACCCACCAGTCTTGCGACACCCAGGGCTTTAAAGCCCACTCAACGTGTGGTCCGCGTGTGGACCGCATATGGGCCGCGCATGGGCTGCGTACGTGCCGCGTGCATACCGGGTGTGGTCCGTGTCTGGGCCGCCTCTTTCTCAGAAATGCTCTTTGGCACTCAAATAGCGCCACTGCCCCACTGGCAAGTTGCCAAGCGTCACCTGACCCATGCGAATGCGCTTTAAACCCACCACCTTCAGGCCCACTTGCTCACACATGCGCCTGATTTGTCGCTTCTTGCCCTCAGACAGCACAAATCGAAGTTGATCTGGGTTTTGCCACTGCACGGTTGCGGGTTTCAAGGGCTTGCCGTCCAGACTCAATCCAAAGCGCAGCATCTCCAAGGCGCTTTGCGGGGTCACTTGCTGCGCGGGGGCGGCCGTCTCACCGTAATGCACGCGCACCAAATACTCTTTTTCAATCTGTGAGTCTTCACCAATCAACTGTTTGGCCACTCGCCCGTCTTGCGTCAAAACCAACAAACCCACCGAATCAATGTCAAGCCGACCTGCTGGCGCCAAGCCCCTCAAATGCCCAAGCGAATAGCGTACAGGAGAGGGGTCTTGCGCCCAACGGTTTCTGGCCTGAATCAATTGAATGGCTGGCGTGTGCCCGTCCTCGGCTTGAGCGCTCACATACCCCATGGGCTTATGTAAGAGCACCGTGACTCGGGTATCTTGCAATTGGGTCGCTTGTCTCATCACCTCAATTTTGTCGGCCGCACTCACTTGCATGCCCATCAAAGCCCTGCGACCATTGACCTGCACCCAACCCTTCTCAATCCAGTCATCCGCCTCTCTTCTTGAGCAAAGCCCCAGCTCCGACATGCGCTTATTGAGTCTCACCGTTGTCAATGCGTTCATGTGAAATGGCTTAAAAATAATTCGTCATGGTTTAAACCCACAAAGGGGGCTCCTTCATTTTTTCGATTTGATCTTCCAAGGCGGCCAATTGCTCTTGCCAATACTGATCACTTGCAAACCAGGAAAAGTGTCTCTCAAAAGCCGGGTCCCCCACCCTTTGGGCCAACCAAGCACTGTAGTGAATCATTCTAAGTGTCCTCAAAGGCTCGATCAACGACAACTCTCGCCGATCAAAGGGGCGCACGCTTTCATAACCCTCCAGCAAGGCCAGCAAACTGCTCGTTTGCTCGGGACGCTCTCCTGACATGAGCATCCACAAGTCTTGAATGGCTGGGCCCATTCGGGCATCGTCCAAATCCACAAAGTGGGGGCCACCCACACCCTTTTGATCCAAGGGTGTCCATAAAATATTGCCAGGATGGCAGTCGCCATGCAAGCGGATTTTTTGATAAGCGCCCCCGAAGGCTTGTTCGACTTGCTCCAAGGCCTCTTGCGTGATCTTGGCCCATTGAGTTTGGTAGGCCGGGTTGATGTCAAATTCAGTGAGCAAATACGCTCTGGGCGCCCAGCCATGGGTCTGTACATTGAGCTCTGGTCGACTGACAAAATCTTGAACCTCTCCCACCGAGTGCAGTCTAGCGATGAAACGCCCCAACCACTCCAAGACCTCATGATCATCCAACTCCGGCATGCGTCCTCCTCTTGCAGGACTCACACTGAACCAGAAATCAAGTGGCTCAGCTTTGATCTCCCCACCCGCCTCAAACGAAGAGGCGCCTTCGTCCAACACGGAGAGCGCATGCACGCTCTGCCCCCTCAAGCGAAGAGGGGCCACCATGGGCACCTCTTTGTCTAGCAACTCATGGGCAAACGCATGCTCCTCTTGAATTTGCGCATAGCTCCAACGCTTAGGGCGATAAAACTTCGCAACGACACTCTCTTTTTGATCCTCTTGCGCCAAGGCGTACACCCGGTTCTCGTAGGAGCTCAAAGACGTGATTCGACCATCCAATTCCAGCCCCAACGCACAAACCGCATCGACCACATGAAACGGCGTCAAGCGCTCAAACGCATGCACATGCGAATGAGGGTCCGCTTGCCAATGTGGTGGCGTTAGTGGTGGGTGTGACATGCCCTGTGCGATCAGACACCCCACACGATGGGATGCCCCTCTTGGATGCATTGCACGATCATGCGCTTTAGGGGAGCTGCTCTTTGTCGCAAACCCACCCCTTGGATGCCTCCCTCTTGCTCGGTAGACCCATGGTGAACTTGGGATTTGTGCTTGTTCTCATTGTCTTGCTGCTCTGCCAGTGCCCTCTCCAACGCAGCCAAAGCTTGCGGCATATCGTCCACCAGCAAAATACCCTTGCCCGATGGGTCTTTGCCCATGATCTCTAAAAGGGTCTTTGCGTGCGCTTCAAACATGATCACGTCACCACTGGCTTTGGATTTGAATTTGTACAACATGGCTTGTGAGGGTTGCGTGTGAAGAGGATAAATGGCCAGTTCTAGGACCTCATGGTACAACATCTACCTAAAGGTCATCGAGGCCATGGCACGCTTTGAAGCCTGCATGTTCATTGGTTTAGAATTTCCAAAACCGCATTGTTGAACGCCTGCGCTTTTTCGTACATCACCCAATGACCGGCACCTTTGATCAATTGGTGTGAGACGTGATTGCAGCCTGCCAAGGCTTGGGGAATCAGTGGCATCGTATCTTTGTACAAAATATCGAACTCACCCCAAATGGTGTGCACCGGGCACTGCCAGCTCTTTTGCTCTTGAAGCAAACAGTCGCCTCTCGCCAATCTTCTTTTTCGCAAGCGGTCTCTGAGCACATTGTGCGCTTGGATATACAAAGCGGCTGTATCAATGCTCTGAGCATCATGCAGCATCATGGCCAACAGGTTGTTTCTCATGACGTCCAAGACCTCCCCCTGATCCATGCTTGGCAACAGGCCTCTCAGTCGCATCGGCGGTCCAAAAAGTCCCAAGCCAGGTGTGCCCACCATGATCAAGCTTTTCACCAAATCGGTGTGCTGGGCCGCCAAAAATCCTGCCGTGAGACCTCCAAATGAAAAACCCATCATGTCTACGCTTTGCCCCCCAAAGAGCTCTCGCAGTCCAAGTGCGATGGGAGACGACACATCATCTGCATCCGTGACCCCTTTTGGCAAACCCGAGTCACCCATTCCGGGCAAATCCAAGGCATACACACACCTGTCTTTGGACAAAGGCAAGACGTTTCTGATCCAATGGGTCCAACTGCCTGAGCCTCCATGAATCAACACCAAGGGAGCTTGTTCACTTCGCCCAAAGCGGTGCCAAACCTGTTGCGTGCCCTGGATGTTTAGCGTCAATGGCTGCGCCTCATGGATCGCCAAGCGCCTCTCGTCGTTGGCTTCCAAGGACCAGTCTTTTATATCGCCAAAATCCCCTGGCTTTGCAAAACGCTGAGTTTCCATGGTCAATATCCGTAAAGAACTTGAGAGTTGAAGTTCATCTGGCGAAAAAAAACCCACCTCGAAACTGAATCACTTCAGTCAAAGGGTGGGTTGTCTTTCAAACAAGTGAGTGATTCATTATCACTGGGCACTTTGCTGTTGGTTGCGCGAGCAAGATTTGAACTTGCGACCTTTGGGTTATGAGCCCAACGAGCTACCAGGCTGCTCCATCGCGCGGTATGAGGGTTATTGTAACTTATTCTGCAACTGGCGGGGAAGTTTCTTCAAACTCTGGGCGATCCACCAACTCAACCAGTGCCATCGGTGCATTGTCACCTACACGGTATCCCATTTTCAAGATGCGCGTGTATCCACCAGGTCTGGTTTGATAGCGTGGGCCCAACTCGGCAAAGAGTTTGACCACATTGTCTCTGTTGCGCAAACGATTGAACGCCAAGCGACGATTGGCCAAAGAAGGCTCTTTGGCCAAAGTGATCATGGGTTCCACCACACGGCGCAATTCTTTGGCTTTAGGCAGCGTGGTCTTGATGACTTCGTGCTCAAGCAAAGAGTTCATCATGTTGCGAAGCATGGCCAAGCGATGTTCGCTGGTTCTGTTTAGTTTTCTCAGTCCGTGTCCGTGACGCATGTGTC
>Ga0114978_10004875_pt1 | contig 10774 bp, 8 predicted proteins | sample S_140212_EF_Meta_FD_87027 | JGI IMG/M metagenome (GOLD analysis project Ga0114978, IMG submission 87027) | Freshwater microbial communities from Lake Simoncouche, Canada to study carbon cycling - S_140212_EF_MetaG | ecosystem: Environmental > Aquatic > Freshwater > Lake | place: Lake...
CGTTGAACTGAAAGCGCTGCTCGATGGCCTGGTCAGGGCGCAAAACCCGATGAGCGTGATCATTCTGGACGCCTGCCGCGATAACCCGTTCGGCAACAAAGTGCATGCCCAGCAAAAAGGGCTTTCGCAATTCGACGCGCCGCCCGGTTCGCTGCTTGCCTATGCAACGTCGCCCGGCAATGTCGCCGCCGATGGCGAGGGTGCAAACGGGCTGTATACCGAAAACCTGCTGCGCGAATTGAAGGCCCCGGAAACGAAAATCGAGGACGTGTTCAAGCGCGTGCGCCTCGCGGTGCGCCGCAGTTCGCAGGGGCAACAACTACCCTGGGAGAGCACTTCGCTCGAGGAAGACTTCTATTTTCTGCCGCCCAAACAGGTGAGAAAGCTGTCGGAAGACGAACTGGAAAAGCAGTTCGAGGAAGAACTGGCGATCTGGGAAAAAATCAAGGACCTGAAGGAACCCGCGCCGATCGAAGACTATCTGCGCCGTTTCCCGAGCGGCAAGTTCTCGGAGCTTGCGCAGTTCAGGCTCACCCGCGTGCTCGCGCAGCGCGAAGCGCTGGTGCAGGCCGCCCTGGCCAGCAAGGTGTTGCAGACCGCGACCGGCGCGAATGCGGATTTCAAGTACGTGCCCGCCGCGGCCCTCAAGAACTGAGGGTGGATTAAATGCAGATTATCAATGTTGAAGGCCTCGGACGCATCGAGTTTCCGGACTCCATGAGCCGGGAACAGATCGACGCCGCGATCAAGAACGAAATCCGGCCGGCGCTCGAACGACAAATAGCATCTGTACAACCGGCACAATTGCCCGGCGCCGCATCAGTCGAAGCCAATCCGTTCAGCAAAGGCACGGCGCTGGCCGATTTCGGCTACCGGGTTGGCGACACATATACGTATAAAACCATCGATCTGCTGACCAAACTCGAAACCGACCAGCAAACCCAGAGAGTCACCGCCCTCACGGATAGTGAAGTCATCTTTGGCAACGGCCGGCGAATCACCGATTATCTGGGCAATCTGATAAAAAATCCGCGCGGCCAGACGTTTACCGGCAGCCAGTATTTCGTGTCCGAGTACCGCATGGGCAAGACGTGGACGACGCGGTTTCGCGGCACCCGGCGCAGTGGCGATCCCGATGAGTGGGTGCTCGATTTCAAAGTCGTGGCCAGGGAGAATATTAACGTCCCCGCCGGGACTTTCGATGCGTTTAAGGTCGCGGGCGAAGGATTTAACAGGAATGGCAATCACTACAATATCGCATACTGGATTGCACCCGACAAGGTAAGACAGCCGATCGCAATGAACACGATAAACCGCGCTCGGGGCGGCAAGTACATAGCAAACGACAGGATCGAACTGCTGGATTTCAAGCAGGGCTGACAGTCAACGCCCCTCGCGGCGTCCGGCCTCCGGCCGGCTCTTCATTAAAGAAAATTACGCACGTCGGCCTCGTCGTGCAGGCGCCACACACGTGCAATCATGTCTTTCATTTCGTCCGGTTTGGCGCCATCCGTAAACGCAGACAAGCGCATCGCCTTGTCTTCAAGCTCGGCACGCGTCAACATATTGTCCGGATCTCCCTTGGGCGACGTAATGCGCTGATCGAGCTTCCTGCCGTCGCGCATTATCACGCTGACATGTCCCAGCCAGCGCTTCGGGTAGGCCTGATCGACTTCCGGATCAAGTTCCATTTTTACTTTGTCATGAAATGCGCGTAGCTGCGCATCGCGCAGCGCTTCGTTGGTGAAGTCGGCAAGGCTCGCACGCCCGAGATTTGCAGCGAGCGCCAGCACGAACCCCATCGAGAATTTCGACTGGTGGATGGTTTGCGGATCGGTCACCGGTCCCAGCACGTCGATCGCGCCCTGATGCACGTGGGCGGTGACGCTGGCGATGTCCTGCGCCTTCAGCTTATGCGCCTGCATCAAGGCAAGCAGCGCATCGGCCGACGGATGGGTATGGCGGCACGATGCGTGAAACTTGAAAGAAGTTTCGGCCGTGGCCCAGCGCTTGCCGAGTTGGTCGGTCAGACATTTCACATCCGAATCGGACGACATGCCTGCCGCCATGCCCTGCTTGCCTTCGAATATCTGGCGCGCACCGGTGAAACCGTCGCGCGCAAGATAGGCGGCCATCAGTCCATCGGCAGCGGCTTTCGCAGTGTGTAATTGCTTCGAATCCGCTGCGTCGCGCAGGAATTCCCACAGCCCCGCCGCCATCGTGCCCGCCGAACCGAGGCAATGCTGCATGCGCTCGGCATCGAGCTTAAGCAAATGCGCAACGCCGGCAGCGGCCGCGAGCTTGCCCGCCGTTCCCGTCGTGTGGAACACCTTGTAATGCGAGCGTCCGAGAAACTCACCGACGCGTATGCCGCATTCGTAACCGGCTACCGATGCCGCGATGAATTCCCGGCCCGTTGCGCCGGTCGCCTGCGCCGCCGCGAATACCGCGGGGAATACCACCGTGCCCGGATGGAGCACCGAGCTGTTGTGCAGGTCATCCTGCTCGACGAAATGCGACGCCGCGCCGTTGATGAGCGCCGCGAACATGGGTGAAGTGCGTTTGCGCGACACCAGGATCTCGCTGTCGCCTTCGCGCGGCCCCATCACGGCAGCGAATTTCTCCATGATGCGCGTCGGCCGCGCATCCTTGCCGGCCAGCGCAGACGCCAGCCAGTCGAGAAAAAGTTCTTCGGTGCGCGCCACCACTGCCGGCGGCAAATCCTCAAAGCGTATTGACGAGAGAAATTCGCACAGGGTGCGCGTCGCAGACATCGTGTCGGGCTTTGATAAAGTATCCATGGTTCTCCTTCTGCAATTCGGTGCGGTTTATACCGCTGCGGCGGCACGTAATGCCGCGATCTCGCCTGCACTATAACCAATATCATCGAGTATGCGCTCGGTGTGCTCGCCTACCGCCGGTATCGGATCAAGCCGCGCCTCGAATTCCGGCATGGTGACTGGCGGCAGCAGCACCGGCAAAGGACCGACTGGCGAACCGACTTCGCGCCAGCGGTTGCGCGCCTTGAGCTGCGGATGCTCCCACACCTCCTGCGGCGTGTTGATGCGGGCATTGGCAATGTCCGCGGCATCGAGCTGCGCGACCACCTCTTCCGCGCTCATCGTGCCAAACACTTTTTCGATCAATGCCACCAGCTCGGCGCGCCGCTCGGTGCGCTTGGTGTTGTTATTGTAGTGCGGATCTTTAGCGAGATGAGGCATACCCATCACGCCATCGCAGAACTTGACCCACTCGCGCTCGTTCTGGATGCCAAGCATCACATACGCACCGCCAGCACATTTGAAGCGCCCGTACGGGGCGATGGTCGCGTGATCGGGCCCGCTGCGCCGTGGCGCCTTGCCGCTGAAGTGGGTGTAATTCAGCGGATGCGACATCCATTCGGCGAGTGATTCGAACATGGTCACGTCGACGCGCGTGCCTTTACCGGTTTTTTCGCGTTGGTAGAGCGCCGTCAGGATGCCGGAGTACGCGTACATCCCGGCACTGATGTCGACGATGGAAATACCGACTTTGGCCTGCGTCTCCGGCGTGCCCGTGACCGACAACACGCCTGCTTCGCTTTGAATCAGCAGATCGTACGCTTTCTTGTGCGCGTACGGGCCGCTGTCGCCGTAGCCCGAGACGTCGCACACGATCAGGCGCGGATGCTTTGCCAACAGCGTTGTCGCGTCTAGTCCCAGCCGGCCCGCCGCGCCCGGCGCGAGGTTCTGGATGAACACGTCGGCCTTGGCGATGAGCCTCGCCAGTATGTCTTTTGCCTGCGCGTGCTTCACGTCCAGCGTGAGGCTTTCCTTGGAACGGTTGAGCCACACGAAGTACGCCGACAGGCCTTTGACGGTCTGATCGTAGTCGCGCGCAAAGTCGCCGACGCCGGGACGCTCGATTTTGATCACGCGCGCGCCAAGGTCGGCCAGCTGCCGCGTCGCGAACGGCGCGGCGACCGCCTGCTCGAGCGCAACGACGGTGATTCCATCGAGAGGACGCACTCCGCTCATCGATGGAATGAAAGGCGAGAGGCGAGAGGCGAAAGGAGAACTAAAGCCCCCGGCTCAGTCTCGAGTGCGCTCGTTGTACAGGAAGATTTTCCATCTAATTGCTGTCGCGTCACGCCTCTCGCCTCTCGCCTCTCCGCCGCGCTCAGAATGAGCGCGGCAGGCCCAAAACGTGCTCGCCGATATACGAAAGTATCAAATTCGTCGAAATCGGCGCCACCTGGTAGAGCCGTGTTTCGCGGAATTTGCGCTCGACGTCGTACTCGGCGGCAAAACCGAATCCGCCGTGGGTTTGCAGGCAGACGTTGGCTGCTTCCCACGAAGCATCCGCAGCAAGCAGTTTCGCCATGTTGGCTTCCGCGCCGCAGGCCTGACCGGCATCGAACAACGCGGCAGCCTTGAAACGCATCAGGTTCGCCGCCTCGACGTTGACGTACGCGCGTGCTAACGGAAACTGAACACCCTGATTTTTGCCGATCGGGCGGTCGAACACCACGCGCTCTTTGGCGTAGGCGGTACCTTTGTCGATGAACCAGTAACCGTCGCCTATGCATTCCGCCGCGATCAGGATGCGCTCGGCGTTGAGTCCGTCGAGTATGTATCTGAAGCCCTTGCCCTCCTCGCCGATCAGGTTGGCGGCGGGGATTTCCAGATTGTCGATAAAGAGTTCGTTGGTTTCGTGGTTGACCATATTGCGGATCGGCCGCACCGTCAGGCCATGACCGACCGCTTCGCGCAAATCGACCATGAATATCGACATGCCTTCGGATTTTTTCTTGACCTCTTCGAGCGGCGTCGTTCGTGCAAGCAGGATCATGAGTTCCGAATGCTGGACGCGCGATATCCAAACCTTCTGCCCGTTCACCACGTAGCGATCACCCTTTTTGACCGCAGTGGTCTTGAGCTTGGTCGTATCGGTGCCGGCGCCGGGCTCGGTGACACCCATCGACTGCAGCCGCAGCTCACCCGTTGCGATCTTGGGCAGATACATGCGCTTTTGCTCGTCCGAGCCGTGGCGCAGCAGCGTGTTCATGTTGTACATCTGGCCGTGGCACGCGCCGGAGTTGCCGCCGGAGCGGTTGATCTCTTCCATGATCACGGACGCTTCGGCGAGTGTGAGACCTGAGCCGCCGAATTGCTCCGGTATCAGCGCGGCCAACCAGCCCGCCTTGGTCAGCGCCTCGACGAACGCGTCGGGATATCCGCGCGCCTCGTCCACCTTTTGCCAGTAGGCGCTGTCGTAGTCTTTGCACAAAGCGCGCAATGCTTCGCGCAATTCGGCGTAGAGATCTGCGGAGTCTGTGGTCGAAGTCATCGGCGGTCAGTATAAGTAGGCATTGGATGCGGCTCAAAAGCTCGTATTTTGCCGCAACAGATACATTTTAAGCTGCGAATGCAGCTTTTGGCACCTTGTTACGGACGATTGAAGCAGTAGTGTAACCGGTTCGGTTACCGCATCACTGCGCCGTGATCCCCGCCCGCCTGATGACTTTGCCCCAGGTGTCTATTTCCAACTGAATGTACGCGCCGAATTCCGCCGGCGTTGCCGACGGCGCCGGCGATGCACCCACCGCCGCGAGTTGCTTGATCACGTCGTCGTTTCGCAGCAGGCCAAGAACTTCCTTGTGCAGAAATCCGGCCACGTTTTTGGGCAGGCGAGCGGGGCCCAGCAGCCCGTACCAACTCACAACATCGTAATTGGGGTAACCCTGTTCGGCGACAGTTGGAACGTCCGGCACCAGCGGCGAACGCTCTTTGGTCGACACCGCAATCACGCGGACTTTGCCGCTCTGCACTTGCGGCAGCGCGGAAGGGGCGCTCGCGAAGAAACAGCAGACCCGGCCGCCGGCCACATCGATGGCGGCCAAAGCCCCGCCTTTATACGCGACATGAACGGCATCGAAGCCGCCGACTTCCTTGAGCAATTCCATGGCGAGGTGCCCGGTCAAGCCGGCGCCCGCCGAGGCATAACTCAGTCCGCCCTTGGTACTCTTGGCGAGCGCGACCAGCTCTTTCACATTCTTGATGGGCAAAGAGGGGTGCACGATCAACAGATATGGCAACCCGGTCAAGCGAGTGATCGGGGAAAAGTCCTTGATCGGGTCGTAACCCAGGTCTTTGAAGAGACTCGGGTTGGTCGCGTGGCTCGCGAACACCACGAACAAGGTGTAGCCGTCCGGTATAGCATCCGCCACCAGTCGCGCAGCGATATTTCCACTGGCGCCCGCTCGATTGTCGACGACCACCGGCTGGCCCACCGAGCTGCTGAGCTTTTGACCCACTATGCGCGCGACTGTGTCCGTACCCCCGCCGGGCGGCGCGGGTACGACGAAGCGGATGGGCTTCGTCGGATAAGCCGGCGCGGCAGCAGCGATGGCATAAGTGCTGGCCACCGTTGCAAGGCCTGCGCCGAGCACGGCAAAACCCAAGAGTTTCATGCTTGTCTCCTCGCTCAGTTAGTCTTATCGCGCCGCGCCTCTGCTGGGCACGAGGCAGTGGGGTGCGCTTTTATTTACCTTTCTTGCGATCGATGAATGCCTGCATCAACCGCACGGGCTCGTCCGTGCTGCGCGATTCCGCGCACACTTGGATGCCGCGATGTATCGCATCACGAATGGACATGCGCTCCCAGTCGCGCACCAGCGATTTTTGCAGCCGCACCGCGCGCGCACCCGCCGCGCAGATCGACACGACCCATTTTTCGATCACCGCATCGAGCTCGGCAGCCGGCACCATCCGCTCGAGAAACCCGCAGCGAAAGGCTTCCGGCGCGTCCATCATCTCGCCCGTCAGCACGAGCTCGTTGGCCTTGCCCCAGCCCACGAGCAACGGCAGCAAACAAGCCTCCATGCCCGACGGCAGGCCGAACTTGACCTCCGGCATGCCGAACTTTGCGTGGTCGGCGGCGGCGCGCATGTCGCACGCTGCGGCGAGCTCCATGCCGGAGCCAAGGCAGTAGCCGTTGATTCGCGCCAGCACGGGCACCGGCAATTGCCGGATCGCATCGCACGCAAGATGCGTCTTGGTGCCGACGATGCGCTGGCCGGCGACATCCTGCTTCTGCATTTCCGAAATGTCGGAGCCCGCGATGAACGACTTCTCGCCGCCGCCCGTGAGCACTGCTACGCGCAGGTTCTCATTTGCGGCAAGCTGCGTGAACGCGGCCACGAGGTCGTCCTTGCCACTCTTCCCGAGCCGGTTACGGTGCTCGACGTTATCGACGGTCACGTACGCAACCTGCCCTTGGGGGCGATCTTCGAGCCGGACTTTCACGATGCTGTTCTCTTTGACCATCACGTTCCTTTCGTGGCAATTATCAACCGATCGCGCCGCTGGCTTTCAGCGCCACGATCTCGGGCTCTCTCAGGCCCAAAATTTCTTCTAGCACTTCGGCGGTGTGCTGCCCGAGCAACGGCGGCGCACGCTCATACTGAATCGGACTCTCCGAAAACCTGATTGGATTGGCGATACCCGGTATTTTTCCGGAAAGCGGATGCGCGAGTTCCATCAGCATCTGCCGCGCTTTCACCTGTGGGTCCTCGAACACCTGCGCAATATTGTTAATCGGGCCGCACGCCACACCGGCTTTCTCGAATATCGGCAGCCATTCATCGACACGCCGAATCGCCAGAGCTTCCGAAATCAACGCCGACAGCGCATCAGCGTTCTTCACCCGCATGGCATTGGTTTGAAATCTTGGATCGGCCACCAGATTCCCGATCCCGGCCGCCTCGCAAAAACGGCTGAACTGCTGGTCATTGCCAACGATCACCATCAAATGCCCGTCTTGGCAGCGAAACGCATCGCTCGGATAAACAGTCGGCAGCCGGTTACCGCGGCGCGTGGGCACGTGCCCTGACACCAGATAATTCATAGCCACGGCAGACAGCGCCGAAACCTGCACGTCCATGAGTGCGAGATCAATATATTGGCCCTTCCCGGTCTCGGCGCGACGCAACAGTGCTGATTGCACTGCAATAGTGGCGTAGAGCCCGGTCATGAAGTCTGTCAGAGCAATGCCGACCCTCACAGGACCGGCACCTGGCGCGCCTTCCTGCAGTCCCGTAATGCTCATCAGGCCGCCCATCGCCTGGATGATAGTGTCGTACCCGGGCCGCGATCGGTACGGCCCGGTCTGGCCGAAGCCCGTGATTGAACAATAAATCAGCCTGGGATTGCATTTCGAAAGCTCGTCGTAGCCGAGCCCGTACCGTTCGAGCGTCCCGGCTTTATAGTTCTCAAGCACGACATCGCAAGAAGCAGCGAACTGCTTGACGAGATCACGCCCTGCCGGCTTGCCGAGGTCGATGGTAATCGAGCGCTTGCCCCGGTTGTAAGCGCAATAAAAAGCGGATTCCGCGGTAGGCTCGCCGTTGGTGCCGGCAAGATAAGGCGGGCCCCATGCGCGGCTGTCGTCGCCGCTTCCTGGACGCTCAACCTTGATAACGTCAGCGCCCAGATCCGCAAGCAACTGCCCGCACAAGGGCCCCGCCAAGACCCGCGAGAGGTCCAGTACACGGATATTTTTCAAAATGGGTGTCGTCACGCGAACCTCTAATATAGGCAGGGGACTGCTCACAAGTTTCAGGTTACACGCCCTGAGAGCATGCCGGCACGGGTTCCATGCTGTGGAACCTGGTGGACGCTGCGCGGAATACGCAGCCCACCTATACGGGTGTGACAGCGGCTACAATACTTTTTTGCAGGCAATGCACTTGCAAAGCAGCGAAGAGACATGCGAACAATCAGACGTTCATTTTCAGTTCTTGATTGCTTTTCGATGGCACAGCCCAAGCTGTCGCTGCAGGAGATCTCGAACGCGCTGAAACTCGCCAAGTCAACCACGTTCAGACTGGTCAAGACTTTGGAAGACCTTGGATACCTGGTGCGACTCGAGGATCAGAGGTATTGCCTGTCGCTTGCATTCGTACGCCTGGGCGGGCTTGCGCAGAGTACGCTCGATGTCTGCCAGATAGCGCGCCCGGTCATGGGTAATCTCGCCAAAACTGCGGGCGAGAGCGTCACGCTGTTCACTACTGAAGGCGAGGAGTTCATCTGTGTCGATGTATTCACAACGCCCGCGCCTTTGATGAGCCTCAACCGCCCCGGAGAGCGCGCGCCGCTGGGTCTAGGAGCCGCATCGTTGATCCTGATGGCGCATCTGCCAAACGAAGAACTGGACCGCATGCTACCCGCGATAGCGCGGCGGGTGCGCCATTCACGACGTGACCTGGTATCAATACTCTGCAATGTCAGGAAGCAGCAATATGCGGTTTCGCACGGGGGCAGCGTGCCGGGGCTCAGCGCCTTGTCGGTGCCACTGTTTGGCGCCGATGACACGGCACGCTTCAGTCTGAACATAGTCATGCCTACCATCCGCGCCCGCGGCCGTATTGCGCCTTTGCTCAAATTGTTGCGCGTTGCCGGACGAAGAGTATCGGCCGGGCTGGGCGCAAGCACTGCCGACAACAAGCGGGAACTCTTATGAACCTTCGACAATTGCGCCGGGCAAGGAGTTTGACGTTTACATAAAAGCGGAAATCGCAAAGTGGTCGACCTGCTGAAGCGCACTGGAATTTTACTGGAGTAAAATCGCCGAAAAGGCAGAATTTAGTCCTCCTCTCCCCCGCCGCGGGAGAGACATTCCGATGGATCAAAATTGCAAGGGGATTACCCATGGACACCGCGTCGGGCACGCTAGTCACTTACAAAATGTATATCGACGGCCAGTGGGTAAGTTCCGCGTCCGGCCAGCATTTTGAAAGCCACAATCCGTTCACCGGCAAGCCGTGGGCGCTGATACCACGCGGCAACGCTGAGGATATCGATCGCGCGGTGCAGGCGGCGCGCAAGGCCTTCACGTCTGGCGAATGGCCGAAGATGACGGCGAGCCGGCGCGGCGCGCTGCTGCGCAAACTCGGCGACCTGATTCTGGACAAATCGAAGGCCCTCGCCGAAATCGAAGTGCGCGACAACGGCAAGCTGTTCGCCGAAATGAGCGCGCAGACGGCCTACATGGCGCAGTGGTATTACTACTATGGCGGGCTCGCCGACAAGATCGAAGGCCAGGTCATCCCGATCGACAAGCCCGACACCTTCAACTACACGCGCTTCGAGCCGCTCGGCGTGGTGGGCGCCATCATTCCGTGGAATTCGCCGCTGCTGCTGACCGCGTGGAAACTCGCTCCCGCGCTCGCGGCCGGCAACGTCATGGTGCTGAAGCCGTCTGAATACACGTCAGCGTCATTGCTCGAATTCATGAAGCTCATCGAAGAAGCAGGCTTTCCGCCGGGCGTCGTCAACGTCGTCACCGGTTTCGGCCCGGAAGTCGGCACGCCGCTGGTCGAACATCCGCTGGTCGCCAAGATTGCATTTACCGGGTCGGATGCCACTGGCCAGAAGATTTACGAAGCTGCTGCCAAGGGACTGAAAAAAGTCAGCATGGAGCTAGGCGGCAAGTCGCCGAACATCGTGTTCGACGACGCCGAAATCGACAATGCGGTCAAAGGCGCGATCTCGGGCATCTTCGCCGCGACCGGCCAGACCTGCATCGCGGGTTCACGCCTCTTGGTGCAGCAATCGATCCACGATCAATTCGTCGAGAAACTCGTCGCGTTCGCCAAGACCGCGAAAATGGGCAATCCAATGAGCCTCGACACTCAGGTGGGCCCCGTCACCAACCAGCCGCAATACAAAAAGATATTGAGCTACATCGACATCGCAAAAGCAGAAGGCGTGAAGACTGCACTGGGCGGCGCGAA
>Ga0114978_10004877_pt1 | contig 10770 bp, 9 predicted proteins | sample S_140212_EF_Meta_FD_87027 | JGI IMG/M metagenome (GOLD analysis project Ga0114978, IMG submission 87027) | Freshwater microbial communities from Lake Simoncouche, Canada to study carbon cycling - S_140212_EF_MetaG | ecosystem: Environmental > Aquatic > Freshwater > Lake | place: Lake...
GTAAATAAATATAAAGATAATAAAACAAATGAGTATTTACAGGAACATATATTTATTAGTAATAATATAAAGATGCAAATATTTTCTGATTCAAATAGTGATAAAAAGAAACAACTAAGTATTCCTCTACATAGTTATGCCTCAAATTTATTACCATTATCAAAAGTAATTTATTGTAATCCATTACCATCAATGTTTAAGATTTTTCGTACAGCAGATACAAATGGAATATTAAAATTAAACATACTTTCAAATGAAGAAATAAATGAAATCAAAAATAAACAAATAATTTGTTTTAAATTTCCACCAACTATTAGTATTAATATTACTAAAGAATTACAAGACTATTATCTGCAATAATTATTTTATTTCGGTCCGTTTTATTTTTGGACATTTATGCATGTATTCAATTATTTTTTCTTTATTTTCAAAAAGATGATATCCTGTGCATGTAATTGGCCAAAGAACAAATAAAGGCACATGTATATATGGATTAAAATCTTTATTACTTAGAATATAAGATATTCCTGCACCAGCAAATAAACTTCCTAAAATAGTTGGATATCTATAGTTATAATTATGAACTATTTTTTGTGTTTCTTCTCCAATTTTAGTTATAAAACGACTCATACTATTTATAAGTTTATAAGTTTATATATTTTTTAAAATGCATATAAATATAATTTATACTCATATATTATACGAATTAATGTATTATATAAAATATATAAAATACAAAAATAAGTATTTGGAATTAAAAGAAAGATATCTATCTAATATGTATCATGAATTATCTCCAAATATATCAAATCATGAAACTTGGTTATCCAATACAATAAATGATAAAAAATTAATTAAAGACAGATACGATGATTTAGAATGTCTTTTAAGTACATATGTTTGTAGATCTAGTAATTATATAACATTTTTAAATGAATGGTTAGATTATACTAATTTTGTAATAAAAAGACTAAAGTGTAAAGATACATGTTCTGAATTAGTACTTGATCAATACAAAAATATGCAATTAAAGATAACTAGTTTATGGCAAAATATTATATACAAATGTTTAGATAAACAGATTACTTCTACAAATATTACTACACGTGATCTGGTTATATCTAATTTTGTTGAAGGACATATATCATCAATCGAAAAATTAGGATATAAATTAAATAATATTAATAAAAATGTATTAAAAGAAGCATTTACAAAATGGTATTTATGTAATCAATGTCCCGCACCATTTTCTGTAATAAGCATATTACATGAAGAGAAAAAGAGAGGATGTAATTTAATGAAAGATTCAGATAAAAAAGATGCGTCAGCATTAATTAGTGTTGCAGAACATTGTCTTTCTATGGCTACTTATTGGTATAATGAATCTCCAAAATCAATAACTAGTTTAGAACTTGATGAATTAATTATTATGAGCTTATTTCATGATATTTATTATTATGAGGATTTTATTAATCATGATATAAGAATAATAGATCTTTTTAAGTCATATATACATTCTGACAATATTAAGAGAATAATTGGAATCCATTTTGATTTGGTTCCGATTGACAATCCAGAATATGTTTTTAATTCGCCTATTGAAAAATTAACAAATAAATGGACAGAATTAGATTGGTATTATACATTGAAAAAACCAATGTTTCCAACTAGTAAAGAGAATGAATATTTACCAATTGAAACATTTTATCATATTATTGGTCGTGTTATGACTAATTAAAAAGAATCTTAAATCTAATTAAATTAAAATATATTTAATTATATTATGGATGAAATAATTAAAAGTTTAAAATATGGAAGATGTAATGAAAACTTTTGCCCAAAAAAATTAAATGATAAAGATAAAGTAATTTATAAAAGTATTTTGAATATAATAAGAAACACAAAGAGTATAAACAGAAATAATTTATATAATTGGTATAAAAATGAATTAGAATTAGTTGTTTCATTTCAAAAACTAATCAAAGATTATCCAAGTTATAATTATCATCCAATATTTGGATTAAAAGATCATTCTCAACTATCATTAATTGAAGATTCAGGATTTGATACATTTAGAATATATATCAAATATATAAATGGAAAATATAGAATGATGATTAATTTAGATCATTTAATTAAAATCGAAAAAACTCATAAGAATTTAATATTACATCTTAAAGAACATTTAAATATGCCTAGACCATATCAGTTATTACTATATTATCCAGATATTAAATTAAAAGTTGAATCTTCTATTAGTGCAAGTACTGGTTCCGCACCTTCTGGACACTGTTTTTCTGGTTTAATGATTGGTTATTTAATTTATGTTTCTCAAAAAGAATTTTTTGATAATAATCCATATGAGTTAAATAGATTAATTTGTATATCATTGGATCTTGGTTATCATCGTAATATGAATGGTATACATTTTGTATATGATAATTTTGTATCATATATAACGTTTAAAGAAATTATACATATATATAAATATGATAATAATAATAATTTTTTAGATGGTATAAAAAAAGTATTAGACAAGTTGTTTGAAGCTTATATCAATAAATAAATAAATTAAAACTGAATCAATATTTTATAGAATAGAATATTCTTTTTATCATCTACAAGATACAATTTCATATTGTACTTAGATCCGATTTTATATTCAATTCCATTAACTTCAACTCCGTTTTCAATAACATTAAAACCAATTTTATTTGCTATTTGAATATTAAGTTTTTCACAAAAGAAGATCAATCGATTATCTTGAACTTCTCTAAATTCAACTTCATATTCATCCCCACTTGTCATTTCTTTACTCGCCTTAAGATAATCCCACATTCTACTCAATCTTTTAACATCTTTCTCATATTCATTTACTTTTTGTAAATTAATATTTTGAATTTCAAGACTTTTAAAAATCTTCTGTACAATCCAATCAGTATATCTACGAATCGGTGATGTTGCGTGAGTATAATGGGTTAGTCCGAGACTTTCATGTCCAACACGTTCATGTTGATAGACTGCTTTCTTAAAAAGTTTCTGATTTCTAAAAATCATATGCTCTTTATTTTCAAGAAATTCTGTAATAAGTTTATTATAAGTGATCATATAAACTTCAACCATTTTATGAGTATCAATAACATCGATATTTAATTTGGTTCCATATTCAATACTTTTCTTATATAGAATCTTTAAGCTTTCATTTGACTCTTTTAGCTTTTCAGCTTGATCATAACTCAGATTCTTTGTCACTCTAACTTTATTACACTCAAAATTATATGAACCATCCTGATTTAGCCAACAACTAATGACATTCTTAATTTTTCCTTCTCTCAAAGAAGCCATTTCAGTTGCAATCTCATCTGGTACCATATGCACAATTTTATGAGGTGCATAAACTGTACTAAACCTTTTATGATCGTACTGATTTAGAATTTCTGCAACATCTGCAATATGAATACCAATTCTACACGAAGCAAAATCGTAAGAGATTGCATCATCAATATCGATGCATCCATCAGGATCAATTGAATAGATATCATCGGTTAGTGTAACTTCAGTAGGTTCCTTGTATTCTAGTTCAATTGACTTTGGTTTAACAATTGGCATTGTTGGGTAATAATAAAATAGAACATCATATTGATTTGTTACATCTTCGACTGAACCAATATTTCTATCAATGAAACCAATTGGTAACTTTGATTTCCATTCTTTGAATTTAATAACTACGAAATGATCGACAACCTTTTCCTTATTTTTAATAAGATTTTTTTTTATTGCAGATGGAACTAGAAATTTAGGATAACGCCAATTAATCGGAACAAATTCGAATAATTCTTGTCCCTTATCATTATTTCCAAATGTATAAATGTTTCTAAACTTGATGACTCCACCAATTAGAAATTCATCTCTCTTTGTATCTTTTACAGTAAAATCTTCATTTAATTCATCTAAATGAAAACACTTGTTTTTAATAACAAGTTGAGGATCAATTTGTGAATCTCCTAGTTCACACTCTTTGTAATTTGGCCTTTTAATATTTAGTAGGGCCATTATATATCTATATATGTATAAATATACATATATCTATATATCTAAAAATCAATTTTTATTATATATAAATAATAAAAAAATTTATTAATTTTAATGAATTGTTTAGGTGGAGAAATCAAAAATTATTTCACACCTTTTCTTATTTAATACGCTAATTTTTTTATATTTTATATATTATGGCTAAGATATGTTTTATTACTGCAATTTATGGAAATTATGAAAAATCTTGTAAAAAATTTGCAAAACAAACAATTGATACAGAATTTATTTGTTTTACAGATAATATTAATATAGTTAATAATGGATGGATAATTGATACAGTACCATATCATTTAATTAATAAGAGCAAACTAGATGATGACACTTTTATAAACTCTTTATGTAATAATAAACATACTTTTAATATTGCAAAATATTACAAGCAATCATTTGTGAATATACCCATATTAGAAAAATATGATGTAGTTGTATGGATAGACGGAACCATTGAAATTATATATGATAAAACAAGTGAATACATAATAAATAATATTTATAGAGAAAAAATAATTGGATGGCATCATGAGTATCGTAATGGAATTCTGAGTAATGAGGTAAAAGGTTCTAATATACCTAGATATACTTTGAAAAATTGGAATAATCAATCTCAACCATATCAAGATGTAAATAATCAATATAAATGTTATTTAGCCGATGGTTACAATGATTTATTTTTTAAAAAGATAAAATCACATACAGATCATTTGGGTGTATGGATTACTTGTTTTGTTGCTTTTCTTCATAAAGATAAAGAAGTTAAATACTTTTTGGACCTATGGTATTTACAAACTTTAAGATACACAACTCAGGATCAAATAGGATTTTCTTATGTTTGTCAAAAAACTAATATAATACCATTTACATTACCTAATAATGAAATATATGGTAATCGTCCACATAATGATACAATGTTTTATATAAAAAAAAATCATGGATTATAAAATATATATCCTTATTATATATAATGAAAAATCTATTAATTTTAATGAATTGTTTAGGTGAAGAAATCGAAAATTATTTTAAACATATTCCTGAAATAAATAAAGATTATAATATAAAATATATTAAAACGCATGAAAATTTAACAAATAGAACTATTTTAGATGATATTAAATTAAGTGATATTATTATTACAAATAATATTAAAGACTATCCATTATTAACTGTCAAAAATATTAAGAAACAAAAAAAATCTGATTGTATTGTATGCGTTATTGAGTTTATACGTTTTGCTGGATATTTTTACTTTCCGTATAGACGCGATCATATAAATTTTTTATATGTTTATGATAAATCAACAGATTCAAAAGATTTTAATAGTTTTATAAATTGTTATATATCTGATGTAGACATTAAATTAAATTATAAAAATTGTTTATTAAAATTAAAACTATTAGATCAAGAATCAGATATTAAATTTTATGATTTTTTCATAAATTGGCATAAAAAGATTTTATTATTTCGTGATAACTGGCATCTAACCCATGACTTTATAAAATATATAATAAAACAGATTTTACTTTTTTTAAATATACAAACTGTTATATCAATTGATGAACTTACACTTGAATATACATATGGCCATAAATTTCGTGTTAAACCTATTTTAAATTGTATAAAGAATACCCTTGGATTGGAATTTAATACAGATATAGTAAATATTTTTAATAGAAATATTTTAATTAAAGAATATTATGAGTTTATTCAAGATGCAAAAATATGTAAAAATATAAATGAAACTGAAAACTTATTTAATCAAAGGTTTAACAAATAATTATTTTTTCTTTTCAGCCTTCTCTACTTTAGTAGTCTCTTTGTCAACTTTATTTTCTTTTTCTACTTTTTCCTCTTTTTTAATTTTTACAATTGGATTTTCTTGTGTAAACTTTGTAGGATCTTCTTTTACTTTTTCTACACTTTTTGTATCAGATGATAAAACATTACTTTTTTTTGTTTTCTCTATCTTTTTTTCTTTCTTTTCAGATTCTTCTATTTCTTCTGTTTCAGATTCTTCTGTTTCTGATTCAACTACTTTCTTCTTTTTATTTTTTAACTTCTTTGTAGTTTTATATTTTGATTCTATTATTTCTTTTGTACTATCTGAATCATCTTCTGTTAGTTCTTCAACAATTTGTACTAATTCTCTTTTAGATAGTTTTTTTATATTATCTGTAGATGATAATACATTTGTTGTTCTATTTGTTGATTCTCTTGCATTTCTTGATTCTCTTATATTTCTTGATTCTCTTGCACTTCTTGATTCTCTTCTTTGTGTCGATTCTCCTCTTTCAGCTAAATCTAGATCATCGTTGGTACAAGCTAGTGCACAGTCTGCTAGAAAAAATATTAATATATTGAAAACTAACATCATACATAGTAACAAACCTATTGTAAGTATAATCCAACAACCCTGAGGAAAATAATTACCTGCTGATATACAGAAAGTTCCGAAACTAGTAGTTCCAATCGTTGTTAGTAAATATATTATTACAAATACTTTAAAATATATTGATTCTTTATATAATGATACAAGATCATTTACTGTATGTAGTATTGATTTAATACAACAATGTGTCATTCTTATTAGATCTTTCATGAGTAATTGGAATAAAATAAAAGATCAATTTTTTTAATCTTATTTATGTTAATAAGTAAAATTAAAAAAAATATTATTTCTCTAAAATACAAACGGAAATACAGTATATCATATTATATAAAATATAATATATTTTATATGTATATAATGATATAATTATAATATTATTTTAATAAAATTTACATAAGTATTAAGTATTTTAGAGTGTAATTTAGAGAAAATAATAATGATGTAATAAAGATATAAACTAATAAATAATCTATAGAACTAAACGATAAAAATGTATTTGTGTGAACTTTACCAAAATACGAATTCATTTCAAAGAAAAAAAAAGTTTGATTTTCAGAAGAATCAAAAATAAAATTTCCTAGAAAAAGTTAAAAAATTTTATTTTTTTTATGTTTTTATATTATATGGAAAATAAAGAAATATATGGAAAGTATACATATGTCAAACCGAATATTCATTGGAAAAATTCTAATGCGAAATTAATAGTTGGTAATTTTTGTTCAATTGCAAAAAATGTTAATATATATTTAGGAGGTAATCATCGCACAGACTGGATAACTACATATCCATTTGGACATATATATAAAGATAAATTTAATTGGCATGGAGAAGGACATCCATCAACAAAAGGAGATGTAATAATTGGAAGTGATGTGTGGATCGGTGCGAATGTAACTATAATGTCTGGTGTCACTATTGGAGATGGCGCTGTGATAGCAAATAATTCACATGTTGTTAAGAATGTAGAACCATATAGTTTAGTTGGTGGAAATCCATGTAAATTTATTAAATATAGATTTACAGCAGAACAAATAAAAAAACTATTAGAAATTAAATGGTGGAATTGGGATGATACAAAAATAAATAATCATATACATTTATTATGTAGTAAGAATATAGATGATTTTATTAAAGTTTGTCCTTAAGATTTTTTCCAAACTTCAAAAAAATTATTCTTACATGGTCCCCATCCACCACTTTCAGTATAATCAACTATAAAATTATTTAATTTTAAGATATTATCTATATATATTTTATGATCAATATTTTCATAATCATTTTCCATTATAATTAAATTTATATTTTTTAATATTTCTGGCATATCCATTAATATATAATAAAAGGCTCCTTCACAGTCTAAGACAAGTGTATTAAATTCAATATTGTACTTTTGGATCAATTGATCGTATGTAATTGTATTAACATTTTTATAACCATTTAATAAGACATCGCTCGCAATAGTATTCCATCCTTTTTGAATTAATTTTCTTTTAGATAAAGCTGCAGTTTCTATATGAAATTCTAAATTATTTAAACTTTTATTTTCATTTAATTGATTAGATATGTTTGTATCACTTTCTAATACTACAAAATTTGTATTATCTTTTTTTTTTAAAATAGATGAAATAACTAAAGAATTTCTACCAATATTACCTCCTATTTCAAGAATCTTCTCATCTCCAGTTAAATAACGAATTACCATTTTTTGTTCTGGTAATTCATGCTTAAATGTACCATATTTTATTTTCAAATTATTATGTATACCTAATAGTTTTTCATCTATTGTTATTACTTTGTTTAATGTAGTATCAATATAGATATTCTTAGTATGATCAAATTCTATCTGATTATTAATATCAGTTTCATTAATTAAAAAAATAGATTTTGATTTTCCTTTATAAGGATCTGTAAAATGTTTAGCACGATCGTGATCTGATTTAGGAATTACAATAAAAACCCCTGATTTTAATTTCTCATAACATATAGAAGTAACATCTATGTTAGCATCTTTTAATCCATACTTTATAATCATATATATGTATATATATATTATATATACTATTTATATTATAAATTTTATTTTATTCATTCAATATTTATTTTTAAATGTAAATATTAAATTTTGTTCATTTAATATTTATATTTTGTTTTTTACTATAATGAATAAATTATCCGATGAACAGAATCTAATAGTAAATGCACTAATAGATAAGAATATTCGTATTATTGCTGCAGCAGGTTCTGGAAAGACAACAACTCTTATTTCTAGAATTTTATATCTAATAAAGCATCATAATATACACTTACATCAAGTTATTTTAACTACATTTACTAAAGATGCTACCGAAGTTATGAAAGATAAAATAAAACAAAACATACATATGTTTTATAATTTTATGTGTGGTACTATTGATGCAATAGCTCGTAAAATACTACATATTAACAAAATAGTTGATGAACAAGTTGAACTATTATCGGTCTCCGAATATATTCATCGAGTAATAAAATTTTCAAATACTCCTGAAGGAGCAGCATATTTTAAACAGTTTAAATATATTTTTATTGATGAGTATCAAGATATTGATTATACACAATTTAAATTTTTTAAAAGATTAAATCAATTAGGAGTAATAATAACAGTTGTTGGTGATCCAAATCAAAACATATATAGCTTTAGACAAAGTGATGTAAACTATTTAATAAAATTTGATGAATATTTTTCAAATACCCAAACATTCTACCTAACTAAGAACTATCGATCAACTACTCAAATAATTAAACTAGCAAATGAATCTATAAAAATAAATAAAAATAAGTTAGATAAACCAATGATCGGAACAGATCGTTCTGATACGATTCCTATGGTCATTAAGGCAACTTTTAATAATTATGATATGCTAATTCTTACAAGTATATTAAAGAAAATAAAAACATATCCTTTGCACGAAATAGCAATTTTATCAAGAAATAATTTTTTATTATTGAAACTAGAAAATATATTATATAAGTATGGTATTGCAAATGTACTATTAAGAGATGATGATATTCGTGTTAAAAAGAAGGAAGATCATATTACTTTATCAACAATACATAAAAGTAAAGGATTAGAATTTGACCTAGTATATGTTATTGGTTGTGATGATACATTTTTTCCAAGAACAAAAGATTTCTTACGAATCGAAGAAGAAAGAAGATTATTTTATGTCGCAACAACACGTGCAAAGACTAAATTATATTACTTTTATTTATCTGAATATATTAGTAGATTTATAACCGAAGTTGATCCAGATTTGTTTAACTGGACAAATGCTAAGATAGAAGATAAAAGATTATCTGATTTAGAAACAGTTGATTATAAAACAGGAATAACTGAACTAATCAAAAATTTAAGAGGAGAAGATTTTATTAGATTAAGAAATAAAGGTATTCTTCCAAATGTTCGTATTAATATGAAATCAATTAATGAAAATTCAGTTTATAATAATCATAATCTTACAAATGAAAATCAAAATCAAGATAACGACGATGAACCACAAATAATAAATACTACATTTCATTGGACAAAATTTGTTAAAAAGGAAAATTTATACACTGATTTTGGGACATATTTTGATACATTAATAACAAGATTTATTTTAGAAGAAACTAATCAAGAAATATATGATAGATCTGCATTTAAAGTATTACATAATATTCCGTTAGAGAAAGATCAATTAGAATTACTTAAAAAATACAAGTATAACTTTGTATATAACTTTTCTAAGATATTGAATGATATTGATAATTTTTCAGATACAGAATTAATAAAATCAACTGAGGCTAAAAAGTGTATAAAATTATTAGATGAAAAAGATAAACAACCAATAAAAAATTTTATAGAACATCTTAAAAAATATATTAAGAATTATCAAATTGGATCTCAAGATTTATTCTTATCTAGATTTAACTATGATCAAACTAAGATAAAAGAAATAAATGATAGTTATATTAAATTTACAAATCCTCAAATTAAAACTATGGATATCTTATTAGATATATTTAATGTATCAAAATGTAATTCCTTAACCGAAAATAGATTAAGAATGTTATATGTAAATATTGTTGAAGAAAATATAGATGACTATCAATTATTAATTAGACTAATTAAAGATACATTTATACCATACATCTTAAAATTTAAGAAAATTGAATGTCACAAATATGTAAGCTATGATATATATCACGGAGAATGTGACTTAGTATGTGATGATATGTTAATTGATTATAAATGTTCTGAAAAGAACTTTGTTCAA
>Ga0114978_10004878_pt1 | contig 10770 bp, 12 predicted proteins | sample S_140212_EF_Meta_FD_87027 | JGI IMG/M metagenome (GOLD analysis project Ga0114978, IMG submission 87027) | Freshwater microbial communities from Lake Simoncouche, Canada to study carbon cycling - S_140212_EF_MetaG | ecosystem: Environmental > Aquatic > Freshwater > Lake | place: Lake...
ACCATTACCCCGACGCACCAGAGTTGGTTAGTTTCTTACAACATAACCATAGACATACTTTTACCATTAAATGCGGGTATAGTGTAGGACTTGAATAGAGAACAAGAAATATTCTTATGTCGTGAGGACGTAAGTGAATACCTTACCGAGTGTTATGGTTATCCGTGTCATTTCGGCAGTATGTCTTGTGAAATGATTGCCAAAGAAATATTAGAATACGGGTTTGAGGATAATATGGTATGGTGTGAAGTATGGGAAGAAAATACGGGGGGAGCAAGAATTGAACTATGATAAGTCCAAACCAGCATAACCTGAAAGTCCATTTCGCAGGTTCAGAGTCCTTACCCTTCTTTTATATTACCAAAGAAGCGGAGATTAACTATTCGTTATTCTCTGCGTTCCCCTTCGTAATAGGAAAGATGAAAAACAATACCAATAAAACCATTAGTGATGTTCCGCAGATTATATACAATAACTCCGAACATACCATAATGGACTCTGGATTATTTACGTTAATGTTTGGTTCTCATGCGGGGTTAAAAGATAAAACTTATTTAGAAAAATGGATGAACTTATTAGTTGAGTTTGTTATTTCAACGGGATATAAAGGTTCAGTAGTAGAGGTGGATTGCCAGAAAATATTAGGTGTTGATGAAGCATGGGACTTACGACAAAAGATGAAACAACTATTACCCGATAATAAGATGATTAACGTATTTCATTTGGAAGACGGACAGAAGGGGTTAGATAAGATGATTGAATACTCTGACTACATCGCATTAAGTATCCCCGAGTTAAGAATATTCAACAAGAAAGATTACACTTACCAACTTACATCTTACATTAAAAATAAAAAACCTGAAATAGATATTCACTTATTAGGTTGTACTGAAGTAGATATGCTACGTCAGTGTTCGTTCGCATCGTCCTCCGACTCTACAAGTTGGATGTCCGTAACCAGGTTCGGTAATTTTTCCGCAGATGATAGAACCATCAACATTAACGAGTTAGATAAAGAAATGATTATAGAAACATATAAACCAAAAGTATATGACATGATACAAAAGAGGGGGATGAACCTGTCTGAAAAAGGACTGATAAATTATTCTCTGTTAATATTTCAAGCCGAAGTATTAAAAAACAAATATTCATTATACGCTGGACCGCAAGATTAAAACAACAAATAAATTATGATACAGATAGAAAAGAAATACCACTTTTACGCCGCTCATAGAAACCCCGAGGCAGGTGAAAAGTGCGGACGCATTCACGGACATACTTACAAGGTTAAGTGTGTTTTTACCTTTACAGAAATTAACGAAGGTATAACCATGTTATTCAGCGATATAGATAAAATCGTTGAACCAATTATTAAATCAAACGACCATTACTTTTTAGTATATGAAAAAGATACTATTATTCCAATATTAGAGTTTGAGAACGAAAAGTTTATTAAAGTTCCATTTAAGACATCAGCAGAAAACCTTTGTATGTGGTTATTAACAGAAATTAAAAACGCAGGATTACCAATTACAAAAATAAAGATTAGTGAAACAGAAACATCAAGTGTAATATATGAACCATAATACTTTACCGATAGCAGAAACCTTTTATTCAATTCAGGGTGAGGGGATTACAACTGGCTTCCCCTCCGTATTCGTTCGTCTTGCTGGTTGTAATTTAATGTGTGGGGGACAGGGAACGCAATTTGACGGAGAACTACATGACGGGGCAACCTGGCGTTGTGATACAATTGAAGTCTGGATGACAGGAAAAATGAAAGAGTTTGTTGATGTGTTGGATTATGATAGTATCCAAGCACTTAAGAACGGAGCAAACTTAATTATGACAGGGGGAGAACCTTTAATGAACCAACAAAAGATATGTGAGTTTATTAAGTTCGTAAGGGAAACATTAAACCCCGAGTGTTATGTTGAAATAGAAACCAACGGAACTATTACACCAATACAGGAACTACAAGAATTAGTTAATCAGTTCAATTGTTCCCCGAAACTTATGAACTCTGGAAACGAAAAGTCCATTAGATACAAACCAGAAGTACTGAAAGTCCTTAATGAATTAAACACTCAATTCAAGTTCGTTTTATCATCGTGGGATGACTATAAAGAATTAGAAGATGACTTTAACTTTTTAGAACATAAAAAAATATGGTTAATGCCTGCGGGTGAGAACCAAGAATTATTAAACCAAACAAAAGAGGTAGTTGCTGAAATAGCAAAACAAAAATACCATAAGTTTACAAATAGATTACATATAGAAATATGGAACAAAAAAACAGGAGTATAACTTGGACTGAGATAAAAGACCGAGTTAGTAAATTAGACAGAACAAAAAAATATTACGGAGTTCCAAGAGGGGGTCAGTATATCGCAGCATTATTAAACCCCGTAGATACACCCGAAGAAGCAGACATCATTATAGATGATTTAATTGACTCTGGAACGACCAAATTAAAGTGGGAGAGTAATTACCCCGATAAACCCTTTATCGCTCTTTACAACAAACAAGAAGGGGACGAAGGCTGGTTAGAGTTTCCCTGGGAATTAAAGGGGGATATTGAAATTGAAGAAAATGTTTTACGTATATTAGAATACTTTGATAATGCTAATAGAGAGGGGTTAAAAGAAACACCAAAAAGATACATCAAGTTTCTCAAAGAGTTTTTATCACCACCCGAGTTTAACTTTACAACATTTGACGCAGAAGGAACAGACGAAATGATAGTCCAAAAACAAATACCTTTTTATTCATTATGCGAGCATCACCTTGCCCCCTTCTTTGGAGTGGCTCACGTGGCTTATATACCAAATGGAAAGATTGTTGGTTTATCAAAACTGGCACGATGCGTTGATTTATATTCAAGGGGGTTCCAAAACCAAGAACGTATCACCACGCAAATAGCGGACAGGTTAATGAAAGAATTAGACGCAAGGGGTGTAGCAGTTGTATTAGAGGCTCAACACCTTTGTATGAGTATGAGGGGTGTTAAGAAACCTGGTGTTCCAACCATAACAAGCAAGATGGTCGGGTTATTCAAGGACGACCTTAATTGCCGTAACGAGTTTCTTAATTTCATAGCAAAATGACGATAAGTGAAGAACAAGAAACCTTCTTACAAGTATTAGATGCTTCGTTAGGTGTAGTTGGACTCGCACTACAAAAGACGGGTATTGACATGGATACGTATGAGGACTGGTTAAAAAACATATTTTTTAGTAAAAGAGTTCAACAGATAAACGAAACAAGTGTTGATTATGTAGAGAACCAGTTAATCAGGTTAATACAAGATGGAAACATAAGTGCTATTACTTTTTACCTGAAAACAAAAGGAAAAGAAAGGGGGTATTAAAATGAGTTGTAAAGAATGTAAAGAACCAAAAGATATATCATTACCGATGAAAAATTATACAGACGAAGAATTAGAACAAGCCCACTTACAAGGGAATAAATCAAGTTATACACAAGACGAAATCGCATGGTTTTACAATTTGTATAACAGGGTATTCAAGACACACAAATCCCCTGGCTGCGGGAAATGCTTTGTTAATATCCGCAAACACTTAACGAACATATACCAGAATGGAAGATAAAAAACAACCACAACGAGGACGACCCCCTGGTTCATTTAAGCCAAAAATGAACGAGGCGGAAACACGTAGGTTCATCAACGATAGTATGAGTAGAATATTTGATACACATATGTCGTGGAATGAATATATACAATTCTGTTATGAGCATGGTTTATCCAAATCACAAGGAAACGAATACTGGATAAGAGTATGGAGTATGGTTAAAGAAAAGTTTGAGTTAGAAAAAGACAAACTTATTACAAAACATATACAGAAATACTGGCACATATACGACACCGCAGTTAAAAACGGGGACATCAACACAGCAAGACAAACATTAAACGACCTGGCAAAACTATTAGGGTTAAATGAACCTGATAAAGTAGAAGTATCACATAATCAAATTATTGAGTTCAAGTTTGGAGAAGCAGACGATAAATAAGATACAAGTTAAAGGTTTTACTCCACACCCCGACCAGTTACACAAGATACAACTTATAGAAGACCCGAAGGTTAAATATATAGTTCTTACAACTGGCAGGCAGTGGGGGAAAACCATGCTGGCACAGAACTTACTATTAAAGTGGGCGTTGGAAAATAACGACTCCACTTTATTATGGGTTAGTCCTGTATATAGTCAGTGTAGAAAAGTATTTACAGAAATTATTAACGCTATTGAAGGAACCCCCATATTAAAAGACGCCAATAAGTCCAATCTTAATATCAACTTAATCAACGGGTCAACACTATTATTCAGGTCGGGGGAAAGACAAGACACATTAAGAGGTTATACAATAGATTACTTAATAGTTGATGAAGCCGCATATCTCCGTGATGATGTTTGGAACCTTGTACTGAAACAGACAACCCTTGTTAAAGGAAAGAAAGTATTATTTATTTCAACACCAAAAGGCAAGAACTATTTTTATCGTCTTGCTGTTAGGGGGTTAAGTGAAGAGGAAGAACAATATATAACCCTTGTTGGTTCATCTTACGACACCCCCTTTATTTCAGTAGAAGAATTAGAGGAAGCACAACGAACTTTACCAGAAGACATTTACAGACAGGAAATATTAGGACACTTTGTAGATAGTGGTGGTGAGGTATTTACCAACATAGACAACTATTGTATCATCAACTCTTTTACCCCCGTTCAACCAAACACCAGATACTATGCTGGAATTGACTTTGGAAGACAGAGTGATTATTCAGTATTAACTATTATTGACGATAATGGACGAGTGGTATATATGTACCGAGATAGACATAAGCCGTGGGATGAAATAATAAAAAACATGGCTGATAAGTTAAAGATATATAAGGCTCACACACAAGTTGAAATAAATAGTATCGGTGATGTATTATTTGAGAACCTGAAAAAGTTATATCCAAATGTTTATCCGTTCCAAACAACAAATAGTTCCAAACAGAATATTATAGAAGATTTAATTTACGCCACAAATGAACTTAATATTTCATTACCAACAGAAGAATTATTTCAACCCCTTTATCAAGAATTAAAATTATTCACTTACGAATATTCTGTTAAAACAAGAAACATTAAATACTCCGCACCGCAGGGTTCTCATGACGATACAATTATGTCGTTAGCAATCGCATATAACTCGTTAAAGGAACGAAAAACAAAAGGGGTATACAACATATACACTGCGGGTGGGAAACTCGTATAAATGAGACATAAATAACTTTTATATTATAGAGTAGATGGAACAACATATCATCAAATACAACAACAAAGAATACGTAGTAGCGGAACCAACTATAATGGTATGGAACGCATTAAACAACTCACAAGTATTAGACAACGAGGAAGATTTTAGACTCCACTTAATATCAGTAGCAACTGGATTAGAAATGGATGAAATTAAACAAGTTGAATGGTGGAGTGTATATGAAATTAGTGATTACTTAATGGATTACTATATGGTTCAATCACCACAATTTTACCCCTCGTTTACCTTCAACGATATTAACTATAAGTTCGTTGATTTGGAACATATTACGTTCGGGGAGTTCATAGACATAGATACTTTTTTATCACAACCAGCGTCGTATAGAATGGGAAATATGAACTACTTAATGGCATTATTATACAGAGAAACAGACGAGAACGGGGTATTACAAAAATACGATGGTAGTAAAGTGGAAAACAGGTCAAAAACTTTTAGATACTTACCATCAAAGTATTTACAGGGAGCCCTTTTTTTTTTAGAGATTTTAGAAAGCACCTTACAAGAACATATCACGTCCTCTTTGGTGAAGAAACTTTGGATGAAGATGAACCGAATGTATCAAACAATAAAGTTAAATCTTTTGAGCAGCGTTGGGGCTGGTATTCAACTATCGTATATCTGGCACAAGAAGATATTAACAAGATTGAGGAAATAGTAGAAAAACCCCTTACTTATGTACTGAACTATTTAACTTATATGAAAGACCTTAACGCCGAAAGAAATAAAAAAATTAAAATATTAACAAGATGAACTTTAAGACAATCGTAAATGACTTTAATAATTTACAAAGAAAACACAAACAACTTAATTCGTTTGGTGTTGGAGATATTAAACAACTTATTTATTTAACACAAGACAGGGACAAACAAGAGAATACGGACAACAACGCTCCAATTTACCCCCTTATGTATGTTGTACCAGGTTCTGTTAATCAAGACGAACAATTTACAACATATAGTTTCAATATTCTTATATGCGATGTATTCAATACCAAAAACTACGATATACAAAACGACTTATGGAGTGATACGTTAGAAATAGCACAAGATATTCTCGCACAATACAAGTACAGCGTAACCGCAGAACAAGGAAATTATTACACAGACAAATACGATATAACTTTACCGACTACGTTAATACCTTTTATGGAGGCTTACGATGACTTATTAGTTGGTTGGAACTTACCAATAAACATCATAGTTCAGACTCCGTTGAATAGATGTATCGCACCATATAACGACTTTGTATAATGACTGACGAAGAATTAAAAACATTTCACGCAGAGATGAAACGCATGGGGGACTTATTCGTTAAGAAACTCCAAGAAGCATTAGACAAATCGTATCTTTATTCACCAGGATATAAGGGGAATGCTTATAGTTCAGGACGAAACCCCGAGTTTCAAGGGTCAAGTCCAAAAGTATCATCAGGAGCATTAAGAGAAAGTATAACCGCAAGTTATGACGAAAGTGCTGGTTCATTAACTTTATCTTTTTTAGATTACTGGCAGTATGTTAATAACGGACGTAGTGCTGGTTTTTACGTTCCAATAGCACCATTAAAAACCTGGGCTAAGTCCAAGTTTGGATTAGACGACAGGGGGGCAACCTCCGCAGCCTTCGCAATATCAAAAAATATATTTAAGTATGGAATACAACCAACACACTTTTACGATATAGCAGCAGAAGAAATGATAAACATAATTGAAGAAGCGGGAGAACAAGCATTAGGTGTTGATATTGAAACCTTCTTTGAGAACACATTTGAAGACATTATACCAAGTAAATAAGATATGGCTATTACAATATTACAAGAACCATTAGGATTAACCCCATCAAACGCAGAACACATATATTCGTTCAGTTCATCAACCGCTTCATCGGCAACCAATTTCAAGTTTGTTGTTGATGTATGGTTTAGACCAAATACCGCCCCCGAAAAAGTGGCACGATTAAAGGTTTATCCAAACGATTATGGTGTTGGAATAGTAGATGTAGCAGAGATATTAACAAACTATTTCAAGGCTAATCCAAGAAGTGAAACACCACAAGGGGCGGGGTTCAATATAACAGGTGGAACCTCATATACAGCCGCAACACCAAACGGGTTAATATCAAACGCAAGATATATAAGTCAGGCAAATGCTTACAACGAAATTAACTTATACACCCCTTATTACCAAATAGAAGAATACAGAGTTCTTGTTGGTGAAGAATATGATGTTAATGGTTCACCAGCAATTTATATACAAACAAACCCTTCAATTCAACCATCAGTGTTTAGTGCCACAAGTTCAGGAGCAACCTTTAACTGGTTTAACGCAGCGGTTAATCAACCAAACTGGACTGGAACAACTATTACTTATGCCGCTTATTCAGGTTCTCCAATTATTACAAATCCATACGCATATGGCGATTCGTATTCAGCAAACGGGTCAGCATCAGTATCGGGAAATACAGGTGATGTTCTTTGGATTACAGAAACTTATAGTGGTGTAAAAGCAATCTTTATTTGGAATGGTTCTGGATGGCTTGCTGCGGGATATAGTAATTTATTAAACGACAACCCTTACACAAAATTAAGTTGGCCTGGAAGACAAACAAACGTAGTCAATTTCAACTACGATAAAGTTAATGAACAATACTGGAATACAAATAATACAGATGGAACAAATAACCATTTGTTTTATGAAGCATACAAATACAGATTTACAGGTTCAACATATCAGGGGGATAATGCCCCCGCATTATTTCTTAATAACTTTGGAAATGATTATTCAAGTATTATTACACCACAAACATCAAGTAATCGTGTAAGATATAGAAACCATCACTACCAATGTCCAATTGTTCTTAACTTATTCAATAAGAAAAATTATTTATACTTAAATGAAGCACATGTAGTTCAAGTTGTAAAAACAAGTGGTTCAACTATGAGTTCTCCTTCGTGGGAAACAATAGAAAATTATGTTATAGGCTATCCACCATATACGGACAACTGGTATAATCCAAAAGAGATATTAACAAGTTTTACAAACATTTACGACCAGTATCCAGGTTATACCATCGCAGCGTGGGTTATATCAACAGGGGACACAAGAATAAGTGAGGTAGTCCAATATAACTTAACAGATAGTAATTGTTTATCAGACCCCATACACTTTTTATACCTTAACTCCAACGGGGTATGGGACACTTTAACTTTTGATAGAAAGAATGTAAAAACATTTGACTTTAAGAAACAAGCATACGCACAAAACACATCGTTTAATAAACCATTATATAATCGTTTATCAACTGATGCCAGAATGATTAACTACAATATAGATGTAACGGAATCCGTTGTAGCACAGAGTGATTTCGTATATGAAAACGATAGAATATTATATGAGGAACTTTTTATGTCGCCAGAGATTTATTTAATGGAACAACATGACGAAGATGGTGTTGAATACGAACAGAACACCCCTTACTTAATACCAATTATATTAACAAGTAATTCAGTAGAACAATATAAAAACAAGTATAATAAGTTGTACCAATATACAATTAACTTTAACTACAACGCAATAAAACCTTACAGAACATCTTTTTAACCATGATTGACTCGCTACGATTATACACCATCATTAACGGAGAACAAATACAAATAGACATATTTGGTGATGACGATATTATATTAGAAATGTCTTTTGCTGAAATACAAGACATAACAAAAAAGAATAGTAATTTTAGTAAGTCCTTCAAGTTGCCAGGGTCAAAAAATAATAATGATTTATTCAACCATTTTTACGATACAGCAAGTACTCCAATCACTTATGATATAAGAGAAAAGTTTATTTGTTATATTGAATATGACGGGGCAATAATCATGACGGGTTATTTAAGATTAAATAATGTAAGTGTAATAGGAACTGAAAAATTATACGACATAACTTTTTATTCATCAGTCGGTGATTTAACATCAAGCATCGGGGATAAATATTTGTATCAGTTAGATTTAGATTATTTAACAATACCATACAACCCTGATATAATAAATTATTCACAATATAACTGGGATACACTTAATTCAGTTCCATCATCAGTAGTACCACAAGTTATTCAAGACGAAAAAGTATATTTCCCCTTATTATTTAGTGGATATAGATATACAAGTGGAAACACCATAGATACGGGAGCATCACCACTTTTATCTTTTGTTGGTTTATCAGGGACTTTTACAAATCAAGCAACACCAGTAAGATACAATTATTACAGACCAGCAATTTCTGCGGCTGAATTATACACACAAATTGTAGAACAGAATGGTTATACAATTGAGTCCAACTTTTTATCATCAAGTTATATGAAAAGATGGTATATGCCTTTAACCTTCGCAAGTGAAGATTACTATTTGAAGCAGTCATTTGCCCCGCAGTGTATATATTCGCAGAGTGGTTTTACACAACCAACACAAAGTATTACAGGACGAACAAACGTTAGTTTTTATGATACACAATTGTCGGCAACAACCACATATAAAAGAATTAACAACACCATAGTTCAAGTAGATAATTTCAGTGCCACAACACAAAACCCTTATTATGTTTATCTTAATGGAGGGGGAAAGTTCCAAGTAAAAATAACTTATACGATGGGGTTAAGTCCTGTTGCTACACCAAATACTTTATGGAATAACGACTTTTATATTCACAAACTACAAAAAAGTCCTTTATCACCTGGTATAGGAACAACAATTGACTCGTATAGTTATTCACAAGAAGTACCTGATATTGAAAATGAAGTTATACTTTATTTAGATGGTGAAAATTATTACGCTTTTGATTATATAACATCTGCGGAAGACATTAACGGAAATCCAAGAAACGCTAATTTTAGTGTAATAAAATCTTTTAGATTTGAGGTTATTAGTGGTCCGAACCAAGTAAGTAATAATCAAATTGTATTCAATTTAGAGTTCCCCGAACAAGAATATAAACAGATTGAGTTTTTATCTGGTATTAACAACATGTTTAACCTTATTGTTGTACCAAAAGTTAATGAACCAAATACACTTATAGTTGAACCGATGGTTAATTTTATCGGGACAGGGGGTGTAATAGACTGGACGCAGAAAGTTGATATGGAGGATAATATAACTATTTCCCCCATTACTACGTTAATTGACGGAACATTATACTACAATACAAAAGGAGACAACGACAACGGAAACATTACGTTTAAGACACTTACAAATAGACCTTATGGTTCACAATTTATTCAACTTAATCAGGATTACAAAGATAGAAATATCGTGTTTGAGAATATCTTTTGTAGTTCAGTTGATGTTGGTTTAGATAATCCATTAGGACAACATTTAACAATACCATCAGTAGCAACAAATAAAGTGGTTCAACAAGCGGGACTGGCAAGAACTTTATTTAA
>Ga0114978_10004880_pt1 | contig 10769 bp, 10 predicted proteins | sample S_140212_EF_Meta_FD_87027 | JGI IMG/M metagenome (GOLD analysis project Ga0114978, IMG submission 87027) | Freshwater microbial communities from Lake Simoncouche, Canada to study carbon cycling - S_140212_EF_MetaG | ecosystem: Environmental > Aquatic > Freshwater > Lake | place: Lake...
ACTCGGTTATGACACCTTTCGCGATTTCGTACCGATCACTTTATTGGCAACCGTTCCGAACGTCATGGTGGTGCACCCTTCGGTACCAGCGAAAAGCCTCGACGAACTAATCAAACTTGCGAAAGCCAAACCCGGCACCCTGAACTTCGGTTCTGGTGGACTGGGGTCCGGCAGCCAGCTCGGCAGTGAATTATTCAAGACGCAATCGAAGATTAATATCTTGCATGTTCCTTACAAGGGCGCGGCGATCGCCATGAACGCCATGCTCTCCGGCGAAGTCGATATGGTGACCTCCACCGTGCCGGCAACCATCCCGCTGGTCAATGCCGGACGCATTCGCGCCTTGGCGGTGATGGCCAACGAACGCGTCGCCACCCTGCCGAAAGTGCCGACCGCCGCTGAAGCCGGCATGCCGGAACTCGTTGTCATCACTTGGTACGGCTTGTTTGCACCGACAGGGACGAAACCTGAAATCATCACCCGACTGCATGAAGAGTTCGCCAAGATGATGCGGCTGCCAGAGGTCAAAGCAAAGCTCGCCAATGTTGAGCTCGATGCCAACACCAGTGCGTCGCCGGCAGAGTTTGCGAAATTCGTCCGTGCCGAACATGACAAATGGGCACGTGTGATCAAGGAAGCCGGCATCCCCGTTCAGCAACAATAAGTCGCGCGGTCTGCGTCTGAAAAAAATTCACATCTCGGAAAACGGACCGCAACGGATCGCCAAGGCACGGTTCGCCCCGCGATGCAGGGGTGCTAAGATGAGCATGCGGAATGAAGGCGTGCTAGCTGCGCCTGTCCTGCAAAAATCCCTCAAACCCGCCGCTTAATCTTCAGGAAAATAAATGAAACTCTCACTCGCCATCGCCAGCCTTGCCGTTCTGTTGTTAGGCGCCTGCAGCAAAGAAGCGCCGAAACCCGCGCCGGTAGCCGTGCCAGAAGCGCCGAAAGCCGAAGCCCCCGCCGCACCGGCTGCTGCAGTTAGCGAAGAAGATAAAAACAAGGCGATGGACGCTGCCAAAGCCGCAGCCAAATCAGCCGGCGGTAAAAGCGAATAACCGCTTCAAGCCAGCCTAAAAAACGCGGCCCCCGCATCCATGTGTTGCGGGGGCCGCGTTTTTTTCGGGCGTGACGAAGCGCGCTTACTTCAACAAGAAACTCACCGCTTTCATTTTCTGCACCGCATCACCGGCAATGTGGGTCCAGATAATCGCATCGCGCACCAGCTTGTCGGCGGCGGCACTGGCGCGCCCGTCGGCATAACCGTGGATCACCTGGTTTAGATTGCACACGCGCTGGATCGCCTCGGTGGCAAAGTTCATCAGGAAATGGCTGTGCGCAAAGTGTTCGTCCCCCTCGTCATCCGATTCGGTCGCCACGCGCAGCATGAACGAGCGCAAGGCCTCGGTCACCATATTCATCTCCGACAACTGTAACTGCACCGTCTGCTGATCGGCCAGCGGCCGGCCGCCGCGCGTCTCACTGCGCGCATGGCGCATCGCCATTTCAACCGCTGCATCACACACGCCGACCGCATTCGCCGAATATTCAAGCTCGGCAAATTTGGCGTTCTTGCCGCCATGGTGGCTCATCGCACCATGCAGTTTGCCCATCATGTCAGACTGCGCTACACGCGCGTTTTCGAAAATGAGTTCGGCGTTCTGATAAAAGCGCCAGCCGTCCTTGTTGAAAACCTTGCCGACCCGCACGCCCTCATGCGGCATCTGCACGGCGAAGATGGTGGTGCCCTGGCGCACGGCAACCTCCGGATTGGTGCGCGTAAAAACAAAGATCAGCTTGGCGATGTTGGCGTTGGCAATGAAACATTTTTCACCGTTGAGACGCCAACCGTCTCCATCGGCCACGCCACTCAAGCGCAGACCGCTTTTCGGCGCATCAACAGGGGGCAGCCGGTTGTCCGATCCGGCATTCGGTTCGGTGATGCCGCCGCCCAACACAAACGCATGATCGGCAATGAAGGGCTTGAGATAACGCTCCTGCTGCTCGGGGGTGCAGCGATCCATGATGAGGTGACACCACTTCCAGCACTGGCTGAAGGTCTTTGCAATCGCGCTGTCGCCACGCGCGAGTTCGGCCATGACAACGGCCTGTGTGGTGAAATCGACTTCGGGACCGCCCCACACCTTGGGCACGCCCAGCGTGCGCAGGCCAAGCTCTGAGCCCTTGCGGATAATTTCCCAGTCGAACGTTGCACGCGGATCTTCGATGGCGTCGCGTGCAACAGAAATCTTGCGGATTTCATCTTCAGCAAATTTGCGCGCAATCATCTGCCACGCGCGCTGTTCTTCATTGAGACGGAATTCCATGGCGCTCCTCGGTTTTTCGTTATGCACAGATGATGCCTTGTGCGGCCGGTGTGCCGCAAGCACACCGCGCAAATCGGTTAAGCTTGCACGCTTACCAAACTCGTTGCGGATTTTGACATGACTCAGGCACACGGCAGCAAACTCAGGGTTTTATCCTCCAACGGCGTACACGGCGCGCTGGCACAACTCGGCCCGCAATTCGAAGGCGAGAGCGGCCACACGCTCGATGTGAGCTTTGATACCGCCAACGCACTTGCCACGCGCATAGCAGCCGGAGAACGCGGCGATGTCGCCATCGTCACCGCCCCCGTGCTGGCAGCGCTGGCACAGCAAGGCATCACAGGCGGCGTGCGCCTCCTTGCGCGTTCCGGTGCGGGCGTGGCGGTACGCGCCGGCGCCGCGCGGCCCGATATCAGCACGGTTGACGCGTTCAAACGTACGCTGCTGGCCGCCCCTTCGATCGTCTACACCCGCCTTGGTGCCAGCGGCATTTATTTCGCCGGTTTGATCGACCGCCTTGGCATCGGTGACGCCGTGCGCGCCAAAGCCACCATTCCCGACGGTGGACTGGTCGGCGAATTTCTCGCCGCCGGTACGGTTGAACTAGCCATACAGCAGATTCCCGAACTGCTGGCCGTGGCGGGCGTCGATATCGTCGGCGCCTTTCCAGACGAGATTCAAGTCTGGACGGTAATGGCGGCCGCGCCGTTTAGCGACGCGCCACACGCGGCGGCGGCGCAAGCACTGGTGGATTTTCTGGTATCACCGGCGGCGCTGGCCGCCTTTCGCGCCACCGGCATGGAAGCAGCCTAGAAGCGAACAACAAGGATGCAGCAAACCCGCCCAGGAGAAACCATGAAAACCATCCGCAATGCTTTGCTGCTGTGGGCTGGACTGTTCTTTGCGTTTAACAGCTGGGCGCAGGCGTGGAAACCCGAACGCGCGATTGAAATCATCACCTCCTCGGATGCCGGCGGCAGTAACGATCAAGTTGCACGCGTCATCCAAAAACTGTTGCAGGACGCAAAACAGGCGCCCACACCGATCAATGTGATGAACAAACCTGGCGGCAACCAAACCATCGCCGTGGTTTATCTGAATTCATTTGCGACCAATCCGCACTATCTGCTGCTCGCCAATCCGACCTTGTTCGGCAACCAGCTCGCCGGCATCACGCAAACCAGCTATCTCGACCTGACGCCGGTCGTGCTGCTGCTCAACGAGCACAGCGCGATTTCAGTGCGCGCCGGTGCCCCGTTCAAGTCCATGCGCGATGTGATCGACAAGCTCAAGGCTGACCCAGCAGCGCTCGCCATCGGCACTGTCGCCCGCGGCGGCCCCAATCATCTAACGCTGGCACTCGCCCTGCGCGCGGGTGGCGTGGAGGTGAAAAAGCTCAAGGTCGCGATCTTCAAGACCAATGCCGATTCCATGACCGCGCTGGCCGGCGGCCATCTTGATCTGGTGGTGTCTTCGGTGGGCTCGGCGCTGCCCCAGGTGCAGGCCGGCGGTGCGCGCATGCTGGCGGTGGCAGCACCACGTCGCTTATCGGGCCAGCTCGCCCAGATACCGACGCTGAAGGAACAAGGCATCAACGCTTCACTGGAAAGCTGGCGCGCAATCTTTGGCCCAAAGAACATGCCGGCCAACGCGGTTGTCTACTGGGAAGAGGTACTGGGGAAAATGGCGGCCAGCGCCGAATGGAAAAAGGAAGCGGAGAACCGCGACTGGGACACCCAGTTCATGCGCAGCAAAGACTTCGCCAAATACCTCGAGGTCGAATACAACGACACCAAAGTCATCATGACCGAGCTGGGGCTGGCCAAATAAACGACCGCGGCCGGGTTACTGCCGCACCAGCCCCGCGCTCTTCACAACCTTCGACCATTTCGCAATGTCGGCCTTGATGAAAGTGCCGAATTTTTCCGGGGAACCGCCACCCGGTTGCGCCCCATCAGCAGCGAGCCGTTCGCGCACGAGCGGCTTTTGCATGATCTTGTCAATTTCCGCATTCAACCGCGCAATGATGGCGGGTGGCGTGCCGGCCGGCGCGAGCATGCCGCTCCACTGCGTGACTTCGTAACCCGTCAGACCAGACTCCGCCACCGTCGGCACGTTGGGCAACACCGGCGAACGCTGCGCAGTCGTTACCGCCAGCGCACGCAGGCGTTCGGATTTGATTTGCGCGGACGCCTCCAGAATATTAATAAAGCCCACTTGCACATGTCCGGCGATCACATCGATGATGGCCTGACCGCCGCCTTTGTAAGGCACATGCGCCATCGTCACGCCAGCCGAGAGCTTGAACAACTCGCCGGCGAGATGGCTGATGGTACCTTCGCCGGAGGATGCGAAATTCAGCCGCGATTCCCGATTGCGGCCCAGCGCAATGAATTCACCCACTGAGCGGGCCGCCACCGAGGGGTGTACGCATAACACCAGCGGCACCGTGGTGGTCTGGATGATGGCGGAAAAATCCTTCAGTGGATCGAACGGCACCTTGTCGATCAAGGGGCGTACCGCCACATTGCTGGCGGTGGCCATCAGCAGGGTATAGCCGTCGGCACGCGAACGTGCGGCGATTTCGGTGCCGATCACCCCGCCGCCGCCGGCGCGATTATCAACCACGATAGACTGCCCCAGTGCTTCGCCGAGATCGCCCGCCAGCAGCCGCGCCACCAGGGAAGCTCCACCACCGGGCACGAACGGTGAAATCAGACGGATGGGTTTCGACGGCCAGACGTCGGCCTGCGCAAGTCCGCACACTGCAACCGTGGCGATAACTGACCCGCGTATCCAATACAAAAGCTTCATCACTGTTTTCTTTCAAAAATCATTAGGGTGTCTGTAACATCAAGTGTTGCAAATTGACCCTGCATTGATGACAGCAGCCCACGACAAAGGCGCCGAGGATACTACCGTCGCTCGCGCAAATAAACCGCGGAATGGGTTTCCTGTATCTGCGGCAAACATACACGCCGTTGATGATCCCCGATCAAATCGGGACCCGCAACTTGGCATATACTTGCGTCCATGAATACTACCCTCCTGTTCCGACTCGTCTCCGCGGTGGCCTCTGCCGCCACGGCTTTCTGCTGTGTCACTGCCCATGCACAATCGTCGTCCGGCCGACCGGTGCGCATGATCGTCGGCTCTGCGCCGGCCGGCCCGTCGGATGTGCAGGCGCGTCTGATCGTGCCCAAGATGTCCGATGTGCTGGGGCTCTCGATCATCGTCGACAACCGGCCCAGCAACAACGCGATCATCGGCATGGAAATCGGTTCCAAGTCGCCGCCTGACGGCCACACTTTTATCATCGGCAACAGCGGCACGCACGCAGTGAACGCCACGCTCTACAAATCACTGCCCTACGATCCGGTCAATGATTTCATTCCGGTATCGCAACTGTCGACCACCGGTATGGTGGTGGCCGCCAATGCCAAACTGCCGGGCACCACCATCCAGGATCTGGCGGCTCACGCGAAAACGCGCGCCGGCGGGCTCAATATCGCGATCCCGGGCGCCACCGGTGAACTCGCCGGCGATGCCCTGTGGAAACAGCTTGGCATCAAGATGACCAATATTCAGTACAAGGGTAGCGCGCCGTCAGAACTCGCAGTCGTATCGGGAGAGGCGTCGATTTCCATGCTGACCCCGCTGGCCACGCAAAACCATTTGCAGACCGGGCGCATGAAGGCCTACGGCGTCACCAGTTCAACGCGCTCGCCGGTGCTGCCCGATATCCCGACACTGGCCGAACAAGGTGTGACCGGTTACGACATTCAGTATTGGACTGGCTTGTTCCTGCCGGCCAAAACGCCCGATCCGGTCGTGCGCGCCGCGCACAAAGCGTTAGTCGCTGCGCTACAAACCAACGATGTCAAGGAACGCCTGCGCGCGCTCGGTCTGCAGGCGGTGGGCAATACGCCGGAGGAATTCCGTGCCATTGTCAAACGCGACGTCGAGAAATTCCGCAAGATCATTGTCGAGTCGGGCATTCCGCGGCTGTAATTCCGCGGCTGTAATTCTGCATCCCAACCTTCCCTCGTAAACGGGGGAAGGGGTAGAGCACAAACACTTCATTTGCAATTCATAAACCAACAGAGGACATCATCATGCCCGTTTCACCGCTGCCCGAGGGCGAACTCGCCTTTAGCTATTTTCCCGACAACTACCGCTGGTCGCACGGCGTGTTACTCGCCCTCGGCGGCGCGCCCTGGGGTGGCGCCGAGATTGATGAAATCAACCGCATCGGACTGCGTTTGAAGAATCACGTCGGCGACGACATCGCCTGGTTCAACGAATGGGCGGGTGAAGCCGAACGCATCGAGAACATCGGTCACGCCGAGGCGGCCAAAGGCCACAACATCACCGCTTCGGCTTATCTGCTGCGTGCCTCGCATTACTATCACGTCGGCGAACGCTTCTCGCAACCGAAGACCGCCGAAACCCAGGCCGCCTACAAACGCGGTGTCGACGCCTTCCGCAAGGGTGCCGAACTCAACCAGGCGCTGCGTCTCGAACACGTTGAAATTCCTTATGAGGGCACCAGTCTGCCGGGCATCATCGTGCACGCCGAACAACAGCCGGGCAAAAAAGGCCCGATCATGCTGTTCCTCGACGGCTTCGATGTGACCAAAGAAATCCAGTACTTCCGCGGCATTCCGGAAATGGTCAAACGTGGCATCTCGGTACTGCTGCTCGACGGTCCGGGCAACGGCGAAGCGATTCGCTTCCGCAACCTGATGCTGCATCATGAAACCGAACGCCACGCGGGTGCCGCCTACGACTTCCTCGCTGCGCGCGCGGAATTCGATCCAAAACGCATCGGCATCATGGCGCTTTCGCTCGGCGGTTATTACGCGCCGCGCGCGGCCTCGATGGATCAGCGTTTTGCCTGCTGTATCTCATGGGGTCCGGAGTGGGATTACCACACCAAGTGGCAGCAACGCCTGGCGCGCATCGAACGCGGTGAAGTTCTTTCGCTATCGGTGCCCTGGCAACATCTCTTGTGGGTGTTCGGCGTCAACACCAAGGAAGAGGCCTTCAAGAAACTCGAGGGCTTCAAGTTGGACGGCGTGATCCAGAAAATGCGCTGCCCGTATCTGCTGGTGCACGGCGAAGGCGATCAGCAGGCACCGTTCGAACATGCGCAAAACATGATCAACGCCAGCGGCTCAACCAACAAGCACATGAAGATCTTCAAGCGCGAAGAAGGCGGCTATCACCACTGCCAGGTGGATAACGTCACCATCGGCATGGCCTATATGGCCGACTGGGTGGCCGAGGTACTCAAAGCAGGCCACTAAGCGCGTCATTACAAGATTGGGGGGATGGCCATGAAGCAGATGTTGAAACTGGCGGTATCCACATTGCTGGTCACGCTGGTGACCACGGCCACGGCACAGGTTTTCAACACCACACGCTCGCCGAAGGGCGACAAAGAGTGGCCGGTGGTGAAGGAAGGCGTGACGGTCAAGGTCTCCCCCCATGTATACGCCATCCCCAGCGAGTCGGTGCCGGGGGTGCCGAACGTCGGCATCATCGTCGGCAGCAAGGCGACCATGATCATCGATCCGGGCATGGGGCGCTTGAGCGGCGAGGCGGTTGCTCGCGAAATGGCCAAGGTCAGCAAAAACACCGAGGTCTATGTCGTTACCACCCACCTGCACCCCGAACACACCACCGGCGAATTAGCGTTCCCGCAGGCCAAGATCATCCGCGCCGCGGCCGAGCAAAAAGACATCGACGAATCGGGCATGTATTGGGTCAACATCTTCTCCAAGCGCTCGCCGGAACGCGCCGAGATTCTGAAAGGCGCTACGTTTCGCACAGCGGACGAAATTTTCGAGCGCGAAAAAACGGTCGACCTTGGCGGTGTGCGCGTGCGCATGCTGTACGTCGGGCCGGCACACACGTTGGGCGACACCGCGTTTTACATCGAGGAAGACCGCGTGCTGTTCCCCGGCGATCTGGCGATGAAAGAAATCTTCCCGGCCTTTGCGATGCCGCAGTCGAGCATGCGCTCTTGGCTGACCAGCCTAGAAATGCTCGAACGTCTGAAGCCTGCGCATGTGATCGGCTCGCATGGCGACCTCGCGGATGGGTCTATCCTCAGTGCCAATCACGAGCTCTTGAGCACGCTGCAGACGCGCACCCTGGCGTTGAAGCGCGAAGGTAAAACCGCAGAAGCCACCGGCAAGCTGCTCGTCGAGGAATTCAAGACGAAGTATCCGGCGTGGGACCAGCCGGTCCGGGTAATTTCCGCGGTGGATGCAATTTACAAAGAAAACCCCTAATTCATTCGGAAAAGATCACGTAACCATGTCCAGAGTCGCTGTCATCGGCAACACCCCGCGCGCCATCGGCGCTGTTTGCGCAGCCGACCTCGCGCTATGCGGCCATCAGGTGCGCTTCACCGTGTTTGAAGACCAACGCGAGCAACTGCCGGCGATCCGCGCGGCCGGCGGCTTTACGGTCGAAGGTGATGCGCAGCACCTGATTTCGAAAAAAACCGGCTTCGCCGCCGTCGAGCGTATTTGCGACAGCACCGCAGAAGCCTTGCAGGATGCGCAAGTCGTGCTAATCGAAGTCGACATGCACCAGCTCGAAAAACGCTTTAGCGCGATGATTCCCGAATTCGCACGCGGTGCCGTCGTGCATGTGCAAAGCCACGGCTACTGGCCGGCGGCACGCCTCACGCCGCTGCTGCGGCAGGCTGGCCGCGAAGACGTGCTCGTCACCGAAGCGCCAGCACCAACGCATGCCGCGCGCATCAACGGCACCGTGGTTACCCCGAAGGGCCTGCGCCGTGGCATCCAGATTGCCACCGTGCCGGCGGCGCGCGCCGCTGAAGCGCTGGCAGCCCTAACGCCGGTTTTTCCCGGCCTCACGGCTGCCACCTCAGTACTGCAGACCGGACTCGAAAACCTCAACCTGATCGTCCATCCGGCGATGGTGCTGCCGAATGTCGGCATGATGGAGCGCGCCAAACTCGACGGTAAAAAAACCGGCTTCTATCAAGAGTGCGTAGTGCCGTCCGCTGGCGTGCTCGGCGACGCGCTCGATGCCGAGCGCAAACGCGTTTGCGAAGCCTACGGCGTCACACATACGCCGATGGCCAAGGCGATCGAACAGTATTACGGCTTCAAGAGCAATACGTTTTACGAAGCGATGCAGAACCCGGTCTATAAATCGTTTCCGCCTTTCCAGCCCGATATCTGGCGCGAATGGGAGGCGGTAGATCTACCCTATGCCATCGTGCCCTGCGTGCAACTCGCTGAACAGGCAGGCATCGCAGTGCCGCTGCATCGCGCCTTCGCTGAAATTCTCGGCGTGCTGCTGGGCATCGATGCGTGGCAATGCGGACCCACGCTGGCCGACATGGATCTCGCCGGCACACCAGCCGCAGTCGTGCAGCGCGCGCTCGGCGGCTGACGTGGCGGCCCTCATGCTGCGCCGGTCTTTGAACCGTCATCAGTTTGCGGTTACTGCTGCGCTGCTCGCGGCAGCGCCTGCCGCATTCGCGCAAGATGCCGCGCGTTATCCCGACCGACCGCTGCGTTTGATCGTACCGTTCGCACCGGGCGGTGGGCTCGACATCACGGCCCGCCTCCTCGGTCATAAACTGACCGAGCAATGGGGCCAGAACATCGTCGTCGATTCGCGTCCGGGAGCGGCCACCATCGTCGGCACTGAAATCGCCGCCAAGGCAGCCGCCGACGGCTACACGATCCTGATGATCACCACGACCTTTGCCATCAATCCGGGCTTGTATCCGAAGTTGCCCTACGATCCGATCCGCGACTTCGTGCCCGTCACGCAGTTGAACACCCAGCCCAACGTCATCGTCATTACGCCCTCGGCCGCAGCCGGCACGGTGCGTGACCTGATCGCACTCGCCAAAGCCAAACCCGGTGAATTGACCTACGCGAGCCCTGGCAGCGGTTCGGCGCCGCATCTGTCGGCCGAACTCTTCCAGCGCATGGCCGGCATCCGCATGATCCACGTGCCCTACAAGGGTATCCCGGCTGCCGTCACCGATGTGATCGGCGGACGCATCACCATGCTCTTCACCACCACCATCTCGGCGGCACCGCATGTCAAAAGCGGCAAGCTGCGCGCCCTCGCCGTTACCAGCGCCAAGCGACATCCGAGCATGCCAGAGGTGGCCACTGTCGCCGAGAGCCTGCCCGGTTATCACGCCGAGGCATTTCAGGGCATGATGGTCCCCGCAGGAACACCGCCATCGATTGTCACAAAACTGGCCACCGCGGTGGCCAACACCGTCAAGCTGCCGGACGTCGTGCAACGCTTCAATCTTGACGGTGCCGAACCAGTCGGCAGTTCACCAAAAGAATTCGCCACCTTTCTCAAGGCCGAAATGCAGCGCTGGAGCAAGGTCATTCAGGACGCTGCCATCAAACCAGAGCAGTAACCGCA
>Ga0114978_10004881_pt1 | contig 10769 bp, 10 predicted proteins | sample S_140212_EF_Meta_FD_87027 | JGI IMG/M metagenome (GOLD analysis project Ga0114978, IMG submission 87027) | Freshwater microbial communities from Lake Simoncouche, Canada to study carbon cycling - S_140212_EF_MetaG | ecosystem: Environmental > Aquatic > Freshwater > Lake | place: Lake...
ACCTATGGTCTTGGGTCCATCGAATCAGTCGCCAGCGGGCGGGTCACTAGGACGCACTCGCTGCCAGAAGATTACAGAGCACGTTGCGTGCCAAACTCGCTGATTCCGTCCGTTGCGCGAAAAATCGCTGTATTTCAGCCCATTTCGTTCGCTGACGGACCTCCGGCGTTATCGGGGCGGCTCACCAACTCGGTGGAGGCCATCGGGGCAACCCTGTTCGGCATGGCAGATGCAGGACGGGCCGACCCCCATCTGGCCTGGCTCGGGGCTTCTCCCGTAGCGCAGGTTTTCAACCTGTGTCAGTCCATCGCGGCGGCTTCGCCGGCGCGGGCTATCGCCAAGTTCGAATGAAGGCCTCGAGTTCCTTGAGGCTGGCCAAGCCAATGAGCTCATACCGGACCATCTGTTCGATCGCCCTGTTTGGCTTCTCGCCCGTGTCGATCACGATCAGCGTGCCGACGATCACGCCTGGGATATGATCATCCCGTTCAACCATGAGGGCGTGGAACTCGGTACAGTGCCCGTCAACCGGATCGTGTCGGAGTTCCAGTCGCCTTCGGAGCCTGCCCTCGAGCGCGGCGGTTCCGCCAGCGGGCTGATCCGCTGGTATCGAACTACCCCAGCCCGCGATGGCAGGCGATCGCGATAGGAACCCCGGAGCCTCACATGCACATCGAAGTCTTTCCTCACGAAACCGCCGTCGCCGCTGCCGCGGCCCGGCTGATCGCGGCGGCGGCCCGCGAGGCGGTTGCGACCCGTGGCCGCTTTCTGATGGCGGTCAGCGGCGGAAAAACACCCTGGGCGATGCTGCGGGATCTCGCCTCCGAGGACGTCCCCTGGTCGCTGTTTCACGTTTTCCAGGTGGATGAGCGGCTCGCGGCCGACGGCGATCCCGACCGCAACCTCACGCACCTGCATGCGAGCCTCTTGGGAAACGCACCGATCCCCCCAGAAAACATCCACGCCATGCCGGTGACTGCCCCTGAGGCCGCCCAGGGAGCCGGCGAATACGAGCAGACTCTGGCGACCTGGTGCGGCAACCCGCCGGTGCTGGATCTCGTGCACTTGGGCCTCGGCGCCGACGGTCACACGGCATCGCTCGTTCCTGGCGATCCCGCGCTCGACTGTTGCGACCGCGACGTGGCGGTGACGGGGGTCTATCAATCGCGGCGGCGGATGACCCTCACCTTCCCCATGCTAGACCGCTCGCGGCGGGTTCTCTGGCTGGCCACCGGGGCCGCAAAGGCCCCCATGGTCGAGCGATTACTGGCCGGAGATGCGACGGTGCCCGCCGGACGCGTCTCCCAGGCAAACGCAGTGCTGTTCATCGACGCGGCGGCTCAAGGCACGTGACGAAGCCTGGCACGCAATCCTGTTCGGCACGAGCTCGGGTTCGCCCCGCGCAGCACAGGTTTTTACCCTGTGCATGAGGCGCTGCAGGTTGGCAACCTGCACAGGCAGCAGGTCAGGGTGAGATGCACCGCAGGTTACTAACCTGCGGCTACGGAGACACACAGGTTGAAAACCTGTGCATCAGTAGGTGCAGGTTGGCAACCTGCACGGGCAGCAGGTCAGGGTGAGATGCACCGCAGGTTACAAACCTGCGGCTACGGAGACACACAGGTTGAAAACCTGTGCTACGACAGGCTGCGAAGCTCAGGAATGGCACCGGCAGCCCCGAACTCGCTCATGCTGCAGAGCCTCATCAAACGCAATGGGCCCGGGCGTCGAACGCCCGGGCCCACCCCGTTACTGAAAGTTGTGTGACTGGAGGCTACCGCTTGGCCGCAAACTTCTTGCGGGCGGCGGCACCGGCGGCAATCATGCTCGCCATGCCGGCGAAGGCGTAGGTCGACGGCTCGGGCACGGCCACCGCATTGACACGGATGCTCAGGCCGGAGAGCGTGTCGGTCCACGGGGCACCGGCGAAGTTCTGCACCTTGGTGCCGAGGTAGCTGAAGCCAGAACTATTCCGCTGCGACGGAGTGGCAAGGGTGTCTTCGAGATACCACTCGAACGACGACTGCTGCTGGCTGTTCGCGTCTCCAGTGACGAGCCAATAGTTGGTGCTCGGGCTCGCGAAGAAGGAGCCTGAGAAGAAGTGCGTCTGCTTGGAGTTTGCGATCGGTCCATTCACGATCGAGTACTCCGAAAGGAGACTGCCCGGAACGCCGGCGTTGTCGCTGAACAGAAAGATCTTGGGGTCGGTGGTCCCAGTGCCGGAGGCAGCGAGCCCGACGTCGACTTGCGTGATGTTCCACTGCCCGGTGCCCGTGGTGAAGCCCTGGCTGACGAGCGTGTTGTTTTGAATGGGGCTCACATAGCCGACCGTAGCGCTGAAAATTGACGTCGCGACCGTGCCATAGTTGCCGTAGACGTACTGCTGGGACTGGGCCTCAGCGGTGGCCACTGTGAACAGGAGAGCGGCCGCCGCGAGGGCAACGGAGCAAGCGAGCGAACGAAACATCATGGATCCTTCAGTAACGGGGACAAACGGGGGTGTCGCGACGCGTCATACGCCGCAGTGCTTTTAACGAGCTAGCAAACAGCGTGCCGGATACCCAAAAACACTGTGATATCCCGTCAATCACCCTAATTTTACGCACAAAACAACAGATTCACGGCTTTGTGGCGGCTGGTGGCTTTCGCAAATACTGGGAAATCACTTTCGCCAACTCTGCGAACTTTCCTCTCGCATTTCGCAATAATTGGGAAACTCGGTACCAAAAACTGGGAATCTGGGTGCTCAGGCGATAGGTTTAAACTGGGCCGCAGCCGGGGGCCCCTGAACCTGGCACAACGCAGAGGTCGCCCGCGATCTAGCCAAATACGGCGGACGCCCACTCGAGGAGGCTCGGATAGGCCTCTACGCCCATCGTCAGCCACCGCTCCCGATCAAAATCCGCCTTTTCTTCGGGCACGATCGCCGCGGTACAGACGCCCGCGTTGCACCCCGCCTCCCAGTCGGATGGCGAGTCGCCCACCATCCAGGCCGCCTCGGCGGCCCAGCCGTGCTCCGCAAGCGTCTCGTGGATGAACCGCGGAGAGGGTTTTCGATAGACCGCCGGTTCGTCGGGCCGTTCCGGGGCAATGCGGATCCCGGCGAACAGGTCTTTGCCGAAACCGAGCACCTCGATCATTCGCCGATTCACAGCCTCGACGTCGGCGAGCGTGAAATACCCCCGGCCGACTCCCGATTGGTTGGTGAAGAGGAAAAGCTTCGCACCCGTATCGCGGACCCGTGCGAGTGCCTCTCGCACGCCCGGCAGCAGCGCGACCCCCTCCGGGGAGCGGAGGAAGTGCCGGTTTTCGATCAGCGTGCCGTCTCGGTCGAGGAAAATCGCCTGTGGGGCGGGTCGTCTGGCAGCCATGCTTTCAATCTACGCGATCTTGTCCGCACACGCTTCGTAGGGGCGGCCGCAGCGGTGGCGAATCGTCGTCGGCAGCCCGGCGCGGCGGCGCTACGCCCCGTGGTGCTTTTCGGAGGGTTTCGGCATCGCCGAGTAACAGGCGAACACGCCGAGCACGGCGACCCCGTAGAGCATCGCGATCAACGCCAGCAGCAGATCGTATGGCTTGGGCGTGGAGAGCGATACCCGGAGCAAGACCGTGGAGATCACGAATCCGGCGTTGCGAAACACGTATTCATACCGCTCGTAGTAGGCGAGCGACACGATCAACAGAAACACGTCGGTGAAGATCATGAACTCGAAGAACCGGGGAAAGAAAAAGAAGTCGACGTCGGCCGGTGCCGCCGGCAGACCCCTGATCACGCCGAGCCAACTGCCCAGATTGACCGCCGCCAGTACCACCAAGACCACCAGGAGGAGCAACGCCACGCCCTTCTTGAGCGCGATGAAGCCCTGCAGGTCCCGGTGGATCGTCGTCTTTGGCGTCATGTCACGAAGAAATGTGAAGCCGGTGACGATCATGAACATCAGCAAGGCGCCACCCATGTCGAGCAGCACAGCCTTCACAGCCTCGGGCTCGGCCAGCCAGTTTTCCAGTTCGCTGAAGCTGCCGATGTCCTTGAACACCCGACGGACGACGATCAACGAGACGATCTGATACTGCATGGCGATCTCGCCGGTATGCGAGGCGGTCAGCGCAAACACCAGCAGCACGACTTCGTAGAACAGGATCACGCTGAAGGGGGTGTAGACCGCGTGCAGCGGACTTTTGTCGAGCCCCTCGAAGAGTGTCTGCGGCAGCTCGGGCAGGGAACGGGCGACACCGATCACCGCCAGATGCACGAGGAAACCCATGGCGGCGGCCACCACGACGGCTCGTTCAAGCCGTAATCGCGCCGACGGACAATCGAGCGCGTCGAATACGGCGACGAGGAAGCCGCGGATCGAACTCACCATGGGGGGCTCCGGGCGGGGTCGATGACGCGATTCCCGTGTCTCTCGTCCAAATCCTCGGCGTCCCGTGGACGCACCCAGCCTGACTCACAGAGGAATCAAGGGAAGCATACGCCTCCGACCGGATCTCAGGAGGCACGTGCGGCGTTTCGGGCTGATTGTTGCTTCGGCACGGGGAACTGCTACCATACTCCGCCGGGGGACTCCTTACGGCCACGACATTTGCGTGGATTTTTCACATCTCTACCCTTGAAGAAGGTGATTCGATGATCAATGGCGTCTTTGTTTTGGCGGCGGCCATGCCGAGCCTGTCGATCTTCCAGTACAACGCGGTCGACAACATCTTTTCGATGACGGTCGCCACCATGGGGGCGGCGGCCCTGTTCTTGTTTTTGTCGCGGCTGAACGTCGATCCGGAATACCGGCCGGCGCTGACGGTCTCGGGGCTGGTGGTCGCGATCGCCTGCTACCACTACTTCATGATCCGGCACAGCTGGCACGACGCCTACAAGTTGGCGGACGGCGGGGCCGGATACGTGGGCACCGGTGCGGCCTTCAACGATTTCTATCGCTACGCCGACTGGATCCTGACCGTGCCGCTGTTGATGGTGGAACTGGTGGCGGTCCTGCGGTTGCCCGAGGGGAAGGCGAAGAGCCTCCTGACCCGGCTCGTGATCGCCGCAGCGGCGATGATCGCGCTGGGCTATCCGGGTGAGGTGATCGCCGATCCGAACAAGTGGGGTGAGCGGGTCATGTGGGGTGGCCTGTCGTCGATCCCGTTCTTTTACATCCTCTACCTGCTCTGGACGGAGCTCACGAACTCGCTCGACACCCAGCCGCCTGCGGCCCGCAGGCTGCTCGAGATCGCTCGGCTGGTCATCCTCGTCACGTGGGCGGTGTACCCGATCGCCTATGCGTTGGGCGGGACGCCGGACGCATTGCGGGCGAAGGCCGGTCTTGCCGATGCTGCGGGTGGGATCGCGGGCTCCAATGGCATCGTCGCCCTTCAAGTCGGCTACGCGATCGCCGACATGACCGCGAAGGCGGGGTTCGGCGTGCTGATCTATCTCATTGCCCGAGCCAAGAGCAGCAAGAAGGCTGCAGGCGAGGCGTCATACGCTTGATCGGCCCGACCTCTCAGCCACGAGAGTGATGACATGCACGCGGCCTCGATAACCTTGCTCGCCTGGGCAATGATCGGGGCCGCGTGTTTTTTTTCTGCCGCCGCGGGCTTGGCGGTCGGGAGCGTGCTGGCCTTGCTCGTCGCGGTGGTCGGCCTGCCCCACGGGGCGGCCGACCACCGCTTCGCCCGGTCGCGGCTCGAACCGCTCCTCGGGCCGGCGTGGTGGAGCGCGTTTCTGGCGGGGTATCTGGCGATCGCCGGGGCCGTCGTGCTCGGGTGGTTTCTCGCGCCTGCGGCTACGATCCTCGTGTTCTTCCTCGCCTCTGCCTGGCACTTCGGCCAGGAGGAACCGGATCTGGCGCTCGGCCAGCGCGGAGCGAAACCTCTCCGGCAGGCCTTCCGCGTGGCCCGAGGCGGCTTGGTGATTTGGGTTCCGGTCGCCTTGCAGACCGACGAAGTCGTGCGGATTCTCTCGCTGACCGCACCGCGCGGATTCGCGCCGGAGATCCAATGGGCTGTTGATGCGTTGGTGGCCTGCTCGTGGGTGATGCTGGCGATCGCGGGCGTCGCGTGGGGTTGGCAGGCGCTGCTGGCGATCGCGAGCGAAGGACGCAGGCGGCGGGTGCTGCTCCTCGACACGTTCATGGTCGCCTCCCTCGTGCTGTTGTTCGCCTGGGCAAACCCTGTCGTGGGCTTCCTGATCTACTTCTGCGGCTGGCACTCCGTCCGCGGCCTGCGACGACTGCGGCGTGAACTGGGCGAGAGCTGGTGGCAGCTGGCGGCGAGCCTGGCTCCGATGACGGCCCTGGCGATCGGCCTGGTCGGTTGTGCGACCTGCCTCGTGCTGCGAGCTCCAACCTGGAACGACACGCTGATCCGGGCCACGTTCGTCGGCTTGAGCGCCGTCGCCCTGCCACATTTGTTGCTGCACGGAGCCGGCCCGGTGATCGACCAACTGAGCCGCAATCGTGCCGCTCAGGCGGTCGAGTTGAGGGGGGCCGCATGAGCCTCACCGGGCACTTCGACCACGTGATCGTCGGCGGCGGCCTCCAGGGCTGCCTGCTAGCGCATGCAATCGCGCATCACCGGCCCGATGCCCGGGTCCTGCTCGTCGAGCGGGGGGGCGACCTCTGCGGAAACCATACCTGGTCGTTCCACGAGTCGGACATTCCAGAGCACGCGCGCGTCTGGTTGGACCCGCTGGTGGCCCACCGGTGGCCAGGGTATCTCGTCCGGTTTCCCGGGCTGTCTCGCCGGGTGGGGATTCCCTATGCCACGATCTCGTCCGACGGTCTCCGCGAGGCGACGCGCCGGCTGGTGATCCGGGCGAAGGCGATCCAGGCGGAACAGCCGGCCGGCCGCGGAGCGCTCGTCATTCGCAGTGGCGAGACGTGTGAGATCGTTTCGCCGACCCGCGTGAGGCTCGGCGACGGCTCCCCGATCGAGGCCGCGACGGTCATCGACTGTCGCGGGCGGACAGCGTCGCCCGGCCTGCCGCAGGGCGCGGGATACCAGTCATTCATCGGGCACGAGTTTCGGGTCGGTCCCCGCTGGCCGGCGACGGAGCCGACCGTGATGGACGTTCGGGAGGATCAGGCCTGCGGCTTCGAGTTTCTCTACGAACTTCCCTTCGGCCCCGATCGCGTGCTGCTGGAATACACCCGCTTCGGCAACGAGCCCACCTGCGACGAAGCGCGGGCGGAATCGCTGATCGCCGCGCGGCTCGCAGAGGCCGGCGTGGATGCCACCGAACGACTGCGGACCGAGCGGGGATGCTTGCCCATGCCCTACGTGGCCCCCTGTCAGACCGTGGGCTCGTCGGTCGCCGGCGGGTACGCGGGCGGCTGGTATCACGCCGCCACGGGATATTCGATGCCGCTGGCGGTCCGGTTCGCCGACATCGTCGCCCGCGCGGCCCCCGAGCGGATTGCCGACGATCTTGCCACAGCGGCGGCGGGAGATTCGCTGCGGCGAGGATTCTCGCGATTTCTGAACCGGCTGCTGTTCTGCCTCGTCACGCCCCGTGACCGCTGGAAGATTTTTCGGCGGTTTTATGGAGTGCTTTCCGAGGAGCGAATCGCGCGGTTCTACGCCCACCGCTTCACGATCTCCGACGCCGCTCGGATCGTCATCGGGCGGCCGCCGAGCGGCCTGGCGCCGCTTCGCTTCGCCAGGTCTTTTCTTCCCGCTTCAGGTCCGGGGCTGACATGATCATCAATCCGCTCGGTTTCGCCGGCCGCTCGCACCAGACCGCCCGCACGCGGCACGGTTGGTCGAAGGCGCTCCAACTTGCCCCCGACCTCTACCCCGGCGTCGGCGGGAAGCGGTTCCGGGCGGCCCTGCTCCAGCGGGCCTATGAGTTTGCCGGTGGGCGGGGCGATGCTCCGGCCTCGATCATCGACGCCGTCGAGATGCTGCACGCGGGGTCGCTCGTCCTCGACGACTTCGAAGATGGCTCGCTGACGCGACGAGACCAGCCCGCGCTCCACCGGGTGGTGGGGCCGGCCCGCGCGGTCAACGCGGGCAACTGGATGTATTTCAGGGCGTTGGAACTCGCCGGGGCCGCCTTCGAGGATCCGGCCCGGTCGGCCGCGGTGCTCAGGAGGTTCATCGAGGTGGCCCGCCAGTGCCACGAGGGACAAGCCATCGATCTCTCGACGCGGATCGACGAGGTGACGCCCCGGCAGGCGCACGCGACCGCCTTGGCGATTTCGCGGTGGAAGACCGGCCGCCTCGTGTCGCTCGCCGCCTGGTGCGGAGCCCATGCCGCGGCGGGAGATCCGCAGATCCTCCGGGCCGTCGCCGCCTTTGGCTGCCGGGTCGGCATCTGCCTACAGATGAAGAACGACCTCGACGAACTCGTCGAGTTCGTTGACGGGGCCGAGCGGTGCGACGACCTGCGGAACCGGCGGGTCACGTGGGTCTGGGCATGGGCCGCGGACCGGCTCCCCGCGGAGGAGTTTGCCGAGGTACAGCGGCAGCTCACCGGGCTGCACCCGCGTTCGGCTGCGCTCCGCTCGCTGGCCAGGAACCTGCTGGAGATGACCAGAGAGCCTGGGGCTGTGGCGATTCACGCCCGGCTCCGGCGGGCGACGGATCGTCTGACCGGCGCGACCGACGGCGACAGCCGGGCCGGTGTGCTCGCCGAGGTGGCTGAGATTCTGCGGGTCGCCTCGCAGCCGACCGGGGCGGAGGCGAGCTGATGAGCGTGGCGGCTGTCCCCGTTCGGCAGAGCCGTGGAGCGGCCGCCGGCCCGCGGCGTCGGGCGGCCGTGATCGGCAGCGGCTTCGGCGGCCTTGCGGCGGCCATCCGCCTGCAGTCGATGGGCTTTGACACGGTCTGCTACGAGGCCCACGACCAGCCGGGTGGACGGGCAAGTGTGTTCGAGGACGGCGGCTTCATCTTCGATGCCGGGCCGACCGTGATCACCGCTCCGCACTGCCTCGAGGAGCTGTTTGAACTGTCGGGGCGGCGGATGGAGGACTATGTCCGCCTGCTGCCGGTGACGCCGCTCTACCGACTCCAGTGGAGCGACGGCGTCTCATTCGATTACGTCGCCGACGAGGCTGGGCTGATCGAGCAGGTCCGCCGCGTGAGCCCCGGCGATGTCGACGGCTATCGGCGGTTCGCCGACTACACGAGGCGGGTCTTCGAGAAGGGATACGAGGAACTCGGGGCCGTCCCGTTCCTGAGTTTCACCGACATGCTCAGGGCCGCGCCGCACCTGGCCCGCTTGCGGGCCGATCGCAGTGTCTACGCCCAGGTTTCCAGCTTCGTGAAGGACGAGCACCTCCGGCAGGCCTTCAGCTTCCACCCGCTGCTCGTGGGCGGCAACCCGCTCGACACAAGCTCCATTTACACGCTGATCCACTGGATCGAGCGGAAGTGGGGAGTCTTCTTTCCCGAGGGAGGCACGGGGGCGCTCGTGCGCGGACTCGTCCGTCTGTTCGAGGATCTCGGCGGCACGCTCCGGCTCGGGGCCCCGGTCGATCGCATCGCGCTGCAGCCCGGCCCAGAGGCACCGCAGCATGTCGTCCACGCCGCCGGCCTGCCGCCTGAGGCGTTCGACGTCGTCGTCTCGAACGCCGACGTCCATCACACCTACGCCAGACTCTACCGCGGCGTCGCCGGGGCCGAGCGGCGGCAGCGGCGGCTCGAACGGATGTCCTGGTCGATGTCGTTGTTCGTGCTCTATTTCGGCACCAATCGGCGGTATCCGGAACTCGCCCACCACACGATCCTGTTCGGGCCGCGGTTTCAGGGACTGGTGCGCGACATCTTTCGCGGCCCGCGGCTGCCCGATGACTTCAGCCTTTACCTGCACGCCCCCACGATCACCGACCCGGGCATGGCGCCCCCGGGGTGCGAGGCGTTCTACGTGCTCAGCCCCGTGCCTCACCTCGGCAACGCGGCGATCGATTGGGATGCAATCGCCACAGGGTATGGCGACACGATCCTCGCCGCGCTCGAGCAGCGGCTGCCGGGCCTCCGCGAATCGATCGTGATCCGCCGCCACTTCACGCCCGCCGACTTCGCGGCCAAGTTCAGTTCCTACCAGGGGTCGGCCTTCTCGGTGGCGCCGAAGCTCACGCAGAGCGCCTACTTCCGCCCGCACAACCGCGACCCGGACATCCCCGGGCTCTACCTGGCCGGAGCGGGCACCCACCCGGGCGCCGGCGTGCCCGGGGTGGTCAACTCCGCCAAGGCGACCTGCGACACGATCGCCGCGGACTTCCATGTCGCAGATTTCCATGTCGTCACCGGCTAGCGGGCTCGGGCACGACGACGCCGCGACGGCGGCCCGAGAGTCGATCCGCCGGCACAGCCGGTCGTTCTCGTTCGCGAGCCGGTTGCTGCCGGCCGCCACACGGTCCGACGTGGAACGGCTCTACGCCTGGTGCCGGTGGTGCGACGACGGTGTCGATACCGCTCCGTCACGCGCGGCGGCGGCGGCGTTCGTCGATCGCGCCATCGGCGACCTGCGGCTGATCGCGGCCGGGCGCGAGCCGGCCGCGGCCGAAAGCCTCTGGCTGGCTACGCTCGTCCGCCGGCACCAGCTCTCGATCCCGGCGGCGGAGGCCCTGCTCGCGGGCATGCAGTCGGACCTCGTTCCCGCGGCGGATTTCCATGTGGATGACCTGATGCGGTATTGCTTCCGCGTCGCCGGAGCGGTGGGCGTGCTGATGTGCCCGCTGCTCGGGCTCCGGGACCGCCGCTTCCTGCCCCATGCCGCCGCCCTGGGCATGGGCATGCAGCTCACCAACATCGCCCGCGACGTCGCG
>Ga0114978_10004884_pt1 | contig 10766 bp, 9 predicted proteins | sample S_140212_EF_Meta_FD_87027 | JGI IMG/M metagenome (GOLD analysis project Ga0114978, IMG submission 87027) | Freshwater microbial communities from Lake Simoncouche, Canada to study carbon cycling - S_140212_EF_MetaG | ecosystem: Environmental > Aquatic > Freshwater > Lake | place: Lake...
GAATCGAATCAATTTTTTATACCCTTTTGTCATTCTAACCTACACCCTCCTACTAGATATAAAAGGATAATATCATACACCCTATGAAAGGGTTCATTCACCATTTGGATAAGCATCAGTCACTACAACCCACCCCCTATGAATATAGCTGTTTATTACAATCCATCCAAGAGAATTATACACAATATCGTGTAGGCCCTTCGGCTCATATGGTTACATACACTCCTTCTGCTCTATCGTCTAGAACAGCGAAATACATCGATGTGAATATTACGTCTTTACAAGATATATTGACCTTACTAGATTCCCATCCAATCGAACCTCTTTGTGACTATAATATCGATTTACAAGCGCTTCATAATATTCGGCCCGAACTCGAATCCCTTAACCAACTAGTGGGTCTAACCCAACTCAAACAGGCCGTCGTCGATCAGCTCCTTTATTTTATTCAACGGCTTCATGAAGGTCCGGATGGAGATTATAAACATACGGTTCTCACAGGACCCCCTGGGACGGGGAAAACAGAGGTCGCCAAACTTCTTGGCACGATGTATTCGAAAATAGGCGCACTCCAAACGGCCGGGTTCAAAAAAGTAACACGCGCCGATCTGGTCGCCGGATATTTAGGACAAACGGCTCTGAAAACCCAGAAGGTCATCGAATCCAGTTTGGGCGGCGTTCTTTTTTTAGACGAAGCGTATTCTCTTGGCGACTCATCCGATATGTTTTCGAAAGAGTGTGTGGATACGTTGTGCGAAGCTCTCAGTTCGCACAAAGACAATCTGATGGTCATTATTGCTGGTTACGAAGACGCCATTCGTAATTCGTTTTTCACGATGAATCCTGGATTGTCGTCGAGATTCCTTTGGCGATTCACCATCGATGAGTATTCGCCGAAAGAGTTGCGCCAGATATTTATCACAAAAGTGACTCAAAGTCAATGGACCTTAGAGAACCTTGACACCCAATTTTCGGTAAAATGGTTCGAGCAAAGGAAAGACAAGTTTTTACAATTCGGTCGTGATATGGAGAGCCTGTTTACCTATACAAAAATCGCGCATGGCCGCCGGATCTATGGCAAATCCACGGAATACAGAAAACAGTTGAACGGTAATGATTTAGACAAAGGATATGAAGCTTTTTTGAAACACAAAGACCTTCCTAAACGTTCGCCTTTATTGGATATGTATTTGTAACTGCCGTTTTCACTTAGTCCCCTTGTTTCACTTAGTCCCCTTGTTTCACTTGTCTATCGTTAGGTCCCTCTCTTTATTTTCGTCAGTTTTTATAAAGAAATGTCAGAAAGGAAAACCATTCAAATCAATCCCGAATTGTTTAAAGTTTCAAAAAACACGACAAGAAAAAAACAGTCAAAAACGCCTAAAATCGAGTTGAAATCCGAATTGAAAGCGCAAAAACAGAAAACTCTTCGCAAGAATGTTCTCAAAATGATTCGCGAAAAACAACAGGAGGCTTATCGCGAATTGTTTGACAAAAAGAAACCCCAAACAAAACCCTCGTCGAACGCTTTTGATAAAGACTTTGATAGTTCTCTTCAATTCTTCTCTTCTTTAGCCGATAAAGTGAAAACAGAGACCCCGGCCCCCCTACCCAATACCACATTCAAACAGTATCCGGCTTTACCCTCTACTACCACTGTAGCTAGTCCCATGTTTGTAGATACCTCTACCTTGATAGAAAATCTGCCGATTGCTGATACAGCGCCCATCTCGCTCGCCCCTTTTCCCAATGATCCGATCGCACCACCTCGTATAAGACCCGGCCCTATACCCCTCTATGGATGTCTGAAAAATGGCACTCTCCCCACCTATCGCAATTTTACTCGTAAAAACACCACAGGCGGAGCCTTTGCCGAAGGCACGCGTTATGCCGAAGGCACGCGTTATGCCGAAGGCAATGAAAGCAATCAACCCTTTATGACACCCCTTTTTGACACGCCTATGTTATCCCGTGGAGGAGCCGCCTTTGCTGAACAATCGCAAAAGTTTGAGAAGATCCATCAAGGTATTATACAACGACAACCCAATAACAAAATAGACAAACATAAACAAAAAATCCGGTATAAAAAGCGCAAGAAGATTTTTAAGAGAACTTATAAAGTCGGGCGTTCTAAAACGGAATCCACAATAGGCGTTCTTGTCAGCAATAAAACCATTCGAACACGTATCAGCACAGAGGCACAGCTTCTCAAGCAAACCCCGATTTATGATGTCCGCAAGTTCCTGATTAAAAAAGGGTTCATCAAAGTGGGCACCAATGCCCCGAATGATGTGTTACGCAAAATGTATGAAACAGTTTCTCTTGTTTGCGGTGAAATACAGAACCACAATCCAGAGAACCTTTTATACAATTATATTCACGATAAAGAATGAGTTCCTATGTTCGATTTTCCTTGGAAAGACCCAAGCATGTATCAAACTCTTCTTCTGTAATATGTGGTTGTCTTTCTAATATATAATTTTTATCGAATAGATAGGAGTCTTCGCTACCCGATTCAATGTCGTTATCGAAAATGTATTTTACACAAAACTCGGCTGTCAGGATCTGGTTATTTAAAAGGGCCTTCTTATTTAAGTTTTCAAAATTCTGCTCAAGAATATGTATATCATATTTTTTTTTATATAAATATGATGTTGTAATTGTTTCCGTCATTGGTATATATGATTTCTATATTTTGTAACAAAGCTAAATCAATTTTATATACATATAATGTATATGAGATTCTTTCAATTTGGATGCTGGAACAATTTAAATCAAAAAAAAGGGAATTTAAAAGGTGTAATGGCCAAATTAAAAACGACTATAGAAACATCGAGACCCGAATTTATAGTTGTCTCTGGAGATAATTATTATCCAGGTAAAGAGACATTTAACGGAGAAAAAAAGAAAACGATTGATTTTGATAAATTAAGAGAGGGGTTTAGTGAATTACCAAGTGACATTGATATTCATATGTTACTTGGTAATCATGATTTAGAAACCCAAACCCAAAAACCGAATTTATTTATAAAAGATGGGAGAGAAGAAGATGGTACATGTGAAATATTACGTAAAGAAAAATGTATTGTAGATGACAAACGTAATATTCATTATAACTCGTTTAGATCCATAGTAGAGGGAGATACATTGATATTGATGATAGATACAAGTATGTATGAGGAGGATGAAGACGTAAAAAAATATTTGCCTTGTTATAATGTATTTTTTACACCAAGACAACAAATTATGAATGTAAACCAATTAAGAAATTATCAATTAAAACAAATTACAGAAATACTTGACAAGATTAAAACCGACAAAAAAGATATAAAACATATCATCCTTATTGGACATCATCCGATTTATTCTTATAAAACCAAAGAGAAAGATGGAAAAAAAAAGAGTACGGTTGACTCTGATATTATACACCATTTTATAGATGTATTAAAAAAAATATACAATAAAGTAAATAATCCCGATTGTAAATATTATTATTTATGTTCTGACCTACATTTATACCAAGAAGGAACGATTCAATTAACAGTGAACCGTCTTGGAAAAAATAAAATGGAAATTAAACAATATATAGTAGGCAATGGTGGCACAGAATTAGACTTGAAATCTGACTATACAAGTACAGATAATATACATACAATAGAAGGAAAACATACGTATGTATGTTCAAGGGAAGAGGAGAAACATGGATTTTTACAATGTGACATCGCCCCCGATGGACCTACGTTTACTCCACATTTTGTAGAGGGAACCTCTGGAGGAAAAAAGAGAAAAACAAAGAGAAAAACACAAAGAAGAAATCACATCTCATCCATATCACGCAGAACCGCCCACGTCCAATAAAAGATCCCCACTAAAAACCCAGTTGTCACAAAGGATGATAAAAAATACGCACAATGGCGTTCGCGAACGATTCTAGACTCTTCAAATACATCCATATCCGTTAACATCATACAATCGTCACAAATAGTAATCGATACCTTTTTACACCAATTATCATTCAATATGCCCCCTTCGGGGGCAGAAATGAATGGATTGGACAGGTTACTTTGCGCATCTTTGATACGAAAAGGTGTATAATCCATATCATATAAAAAACTGACAATTTTATATGATTTTACATAGTAGTAGGTAAAACATTCCATCCTGGATAATGTAAATCATCTCGAAATCCTTTTAAACATACTACATATTTATCAGGACATTTATTTAAATAAGCCCCCCACCAAGACAATGTAGAAAAAGATATAATGTTATGTTTTATCATAGACATCATCCATATATCGATGTAATCCCGTTCATTTGAATAGTAGAAAGGAATACTATAACATGATAATATTTTTTGCGCATATTCTTTATTATCTGTAAATACAAAACACTCTGTTATTTGTTTATGTTCTATCATATGATCTAGAGCGTTTTTGTATATATTTTCTTCTCTATCTATCTGTTCTTGTTTTTTACAATAAGGCATATCTGGTCCCATTCGAATATGAATGGAACATAATTGCGGGTTTTTCACTATTGGATATTTGGATAGAATATATTCAATATCGGTTTCTATCGGTGAAAAACAACGTATAATATCATCCTTTATGACTTCAAAATTTTTCCAATTTTCATAATACCAATTAAAAATCATATTCTCCATATAAGGATGATTAAAAATATATTCGTCATTATTCGAACATGCTACTATGTTTTCATCTTTTTGCGGGAGGTTACATGGTTTTATATTTCGTATTATATGATCTTTTATAGGAATACCTTCTATTGCGCTATATTGATTCAATCCGAATACATGTAGACTGGCTTTATGATGTATAGCGTATGCTAATCCAGAAGCAATCTGAAACATCATATTTCCTAATCCGGTATTTACGGAACGAATATAAAAAAAAGAACCAAGATTGGTAGGTTTTACAAAAATACGTTTCGGATATAATTGTTGAACGGATCGCATATACGGAGTAAAATATAGTTTTATGATAGAGCAAATATATTGAATTTCATCCTCCGTTAATAATATATGACTTGGTAAAAACAAACCCTTTTCAGAAAAATAAGCGGATCCTGGATATTCTTTTGTTTGATAATACATCGAGGTTTGATGAATCTGTGGATAGGTAATACGGGTTTGTATATTATGTTTTTTCAAAAATTCAGCAAGCGAATCGCGATTTTCTACAAACACATCTATAAACCAAGGAATCCACTCGTCATTTATAGGCGGAATCATTATAAATCCCAGTTCTTTGTAATAAAGGTCGTATATTTCACGCATTCGTCGAACTCTGGAAGGCAGTTTTTTCATCTGTTCGATACCAATGACCGCTTGAATATCGGTAAATTTCATATTCATACCAAATGTATCATACACCTCACTTCCCCCCTCTTTTCTTCCAAAATTTTTAATCATATTTATTTTATGATAAGCGGATTCGTCGTTTGTCAATAAAAACCCGCCTTGACCCGTGGATATAATTTTGGGAGTGCTTAATGAGAAACATCCAATGATTCCATAGGTTCCTAGATGTTTTCCATGTAAAATACAACCAAGGGATTGTGCTGCGTCCTCTATCAATAATATAGAATTATCTTTACAAAACACATCTAATTCACTCAATCGATTGGTTCGATTATTTAAAGATACATGTAATACCGCTTTTGTTCTCTCTGTTCTATATCGTTCTATAATTTCTTTTGTAAGTGTTCCAGTTTCACGGTCGACATCCGCCAAAATAGGTATAGCTCCTACCATACGGATAGAATTCACAGAGGCGATCATCGTATAATCAGGAACGATCACTTCCATACCTGGACCTATTCCTAATGCCATAAAAGCTAACATCAGTGCGGATGTACCACTAGTTGTCATCACACAATAGGAAGCCCCTGTAAAATCGCAAATCATACGCTCTAATTCTGCTGTTTTTTTAAATTCTGTTACAAAATTCCCCCCCTTCATGTATTCATAACAAGCATCAGCTTCTTCTATCCCAAAATGAGGTTTCGTTTGAGCGATGATATTTTTACATGAATATTGATAGTCTATTAACGAATCTTCTTTATGACACAATTGATAATACCCGCCAATTGACATTTTTACAGGGATCCTATTATCGCGTGGATTGGTATATACGACGGGTTGTTGTAAATAAGATAAATAATCCTTTTTTAATATAACCCGGAAATCCAATGAAATTCGAATATCGGGTTCTATGTTTTTTTCATTAAAATGTGTACAACGATTTCCGTTGAAATAAAATAAATCGCCATATTCAAGATCAATTCCTTGGAAATCTTGTTTTCCTGGAGAGGATTCGATAAATAATCGATTCGTTCCATACATTTTTGTGATAGGCAATATAAAATTTTTTTCTCCTATAGGATGATTACCCAAAGTATCGGAATCATAATGAGGTGGTATTACTACATTATTACGAAATTGAATTCGTATGCTAGGAAAAGTTTGATATATGTATACATCTTCTTCTGGAAATAATTCGCTATAAATATTTCGAATCAATTCACAATATATCGATTTAAAATCAGGCCGGGTTTTTATATCTTCATAAAATTGTTTATGTAAGTCTGTTTCAATATCTGTGAAATCCCCCTTATAGTCACTACCTAATTGTGAGAGATTCTCACAAGAAAAAAGTTGTTTAAAATAATCAAGAAATCCTCCCTTTTCATCCATTTTATATATGGAATGATCGCCGATAACGGATGTTAATAATAATTTCATATGAAATCATATAAAATATTTTTTATATGATTTCATATGTCCATTCGACAATTAACTGAAAAGGATTACATCTCCTATAAAACACTTATCAACGATTTTAGAGAAACCGAATTTACAGAAAAACAATTTATTGATATGATCCAACATATGAAACCCTTTACCGAAATATGGGTCATCGAAAACGACGGAGAGTTAACCCTTTCCCCGAACAATAATTCATCGATTTGTGGCCCCGGTGAGCCCCCAAAGGGGGCGGAGAGGGGCCACTCTATCGATGGTCTTATTAATCGTGGAATGAGTTCCGACTTTTCCCGACAGACTCCTCCCTTCGGTCCCGAAGGGGGAGTCTGTTCGGGGAAAGAGTTAATTGCTACTGGAACAATTTTGTTTGAGCGGAAATTTATTTATAATCTATGTATGCTTTGTCATATAGAAGATGTTTGTGTCAAAAAAGAATTTCGTTCTCATGGATTTGGTAAACAAATCATATCTCATTTGATATCTCGATCTAAGGAAAAAGACGCATATAAGATAACGTTAGATTGTAATGAAATGAATGTTGAATTTTATAAAAAATGTGGATTAGAACAACGGGGAGTTCAAATGTCGCAGCTTAACTCTTTCCCCGAACAGACTCGTCCCTTCGGGACCTGAGTCTGTTGTGAAAAGTCGGAACTCATTCCATTGAACTATATAAAAATAATCCTCCTATACCCTTAGTATGTCCCAAAAGAAACAATCCATTTATGACACCTATTTCCAAATCACGCAAGAATCCCAAGCCACCTATGGTCCCAAAACCATCCTTTTTTACCAAGTCGGCGCCTTTTTCGAAATGTATGGAGTTCAAGACCCTCTAACCAAAGAAATCAAAAAAAGCCCCGTCGCGAACTTTGCTCAAATAGCGCAACTCAATATTTCCGACAAGGAAATCGAAACCCCCGAAGGCACCGTTGTCATGGCCGGATTCCGCGACTATTCGCTCGACAAATATCTCAAAATAACCACACAGGCCGGATACACTGCTGTCGTCTACATCCAAAACGCCACCAATCCAAAAGCCATTACGCGAGAACTTTATGGAGTCTATTCACCAGGAACGTATCTCTCTTTCGACACCGAAAGTTCTCACCAACTCTCCAACAATACCGTCTGTATCTGGCTTTCCACATTCACCACTCTTCAAAAACAAAAACAGATCCTCTGTGGAATCGCATCGGCGCATATTTTCACAGGAGAATCGACCCTTTATGAATACCAGACACCTTTCCTCATGAATCCCACCACATTCGACGAGTTGGAACGTTCCATCTGTCTCCTCAATCCCAGCGAGGCCATTCTCCTCTCCTCCCTCACAGAAAAAGAAACGCAACAGGCCATACAATACACCGGTCTCACCCAGGCAAAACTCCACATTTTTTACACCGAAACCGAACCCAACCTCCAGCGCCGGACCACCATCGAAAAATGTCAGAAACAGACCTATATTCAACACCAGCTCAATACCACATTCGGCGCGGATTCGTATGAAATCTGTCTAGAGTTCTCGGCCTATCCTACCGCCACCCAGGCACTCTGCTATCTCCTCCATTTCCTTCAAGAACGCAACCCCGATCTCATCAAAAAAATGACGGCCCCCCGATTCCTCAATTCGACCCATCGTGTAAGGCTGGCCAATCATACCCTCCAGCAACTCAATATCGTAGACGACCACTCACAAGACGGCCGGCAATCAGGCAGACTCTCCTCCATCACCGCTTTCATGAACCGGGCTTCCACACCGATGGGCCGACGCGCTTTCCAACGCCAGCTAACCAACCCCACTTCCGACACCGTTTGGCTCGACTGCGAATACCAAGCAATAGAATCCTTTATGACTACCCCGCAAAACACGTTTGCCGAACTCCGTCGAGAATTGAGAACTGTAAAAGATCTGGAAAAAATCTGCCGACAAATCGTTGTCCAAAAAGTATATCCCAATACCGTCTACCATTTATACGAAAGCATTCAGACGCTCTCGAAATGGATGACGACCCCCCTCCCTGTTCCCCCCGAGTATTTAGGCGGCATTGTATCGACAGAACCCTTCCTCCAATTCCTTTCTCAAACCCTCTTTATCGACCGGTGTAAAGGAGTTGATTCGCTGACCTCCTTCCAAGAAAACCTGTTCCGCCCCGGATTTAGCGAGAACCTAGATCGAATCGTCGCCGAATACCAAGAACATCAAACCCTTTTTGACACCATTCATAAAACCCTGAATCGATATAGCAATCATAAAAACGAAGAATACGTCAAAATCCACGAAACCGAAAAATCAGGCGTCTCTCTTCAGATAACGAAAAAACGCGCCGAAGTTCTCCGCAACTCGCTTCCGACCACCGTCGAGTTCGGCCCCTCTCTCTCGATTCCAGGCAAAGACATTCGTTTTGCGAAAGCCTCTAGCACAACAGAAGAAATCGAGTTCCCCCAACTGACGACCCTTCTCCGCAATCTTCAAACAACGAAAGAACGATGGACGGCCGCCATCGCCCAGGCCTTCGCCCAATGGTTGAGAACCTTCGAACAAACGTGGTATGACCCCATCGAAACCTGGATCCAATGGACCATCCGTCTCGATATTCTCCAGACGAAAACGCATATCGCTTTGAAATATAAGTATTGCAAGCCAATCTTATCAAACAATGGTCCCTCCCATTTCACAAGTAAAGGATTAAGACACCCCCTCATCGAACATCTCCAGACGAATGAAACCTATGTCGCCAACGATCTAGCCCTGGCGACCCCCGAAGCCGAACACGATGGAATATTACTCTTTGGGACAAACGCCGTAGGCAAAACGAGCTTGATTCGCGCCATCGGTATCGCCATCTTATTAGCCCAATCCGGCTGTTTCGTCCCCTGTTCTTCGTTCGTTTTTAAACCTTATACAGCCATTTTTTCTCGCATTCTAGGCAATGACAATCTTTTCAAAGGCCTTTCTACCTTCGCCGTCGAAATGAGCGAACTCCGCGTGATTCTCCAATCCGCTGATGAAAATAGTCTCGTTTTAGGCGACGAACTCTGCTCGGGAACGGAAATGGAAAGCGCGCTCTCCCTTTTTTCCGCTGGGCTCGTCGAACTGGCCGAAAAACGGTCGACGTATCTCTTTGCCACACATTTCCACGAAATCACGGCGTATGACGAAATCCGCGCACTGACCCGACTTGGACTCAAACATATGACCGTGAGGTATGACCCCTCTACACAAATACTCCTTTATGACCGCTTGCTGAAGGATGGACAAGGTTCCCGTATGTATGGGTTGGAAGTCTGCCGTTCTTTATACATGGACCCCGGATTCTTGGAAAGAGCCTATCAATTTAGGAATAAATATTTCCCTGAAAAAAGAGGCGAATTGGAGAACTCTACTTCTGTTTATAACGCCAAAAAAGTCCGGGGGAAATGCGAAGTGTGTCAGAAAGAATTGGCTTCGGAGACCCATCATTTGTCTCCTCAAAAGGACGCGGATGAACGCGGGTTTATTGGAACGATTCATAAAAACCATCCGGGGAATCTGGCGGCAGTATGCGAATCTTGCCATGATCGTATTCATGGCGAGAGCAAAACATTAGTGAAAAAGAAAACGACGAAGGGATATGTTTTATCGAATACGGATTAGATGTTTCTCTTCGGTTCCGGAGGGAAAGAGTTATATCGGTCTAGGTGTCATAGTAGGTGTCATACTAGGCGTCACAGTAGGCGTCACAGTAGGCGTCACAGTAGGTGTCATACTAGGCGTCACAGTAGGTGTCATACTAGGCGTCACAGTAGGTGTCATAGTAGGTGTCATAGTAGGCGTCACAGTAGGGATAGCAAAAGGTGTCATGGTAGGTGTTGAAAAAGATGTCAATGTAGGGTTCACAACCGGATTATTTCCTAAACAATTCCCGTAACATTTCCCCTGATAATAATAATAATCGCGATGGATGATGGTGGTATCACTATAATTCGATTTCACAGC
>Ga0114978_10004885_pt1 | contig 10766 bp, 10 predicted proteins | sample S_140212_EF_Meta_FD_87027 | JGI IMG/M metagenome (GOLD analysis project Ga0114978, IMG submission 87027) | Freshwater microbial communities from Lake Simoncouche, Canada to study carbon cycling - S_140212_EF_MetaG | ecosystem: Environmental > Aquatic > Freshwater > Lake | place: Lake...
ACCCGCCTCACGGAGGGCCGGCCGACTCGGACGCGACCAACTGGATTGCCAAGCGAGCCAACGAACTAATTGCGGGCGGTCTTCGCGAAGTAAAGAAGGCAACACCTGCCGGCATCGCCTACAACTTCAAAGACAACTACATTTCTCAACTGGGTTCGGTGATCAACCTAGACGCAATTGCCAACTCATCAGTGAGCATAGGTGCCGACCCAATGGGTGGAGCTTCGGTTGACTACTGGGGTGAAATCGGCTCGCGCTACAACCTGAATCTAACGGTATTGAACCCGCACGTTGATTTCCAATTTGGCTTTATGACCCTCGACTGGGACGAAAAGATTCGCATGGACTGCTCTAGCCCTTACGCCATGGCTTCACTGATTGCAGACCGCGAGCGCTTCGACATTTCGACCGGCAACGACGCCGATGCCGATCGCCACGGAATCGTGACTCGCGATCACGGTCTAATGAATCCAAACCATTTCTTGGCGGCGTCAATCGATTACCTGTTCCGTAATCGCCCAGATTGGTCGCATGCAGCAGCCGTTGGGAAGACCATGGTTTCGTCTTCGATCATCAATCGAGTTGTTGCCGATCTCGGCAGAAAGCTCATCGAAGTTCCGGTTGGTTTCAAATGGTTTGTTCCAGGTCTCATCGACGGCTCGGTTGGTTTCGGAGGCGAGGAGTCGGCCGGGGCTAGCTTCCTTCGTAGAAACGGTGATGCCTGGTCGACCGACAAGGATGGTCTGATTCTGGCTCTACTGGCAGCTGAGATCACCGCGGTCACCGGCAAGACACCGTCGCAGCAGTATGCCGCTCTCACCGAAAAGTTCGGCTCGTCGGTTTACGAACGAATCGACGCACCAGCCAGCCTTGAGCAGAAGGCCAAACTGGGGAAAATCTCAGCTGATTCGGTAACCGCGAGCTCTCTAGCGGGCGAAGCAATCACCGCGATTTTGACGCATGCACCTGGAAACGGGGCACCGCTTGGCGGGCTAAAGGTTGAAACCGAGAACGCTTGGTTTGCAGCCAGGCCATCGGGAACCGAAAACGTTTACAAGATCTATGCCGAAAGTTTCAAAGGCGCAGACCACCTGGCTTTAGTTCAAGCCGAAGCCAAGACTTTGGTGGATTCGGTTCTTTCCTAGTTCAGATATCCGGGCGCTGCCGGAAGTGAGAAGAACTCTTCAAGCGTGACGATCTTTTGGTCGTGCATGGCAGTTGCCGTTTCAACCCCTACGTAGCGAAAGTGCCAAGGCTCATAGTTGTAGCCAGTGATTTTTGTTTTGCCGTCTGGGTAGCGAAGAATAAATCCATATTTGTAAGCATTGGCAGCAAGCCAATTCCTGGTTGTGGTCTTGGACGCCCCAAAGTCCAATGCCAATCCGGTTTGGTGTTCAGAAAATCCTGGCCTGGCAGCCAAGCGCTCACCCTTTGCTTTCCCATGAACCGATACCTTGGCCGAGTGCATTTTCACCTGAGCCGAGTAGCTTCTAAAGCCACTTAGAACGACCAGGGTTCCTGTTCCGGATGCCGACATCGCGTTACCCGTTTTCACAACCGCCTCCGAAACTTCTTTCTTGATGATTCGTCCAAGCGGATTGTATTTGGGGATTCGAACCAAATCACTCGGGTTGTAGTTTTTTGGAATCAGAGGTCTGATTTTGTTTACAACCACACTGATGGAACTTGCCTGGCCCGTGATGCAGGCAACGCTTTTCGGGTCTACATCACACACGTTTAGAGCGATTGCCGGAATTGAGCCCGCGCTTACTAGACTTAGCGTTAGAGCGAGAGTCACTACTCTCACGGAAATAGAACGCGCAACAGCCGAGATTGATAGACGGTTGCGCAGTTTCACGGGTTCAAGATTACCCGCACTACGAAAGAAGTTTTTATGTCGAAAAAAGTTGAAGCGGCCGTTGCCGGCCAAATGTCTCACCGCCAGATTCTTCTGGTTTTAGTTGGTCTTATGGCAGGTATGTTCCTGTCGGCGCTAGACCAGAGCGTTGTGGGCACCGCGATGCGCACCATCGCCGACGATTTGAAAGGCCTCGAGCTTCAGGCCTGGGTAACCACCGCTTATCTAATTACCTCGACAATCTCAACGCCGATCTATGGCAAGTTGGGTGACATCTTCGGACGTCGTCGACTGTTCTTGATTGCAATTCTGATTTTCGTGGTTGGTTCGGCACTGTCTGCTCTGTCTGGTTCGATGTTGGAACTGGCCGGCTGGCGAGCACTTCAGGGAATCGGTGCCGGAGGCTTGTTCTCGCTGGCGATTACCGTTTTGAGCGATATCGTGGCACCTCGCGAGCGCGCTCGCTATCAGGGTTACTTCCTGGCTGTTTTTGCTACCTCGAGCGTTCTCGGTCCGGTGGTTGGAGGCTTGTTCTCCGATGCCGGAATGATTCTGGGTATCTCGGGCTGGAAATGGATTTTCCTAATCAACGTTCCAATCGGTGCTCTGGCGTTGTTCCTCGTTTGGAAATTCCTTCACGTTCCACACACTCCGGTTAAGCACCGCATCGACTGGTTAGGTGCCACGACAATCATCATGGCTGTGGTTCCGCTTCTTCTCGTTGCAGAAAACGGTCGCGAGTGGGGTTGGGCGAGCGTCACTTCTATTTCCTACTACATTGTTTCAGTGGTGGGAATCGTGGCGTTCATCTATGCCGAGCGCAAGGCTGGCGACGAGGCAATCTTGCCTCTCAAGCTATTCAAATCGCGCACTTTCTCGATGGTCACCGTCCTTGGCGTGATTGTTGGTGTTGGCATGTTCGGTGGCATGATGACTCTTCCGCTTCTGATCCAGATTGTCAGTGGTGCTACCCCAACCGAATCCGGTTTCCTAATGCTGCCAATGGTGGCGGGAATGATGTCGGCTTCAATCGTTTCTGGCCAGGTCACTAGCAAAACCGGCAAGTACCGAATCTTCATGATTACCGGAACTGGAATGCTAACCCTCGGTTACGTTTCACTATTCGGGTACCAGTACGACACCCCAATGTGGGTGCTCTCGATCTCAATGGTCATCATTGGAATGGGTCTGGGTCAGCTAATGCAGACCCTCACCCTCGCCGCACAAAACGCCGTCGCTCCTCAAGACATTGGTGTGGCCACGTCGTCCTCGATGTTCTTTAGGCAGATGGGTGGAACCTTGGGTGTTGCCGTGTTTATCTCGATTCTGTTCAACCGTTTGCCAGAAGCCATCAAGTCGGCTTTTGAGAACAAAGAGGTCGCCTCCGACATGGGAGCAGCTGTGAAAGAAATCACTCAGAAGGCGATGTCTGGAGAACTTCCTGCCAACGACCCGAACGTGGTTTTCTTGAAAAACATGGCTGCCAACCCGGGAGCTTTGGGGGAAAGCCTTAACACCGACTCCTCGTTCCTAACCGGTCTAGATCCACGTTTAGCGAGACCGTTCTTGATGGGCTTTGCCGAATCCACAGTTACCGTCTTTGTGGCGGCTGCGGCAGTGGTTGGAATCGCGTTCGCCATGTCTTGGTTCGTGAAGGCGGCTCCGCTTCGCGACAAGTCGGCTGCGGCCGAGGCTGCTGAAACTGCCGCTCCGCACTAATCTAGAACTACACGGGAGTTCGGTGTTACCGGGCTGAGAGGACAACTAACAAGTTGTCGACCGTCAAACCTGATCTGGGTAATGCCAGCGCAGGGAGGACCTCTAACCCGTGCCCTACTAAAAAGGAGGGCACGAAAGTGCAGAAACTATTCAAGGCTGCGGCGGTTGCAGTTATTAGCAGTTTGGCTCTTGCCGGCTGTGCGCCCACAACAGATCCAAAAACAGTGGTTTTGGTAACCCATGATTCGTTCGTGATCAGCGACGAGCTAATTCAAGAGTTTGAGACAACCTCTGGTTACGAATTGAAACTTGTGAAAGCCGGCGACACCGGGTCGATGACCAACAAGCTGATTCTCACGAAAGATCAACCGATCGGTGACGCCGTTTTTGGAATCGACAACACGCTGCTAGGGCTAGCGGAGGAGAATGCGATCACCGATGGTGAGCTTTCGCCGATTGATTTCGGTGACGTTTGTTTCAACTACGACATCGACTGGTTTGCCGCTAAAAAATTGCCGGTTCCAAAAAACGTTCGCGAACTCACCGAATCAAAGTATCGGGGGCTAACCGTGGTGTCTCACCCAGCCACGTCCTCGAGTGGAATGGCGTTCTTGGCAACCACCATCGCACTTTTCGGCGAAGATGGCTACCTGAACTATTGGGCCAAGCTCAAGAACAACGGCCTCAAGGTGGTTGCCGGTTGGGAAGATGCTTATTTCACCGAGTTTTCCGGTTCGAGCGGCAAGGGTAAATACCCGATTGTGCTCAGCTACTCAAGCTCACCTTCGGCCGAGGTTAGAGACAATGGCAAAAGCCAAACCGCCAGCATCAGAACCGACTGCTACCGACAAACCGAATTCGCCGGTGTTCTCTCCGGAGCAAAAAACCCGGTCGCTGCGAGGGCTCTGGTTGAGTTCTTCAAATCACAGAGTTTCCAAGCCGCCCTTCCAGCCAACATGTATGTGTATCCAATCGATTCGAGCACTGCACTTCCAGAAGCCTGGACGAAGTTCGCTCCCGCGGCACTGACTCTGGTTGGTGAAGAGTTAGACGTTGCCGGCAACCGTAAAGATTGGTTGAAGGCTTGGAGCGCACTGTTTGAGTAAACGGCTGGCTGGCTGGTCGATCCCCCTAATCTTTCTAGGGGTTCTGTTCTTCTGGCCGCTTGCCAATATTCTGAATCGAGGTTTTGCCGGCGACTGGGCATTGCACCTGGTTGATCTTCGAGACTGGCAAATCACCTGGTTCACGGTTTGGCAGGCTCTGGTTTCTACGGCAATCACTCTGGTGTTGGCAGTTCCGAGTGCCTACATCCTCTACCGAAAGAGTTTTCCCGGCCAACGTTTAGTGCGTTCGCTAATCACGATTCCGTTTATGCTTCCAACGATTGTGGTGGCTACCGGTTTCACTATCTTCCGGGACGCCGCCAACCTTTGGTCTGATGCGATTGTGTGGATCATCGCCGCTCACGTTTTCCTGAACTACGCTCTGGCCGTGCGAACAATCGGAAGCTACTGGATGTCGCTGGATCTTCAAACAGAGGAGGCGGCTGCCCTCTCGGGAGCTGGTCGATTGCGCACGGTTTGGAGCATCTCTCTGCCGCAACTTCAACCCGCTCTAATCTCGGCCACCGCGTCTACCTTCCTCTATTGCACGGCCAGCTACGGTTTGATTCTCGTGCTTGGCGGGGGGCAGGTTGATTCACTCGAAACCGAGATTGCGGCAGCGGCCAACACACTCCTGGATCTTCCGAAGGCTTCTGCTCTAGCCCTCATTCAAACCATGTTGAGCGTTGTTGCGTTCGGTGTTTCGCAAACCGGAGGCAGATCGAACATCGGCATCGAGCTGGGTGACCACGATGGCGAGGTGAAGCGCGTTGATCGAAAAGATTGGCCGGCGTTTTTGATAACTGCAGCAGTAGTGGTTTTTTTGGTGGCAGCCCCGATGATTCAAATCTTTTGGAAAGCGGCCACCGAAGGCGCCGGTCTGGTTCAGAACTTCGCAAATCTAACTTCTCTGGGAACCAGAAACGTGCTGAACATATCTGTCGTCGACGCGGGTTTGAACAGCCTGAGAAACATGTTTATCTCGGCCACGATTGCGCTGGTAATCGGTGTAACCGTTTCCTACCTGCTGGCGCAGCCGACCAAAAGTAGATCTCAGGTTTTGGTGAACCGAGTTCTCGACGTGATGTTCTTACTTCCCCTGGGTATCTCAACCGTGGTGCTCGGTTTCGGCTACCTGGTGACATTCGGCGGATACCCGCTTCCGCTTCGTGAAACGTGGTTGATTGTTCCACTGATTCAATCGGTGATGGCAGTGCCTTTGGTGGTGCGATTGATTTACCCCGCGCTGGCGGCACTTGATCGCAATCACATCGAAGCCGCCGCAACAGCCGGGGCAAACCGTTGGCAGTCTTTTTGGCTAATCGAACTTCCCATGGTTCGCTTCAGCCTCTACACGGCAGCAGCGTTTGCCGCCCTGGTTTCACTCGGCGAATTTGGGGCAGCTAGCCTTCTGGCATACGGTGACCAGGCAACACTTCCAACCGTGCTCTATTCCCTGATTTCAAAACCCGGCGGCGACAACTACGGCATGGCGATGGCGGCCAGCACATTCATCATTGTGCTCACCTTTGCGGTGGTATTTGTGATCAGTCGCGAAAATCGACCGGAACCGAAGCCGAAGCGAAACGGCCTCGCATAACCTCAATGGCCTCGGGGTTCTGATCCATCAAAACAAATCGGCGCCCGAGTTCAGACGCCACAAATCCGGTGGTTCCAGACCCTCCGAAAAAGTCGACCACTAAATCTCCCGGCTTCGACGACGCCTGAATAATTCGTCGGAGAATGCCAATTGGCTTTTGAGTTGGGTAGCCGGTCTTCTCGGTGCCGGTTGGAGAAACGATGGTGTGCCACCAAACATCGGTTGGCAGTTTCCCTTTGGCAACCTTTTCCGGGGTAACTAGCCCAGGTGCCATGTATGGCTCACGATCTACCGAAGTTGAGTCGAAGTAGTAATTCTCCGGGTCTTTCACGTAAACCAAGATGGTGTCGTGTTTCGCCGGCCAGCGACTTTTCGACTTCGCTCCGTAGTCGTAGGCCCAGATGATTTCGTTCAAGAAGTTTTCGCGACCGAAAAGCGCATCTAGTAGAACCTTGGCGTAGTGAGCTTCGCGAAAGTCTAGGTGAAGGTAAAGCGTTCCGGTTTCGTTTAGCAATCGCCAAGCTTCTTCGAGCCTCGGCTCCAAAAAGCTCCAGTAGTCGGCAAACTCGTCGTCGTAGCCGAGCACGGTATCGCGCACAATGCTGTAGCGCTGGCCCTTAAACCCAACTCGGTTGCCGGTTTCGCTTCTGGTGGTGGTTGACTTTCCGCGTGTCTGACGACGTCCGGTGTTGAATGGTGGATCGATGTAAATCAGTTGCACCGACTCGCTTGGCATAGTTTTTAGATGCGCAAGGTTATCCCCAAAGAGCACTAGATTTTTAGAGTCGGACACATAGAAGAGATTAACCCACATGAACCCTGAAGTACTTCACCAGCCAGATAGAAACCGCTACGCAATTTTCCTAGACGGCGAAGAAGTGGGTGAGGCTAGCTACACAAAGAAGGACGACCGTTGGGTTTTCGACCACACTTTTGTGAACCCGGCTCACCAGGGCAAGAACCTAGCCGCAATCCTCGTTCGTGAGGCATTTGTTGACGTGCGTGAAAACCAAAACGTTCTAATTGAGCCAACCTGCTCTTACGTGGTTCGCTACATGGAGAAGCACCCGGAAACTCACGACCTACTCTCACTTCCAATTGAGGAAGCCGTAGCGGCCTGCAAACTTCCGCCTAGAAACTAAAGGTGAGCTTCTAGCCAGTTGGCTAGATCGCTCAGCACTTCGTCCTGGTTGGTTTCGTTGTAAACCTCGTGGCGTGCACCCTCGTAAACAAACAGCACGATGTCGTCTACTCCGCGCTTTCGATAAGCCTTGGCCAGCAACACGTTACCCCGCTCGCCCGCTAGCGAATCATCGCTTCCGACCTGAAGCAGGATGGGCACGTTCGGGTCGATGGTCTTTTTAGGCCCACCCATTAGTTTCAACGTGTCTACAAGTCCGACTACTTCTGAAAATGATTCCCTAAAAGTTAGCGGGTCTTCACGGAACTTTATGCCAACTTCTAAGTTGCGGCTCAGCCATTCTCCACCCGAGGAGTTTGGTAGATTGGCCCACTTCTTGTTTAGCTTTCCGCTGTTGAGGATTCCAGGGATAAGCAGAGACGAACCGCTGAGAACCAGTGCGCTGAGATCGCTCGAGTACTTGTCGTGCAGGCGCTGGGCGAGCATTGAACCCCAGCTGTGGCCAAGCATCGCAATCTTGGTGTTTGGGTGTTCGTCCTTGATGATCTGAGTGAGCTGCCTAACCTGAGCCAGCACCGCGTCCATGCCACCAGGGCCCAGAAGTCCGGGACGTTTGGTGATTCCGGCCGCAAGCATGCCCTTGCCGGTGAGACCGTGACCGCGGTGGTCGTCGGAGTAAACCGAGTAGCCGAGCGAGTTGAGTTTTTTGGCAACGTGGTCGTAGCGACGTGAGTGTTCGGCAATGCCGTGCACCAGCTGAATCACAGCTTTTGGCTGCGCCACCGGCCATTCCCAAAAGGTGATTTCAACGTCGTGCTTGTCTTTAAAACTTCTGCGAAGCGGTAGGTCAGTCATATTGCGAGAATACTCTGCAAATCCCTGAAATGATTAAGGGAAAGCGCTCAGGTCGCTCCCAGCAAACTCCCAAGTTACTAACACAGGCTTAAGTCATGAATCAGGAACCCCAGCAGCTCACGCTGACCCCACCAAACCAGCGGGTTCGGTTAGGTACCAAAAAGCACCTCGAGCTCAAGCGTTCTCAAGACATCATCGAAAGCGTGGCTTGGTTTTCCGTGGTGCTGGTTGCTGCGATGTTCTTTCTCGACGGCGGATTGGCGCAGTTCTCAAACCTCACCGACATTCTGGGGTCGATTTCTCGCCTCACCGCGCTGGTGGGAACCAACCTCCTGCTGATTCACACCTTGCTTGTGGCCCGTGTTCCTTGGTTAGACGCTCTTTACGGCCACGACAAAGTGACCATCGCTCACAAAAAACTTGGCAAGCCAATTCTTTACATCATCGCCGCGCACTTTTTGGCTTCGCTGATTCAGTTCGCAATCCTCGACGGAAAATCGCTGGTCGACGAACTGGTTTACCTCTTTGTTGAGATCCCAGACATGTGGAGTGCCACCATCGGCTTTGCACTCATGATCGTGGTTGTTGTCACATCGATCAACGCAGCGCGCAGAAAGCTCAGCTACGAAGCCTGGCACATCATCCACCTTCTGGCCTACGCCTCGATTCTGGCTGCCGTGCCTCACCAGTTCACCTCGGGCTCAGACATCGCCGGTAAGCCTCTGCAAACTCTCTACTGGGTAAGCCTCTACCTATTCGTTGCCCTAAACGTGCTCTGGTACCGCGTGCTCGCGCCGTTAGTGGCAAACCTCGGAGTTGGCCTAAAAGTTAGCCACGTGGTTCGCGAATCGAGCGACACCATTTCGATTTACCTATCTGGGCGCGGTTTGGAAAGACTCGGCGGTCAGGCCGGCCAGTTCTACATGCTGAGAATCATGAACAAGGCAAACTGGGCCAAGCCTCACCCGTTCTCAATGTCGGCCGCTCCAAACAGTCGCTACGTGCGATTCACCATCGGAGCCCGCGGAGATTTCACCAACGACCTGGTCAACCTAAAGGTTGGCACACGAGTATTTCTAGAAGGCCCCTACGGAGTGTTCACCGAAGATCGTCGCACTCAGGAGAAGGTAACTCTCATCGCCGCCGGTGTTGGAGCTCCTCCGATTCGAGCACTGGCTGAGTCGATGGCCGCCAAGCCTGGCGACATCACCATTCTTTACCGCGTGCGCGACTACGAAGACGCCACTCTCTTGAACGAATTTAGAGAGCTAGCCAACGAACGTGGCTTCCAGCTTCACGTGCTTGCAGGACCGCGCGGCAACGCCCAGTCTTGGTTACCGGCCAGCGAATCCAATTCGCCCGACCAAACCAGACTGATTGAAATGGCTCCGTTCGTTTCAGAATCGGATGTTTACATCTGTGGCCCGGCCGCCTGGACGAAGTCGGTTGAAAAGACGTTGCACCGAGTTGGCACTCCCGCCCGCCAAATACACGCTGAGGAGTTTGCCTGGTGAGACGTTCAAGTAAAACATTCGTAGGTCTAGCCGGACTAGGCATCTTGGTGGCTGCCGCTCGCGCGGGTGTGCCAATTCCAGACGCGGCGGCAAGCGTAACCGAACCCGTTACCAACGTGGACGGCGGGCCGACTGCAACTGCCACACCAACCCCAACCGCTACGGCCACTGCTGCGCCTAAGCCCGGAACTAAACCAAAGCCAACCAACAAACCTTCGTCGACGAAACCCAGTGCCACTCCTACCCCGACTCCGAAACCTACCCCAACTCCTCCTCCGGCCACGTCAGCCGCGGTTACTAAAACCAGCGCCGCAATCAACTACGAGTTCGGCACGATTCAGATTCAGGTCACTAAAGAGGCTGGGAACATCACTGCGGTTTCTTACCTGAAGCAGAGCTACACGCGTGTTCCGAACGGAACTATGGCTTATCTCGTGAATGCGTCGATTCAAGCTAACGGATCAAACTTCACCAAGGTTAGCCGTGCAACGGTAACTACCAATGCCTACAAGCAGGCGCTGGAGGATGCTCTTGCAAAGTTCTAATCTCTACACCTTCCAGAAGCCGGTTTCCGGAAAACGTCGATACAAAGCATCGACGGTTGTAATTGCCGCGCTTTCGCTGTTGGGTGCTGTGGGAATTGACCTTTGGCTGAACCCAAATGCCCTGGCGATTTTCTTCCCAACCAACACCACAACCCATGGCGGCATCACCACCGCCACCGGCGATTCAATCGAATCTGGTTACGGCCCGGTTCAAGTTCAAATTGAAAGCAAAAACGGAAAACTTACCAAAATCGATTTGGTTCAAGCCGTTTCCACCGGCGGACGCGACCAAGCCTTCCCACTTCTAGTAGAAGCTGCTCTCAAAGCAAACGGCTCGAACATTGGCAATGTTAGCCAGGCCACCTACACCACCGACGCCTTCAAGCAATCTCTAGATTCGGCGATGGCGAAACTCAAGTAATGGCTGC
>Ga0114978_10004888_pt1 | contig 10763 bp, 9 predicted proteins | sample S_140212_EF_Meta_FD_87027 | JGI IMG/M metagenome (GOLD analysis project Ga0114978, IMG submission 87027) | Freshwater microbial communities from Lake Simoncouche, Canada to study carbon cycling - S_140212_EF_MetaG | ecosystem: Environmental > Aquatic > Freshwater > Lake | place: Lake...
ATTTCAATAATGTGCGAGTCAAGCGTGGTGTGTTCGCGCAGTGGCAGCGCAATGTTGTCGGCAATGCTCATGCTGTTGAATAGCGCGCCTGACTGAAAAAGAATTCCAAACTTTTTGCGCACGGCATCCAAGCCGGCCTCGCCAACTGTGGCAATTTCCTCGCCCAGAATTTTGATCGAGCCTTCGCTTGGTTGCAAGCTGCCGATCAAGTGGCGCAGGAGAGTGCTCTTGCCGCAACCAGACCCGCCCATGATGACCATGGTTTCACCTTCGGCGATATCCAAATTAATTCCGTCAAGCACGGTTTGAGTGCCAAAGCGGCGAACCAAATTGCGGATTTCAATGACGTTGCCCATAAGGTTCTTAGGCTACCAAGGTCGTGTGCAAGATTTCGGCTTACAAATTCATGTCGCAACAGCAATGTGTGGTTGTATGAAATACGGCTGACCATGCGCGTGTTCGCGCGGCGCATGAAAATAGACAAATCGCGTGGCATTGTGAAAATTCACAAATGATTTAGCGGGTTTGTGGCACGGCTTTGGGCGCTTGAGGTTTCAGAATGGTGGCGGGTTTCCCGCTGTCAACCTCGGGCAATTCGGGCGGCGCGGGTTCGCCTTCGGGAAAAATAATGTTTCCGCGGGCAGGGTCAATGATGCGCAAAGATCGCCAAACCATGCTACTTTTACCTGTCTTTTCGTTGAAACGTTCAAGACCAAGGTCGGCTTCAAGCGCGCCTGAAGCGAACCGGATGGTGATTGGAATGACAACCATTGATCGCTTCCATGATTGTTCCAGCGGGGTGGGGCGTTTATCGCTGACCTGCGCCGATACAAAATTTCCATAGCGGTTGGTGACTTCGAAAGCGAACGCGGCGAGTTGCTCTTGCGAGAGTTCAGCGGCGGGTCCGGCCCATTCTTGTTTCATGCCCTGCGGGTCGCTTGCAAAAAGCGGAGCAAGAGCCACGGTTGGTCCAAGCACAATGGTGCGAAGACCGGAAACCCAAAACAGCCATGTCGAAAGAATTGTCGCCACCACGCCAACAGAAATAGCCGACCACGCCAACCACGCGCCTTTGGTGTCTTTATTTTTGCGCAAACTGCGCAACGCCAACACGCCTGTTCCGACGCCCACAAGTGTCATGGGCGGGCAAAAAAACGGAATGCAAAACATTGCGGCAAGAACCGCCGTACGGTTCCATGACCGCGCGGGCATTGTGAATTCATCGCCATGCGTAGGCGTGTTGGTGTTGAATTGTGGATTTGAAATTTCATTCATGCTTGTGATTTGTTTCTGGTGTTGGCGCTAGCACTACATCTCCCAATGTGGAATCGTCCACGGTGAGTTCAATCAGGCGAGTCGCTGGAATCCAACTATCGCTTTGGGGAACCAATTGAAACACGGCGCTTCCAGTGGTTTCACGTTTGGTAAAGCGCAAAGTAATTGCGGCGGTCATGGCCACATCGAACATGCCGCCATCGCCCACTTGACTGATGATGGAGATATCCCGAAGTTCTCCATAGCGCTGTTTAGCCAGGTTTGAAAAGACTTCTATTTGCTCCGCGGTTGGCGCCGCGCGCGCAATTGGCGCCAACGGATTTGGAGTGACAGCAACGACGCACTTTGGATAGTCGTTGGCGAACGCCGCTTGCATGCTTGTGTTCATATTGCGGCCAATATCTTTCAGAACCCATTCGCTGAGCGTTTCATAGGTGACGGCTTGCACAACCAGTCCCACCAAACTGAGAGCCATGGCGGCTCGGGCAAGTTGGCGCGAGCGCCCATCTTTGCTGTCGCGCAGTTTCCAAAGCGCCAGTATGGAAAGTGGCGTGGAAATAAAACCAACAAAGGGGCAGCAGGGCACTGGCGACAAGATAGAAAACACAAACGCAATGAACGCAAGCGAGAGGCGTGTTGGCTTTTCCTGGGGAGCGGGTTGCGGAGCGGCCGATTTGGTTGGGGTGCTATTGAATTGGGTCACGGAGTGCTGACTTTATACGGCGGGCAAGCGAGTGTTTTTTAGCCAAGTGCAATAGTACGCCTGTATATGCAACGGATCCCAAGGGCGCTTGAAAGTAGTTGTGTTTGATTGTTTCAATGTGCTTCTGATTGCCACAAAATACAGAGCAAAAAGAAAGTCCTGCGCATCGTTTCGGATGCGCAGGACTGAAGAGTGTAGAAAAGAGACTCTGTTAATTGCTGAATTTAAGAGCGACGACGCTTACCGAAGAATGCACCAGCGATACCGATCAAAGCTGCAGCGCCTGGGGCTGGAACTGCGGCGCCAGTAGCAAATGACCAAGCTTCTTGTGCGCCATCTACTCCATCAAAGGTGGAATCAAATGTCCAAACCTTGCCACTTGTGGTGTACTTGGTTTGAGCATCGCTCTTCAAGTTCAAGCTCGCAAGTGTGTACATGGTTGTTCCACCTGTTTGCGCTGTTGACTTGCCAGTGGTGTCGCCCCAAACGGTCATCTTCACTGATGAACCGTTTGCCACGATATCGCTGCATTTCAGAGTGAAACGACCAAGCATGATCAATTTGTCAGCATTGGCGCTGGCATTGGTTTCATAACCAGCATCTGTTGGCGCGGATTGATACCAGCCAGCACCAACATAATTTGCGCCGCTATAACCACCAACAATTGAACCAACATTTGAATTGGGATTTGTGAAGTAGGTATCCGCATTGACACCGCCTGTATTTCCCGCGCCTTGGGTGCGGCAGCCAATTGTTCCAAATGAATCCCACGTGTTGTTGCCCGCGCCACCATTGGCAGTTGAGCCTGGCAACCAACTTCCGTTGCTGTGTTGAAAGGCAAGTGCAGCGCTGTTTTCATACTTTGCACTTTTGTTCACGCCATAGGTTGAAGCATCAGTAGTGGCTTGACCAAAGAAGCTCACAATGCGCTCGCCAGACGAGCCGGTTCCTACGGCGGAATTAAACTTTACATAGACATCCATGACGCTGTAGAACTGGTTGCCGCCAGTCGCGGCAGTACCGTCCGCGGCCAGCAAGTAATTTCTTGCATACAGACCTTGCATGCCAGCAACAGAGGCGCTTGCTGCGCCGGCGAATGTCATTGCAAGTAGCGTGGAAACGATTTGAGAAGAGTTTTTCATAAATACTAGATTCCTGAATAAAATGGGTAGAACAAAGACTTTTCCGACACCAATCAAGGCCGCCCGTAGGCATTTGATTTGAAACGAGTTTTTGAATTTTTCAGGATCTCAAACGCATTTTGAACTTGACTCTTCGAGCAGAAAGGATTCTCGAAGACGCCCAAAACGAATTTAAGTGACCCACTCCCTACCTCACTGGTCTTTTCAAATCTGATCATTTCTGATCTTTGATTTGCTAGACATAAAGAACCTAAGCCGAATTTATAGCGTGTCAAAAATATTTATGAAACTTTTTGTAAATCTTGGAACAGTGCCTTTTAAAGTCAATTTAAATCTTTGAAAGATCGATATTATCAGCCAATCAAAAATAAAAATGAAAGACCCCGATGGCTAACCATCGGGGTCTTGGGTTTCACGAGAACGATTGAAGTAAATCAGGCCTTACGACGACGACTTACCAAGCCAGCGAGACCAACCAAAGCAATTGCGCCTGGAGTTGGAACTGGAACAAAGAATGTGTCATACGCTTTTGTGAAGGTAAAGGTAGGTTGGGTAGTAGTTCCACCACCTGCGCTTGTTCCGTTCACCTTCATGGTGACTTGTCCGTGCATTTCCATACTGATCACATCAGTTGAAGTGACATCGGTCACATCAATTGTGAAGCGACCAAGCATGATCTTCTTATCAGCGTAGGAACCAGCCAAATCACCTGCATAAAGCGGTGAAGCTGTGTACCAACCACCACCAACATAAGCTGGTGTGCTGTTGTATCCACCTTGAATGGTTCCAGCACCAGCGGTGTTGGCATTCACAAAGTATGGATCAGCGGTGATTGCTGATTGCGTTTGGGCTTCAGTTTGGTTACGTGCACCAATGGTCACGAATGAATCCCAAGCATTTGAAGCAGCACTTGCGCTAGGCATCCAACCGGTGCTGTTGGAATGTACCCAAGCGGCTCCGTTGGTCGCTGTCGCAGCGTCATTGGCATTGCGATTGCCATTCTTTGTGGTAACAACCCACGCATTTTTACCGGTCACATTTTGACCGTAGAAACTAACGTCTTTATCAAATTGATTGCTGCAATCAATGTAGACGTCCATTACTGAATATCGTTTTGCACCATCAACTACCAGGTAGTTTGTACCCGAGTAGCCAAGAATGCCTGCATTTGCGCTTGCGGCAGCCGCTAGCACGCCAAAACTAATTACGCTCTTTGGGAAACCCATTGTTAATACTCCAGATGTCCGGTGGGGAAAGGGAAGAAAGGGAACAGAGTAAAGTGAGGGGAACGTGATCTACCGGGATGAGATCACATTACTAATCTGCTCCCAAAAATTGTGCTTACAAGTAATAATTCAAGTTTTTTGTGATTTTGTTCTTTTTATTTTGCGGCAATGAATGTTTGAAAGTTGCCGGATTGGGTGACGATGGATTTGAATGGAGCCAGAATTTCTTAAAAAGTCCATTTTTTTAGAAAAAATGGTGTTTTGGGATGGTTTTAATTATAAGACTCAATATTCTGCGGCCATTGTTTCATATCAGGAAGTAGGCAAATTTTTTAAAATTTGCAGCACGGGATGGACGTTTGTTGTTCAATCTGAGTGTCAAGTGAATCGATTCAAGAAGGAATAAAACATGAGTGTTGCAATTGTGAAATGCGCGGTGATTGGTGCTGGAACAATGGGTTCTGGAATTGCTTTTGTTGCTGCAACCGCAGGAATAGAGGCATTTCAGATTGATGTGAAGCAAGAACAACTTGATCGCGCCAGGGCATATCACAAAAAAACCGCGGAAAGGGCAGTGGAAAAGAAACGCATGTCTCAAGCGGACGCGGATGCGGCGCTGGCGAAAATTCACTATGTAACAGCGATGGATCAAGCTAAAGGGGCGCAGTGGGTGATTGAGGCGGCAACCGAAAATGTTGAATTGAAGAAGAAGATCTTCCGTGAAATGCAAGCGCATTTTCCGGCGCCTGCCATTTTGTCAAGCAATACAAGCAGTATTTCCATAACGGATATTGCCGCAGCGGTTGGCGTCGATGCGGCGCGTGTCATTGGAATGCATTTCTTCAATCCCGTGCCAGTGATGGCGCTTGTTGAAGTGATCAAAGGTTTTGCCACGAGTGAAGAGACCACTGAGCGAACCATTGCGCTTGCCAAGGCGCTTGGCAAGACGCCAGTTCCTGCGAATGATCGGGCGGGATTTGTATCAAACAGAGTGCTTATGCCCATGATCAACGAGGCTTTTTATTCTTGGATGGAGGGGGTTGCGAAGCCGGAAGACATTGATCAAATTATGAAATTGGGCTGCAATTTTCCGATGGGACCGCTGCGACTTGCAGACTTTATTGGGCTTGATGTGTGTCACGACATCATGATGGTGATGCACCGCGAGTTGGGAAACCCAAAGTTTTTCCCGTGCCCGTTGTTGCGGCAGTTGGTGACGGCGGGGCGTCTTGGTGACAAGAGCGGCCGCGGCGTGTTTGAATATCCGTCAAAGTAATGCTTAAACGCGCTCGATGACCCTTCAAGTGTCGTAGTATTGCCGCATGAATCAAGCGAATGACGGCACAGAAATGGGCAAGTTCATTGCTGAGATTCAAGCCAGCGTGGAATCTTTGCCAGCATCGCGGCGCGAACGGGGATCATTGGTTCCAGATTCTGCGGCATTGGACTTGGCAATAAAACTATTTCGCTCTTTAGCGTTTCCAGGTTTTTTTGCAGCGCAACCAAATGGGGCCAGCGCAACAGTGGAGCATAATGTTGAGCAACTTGTGCGGTGTCTTGTGCCGCAAGTGTTGGCGGCCATGCATGTCGTGGCAACTCCTACGCAATTGAATGCGTCGAGCAGCCAAGCATTGATTCAGCCACAAGAGGTTGCCATGAAACTAAATGAGAAAGCTGCAGCGATACAAGCTGCTCATGTGGTAGCGAAACTTGTGTCGGCAATACCCGCTATTCGTGCGTTGCTTGCAGCCGACGCCGCGGCCGCCTTCGATGGAGACCCTGCTGCGCAAAGTGTTGATGAGGTTATTTTGTGTTACCCCGGTTTGCAGGCATTAATTGTGCACCGATTTGCGCATGAATTGCATGGTTTTGGTGCGCCTTTGGTTCCGCGCATGTTGTCGGAAATTGCCCACCGTAGAACTGGAATTGATATTCACCCTGGCGCGACAATTGGCGCGGGTTTATTTATTGATCACGGCACTGGGGTTGTCATTGGTCAGACCACCGTGATTGGAAAGCGTTGCAAGATTTACCAAGGCGTGACTCTTGGAGCGAAAAGTTTTGAGCAAGACGAGAACGGCCGCGCGCGAAAAAATTACAAGCGTCATCCAACGCTGGAAGATCATGTGACTGTGTATGCAGGCGCCACAATTTTGGGTGGCGATACGGTGATTGGCGCAGGCTGCGTGATCGCGGGTGGAGTTTTTCTAACCGAGAGTGTTCCCGCCGAGCACATAGTGCATGGACCACGCGCGGAAATAACGCTACGCAACAAGGGCGATTCACTGTGACACAATTACGGTTGTGGCCTTGCGATGTCGCAAGGCAGGCATTGGTTGTTTGTTGAAGTGCAGGCCTGCGCATTCAAAACAATACAACTGAAATCACATGCGGATTTGTGCGCTTCATTGCGTGGAAATTTCGATAGAATCAACACTTCATTCGCAATTTTTTGTATCGAGGAATTACCACATGGCGCACACCGCAAACGACCCGTTTGGAGCCCGCACCTCACTTCCAACGCCGCAAGGGGAAATGCATTATTACAGCCTTTCTGCGTTAAAAAAGTTTGGTGATGTGGATCGGCTTCCGTACTCCATCAAGGTGTTGCTGGAAAGCGTATTGCGCAACGTCGATGGACGGGTGTACACCGAGGAGCATGTGAAAGCAATCGCGGCGAGCGATCCCAAGCGCCAAAGCGAAGAGGAAATTCCGTTCATGCCGGGGCGAGTTGTGTTGCAAGATTTCACGGGCGTTCCGTGCGTTGTTGATTTGGCCGCAATGCGCGGCGCCATGCAGCGAATGGGTGGCGACCCTAAGCGAGTAAATCCACTTGTTCCGTGCGATTTGGTGATTGACCACTCGGTGCAAGTGGACGCATATGCCAGTGGCGTTGCGTTGACCATTAACAGTGAAAAAGAATTTGAGCGCAACATGGAGCGTTATGAGTTTTTGAAATGGGGCCAGGGCGCGTTTGAAAATTTTCGCGTGGTTCCGCCGGGCGCGGGCATTGTGCATCAGGTGAATTTGGAATATCTGGCCAAAGTGGTGTGGGAAAAAGATGGCGTGTTGTATCCAGATAGTTTGGTTGGCACCGACAGTCACACCACCATGATCAATGGCTTGGGCGTTCTGGGTTGGGGCGTGGGCGGCATTGAGGCCGAGGCCGTCATGCTGGGGCAGCCTATTTATATGCTGATTCCAGAAGTTGTTGGTGTTCGCTTGACTGGCAAATTGCCCGAAGGCGCAACAGCTACGGACCTTGTTTTACGTGTCACAGAAATGTTGCGCAAGCATGGCGTGGTGAACAAATTTGTGGAATTTTTTGGCGCGGGCTTGGCCGACATGCCGGTTGCCAATCGCGCCACTATTGCAAACATGGCGCCAGAATATGGTGCAACATGTGGCTTCTTTCCTATTGATGAACAGACGTTGGCCTACATGCGCTTGTCTGGTCGCGACGAGAATTTAATCAAGACCGTGGAAGCGTATTCCAAGGCGCAAGGTTTTTGGCGCGACGATTCGCGCGAGATTTCCTACGCCACAGTTCTTGAACTTGATCAATCAACGATCACTCCAAGTTTGGCGGGACCATCTCGTCCGCAAGATCGTGTTGAGTTGAAGGCCATGAAAAGTTCGTGGCACACCGCGCTTCCAAAATTAAAATCCGCTGGCAAAACTTCCGCAGCGAGTGTTGCGACAACTGCAACAGCTCTTGCCGATGACGGCGTAGCAATAATGATGGACGGCAAAGAATGCATTCTGAAAAATGGCGCCGTGGTGATTGCCGCCATTACCAGTTGCACCAACACCAGCAATCCCAGCGTGATGATTGGCGCGGGTCTTTTAGCCAAAAAAGCCCATGAATTTGGCTTGATTCGAAAGCCTTGGGTAAAAAGTTCGTTGGCGCCTGGCTCCAAAGTTGTGACCGAATACTTGAAAAAATCGGGCTCCATGCCCGCGCTTGAGGCGCTTGGTTTTTATGTTGTTGGGTACGGATGCACAACATGTATTGGCAACAGTGGTCCGCTTCCCGATGCCGTGGAGAATGCGATCAAAGGCAATGACATGGTTGTGGCCAGCGTGCTTTCGGGTAACCGAAATTTTGAGGCGCGCGTTCATCCCGATGTGAAAGCGAATTATTTGGCAAGTCCCGCGTTGGTGGTGGCGTACGCAATCGCTGGCACTGTTGACATTGATTTGCAAACCGAACCGCTTGGCATTTCCAAGACCGGCAAGCCCGTGTACTTGCGCGATGTGTGGCCAACTCAAAAAGAAATTGACGACGCGGTTTCCTCCAGCGTGACCAACGAACAATTCCGTACTCAGTACGCCAGCGTGTTTGATGGAAGCGACGAGTGGAAGGACATCGCCACTACGCGCGGCGCCATGTATCAATGGAACGCAAAGAGCACTTACATTCAAGAGCCACCGTTTTTCACAACCATGACGCTTGCGGAGCCAGGTCCGATTGGCTCTATTCAAGATGCGCGTTGCTTGGCAAAACTTGGCGATAGCGTGACCACCGATCATATTTCGCCAGCTGGAAACATTAAAAAAGACGGGCCTGCCGGCGCTTATTTAATGGAGCACGGTGTGCCCGTGAGCATGTTCAATAGCTATGGAAGTCGCCGTGGCAATGACCGCGTGATGACGCGCGGCACATTTGCAAACACGCGCATTCAAAACCAACTTGCGCCTGGAACCATGGGCGGAGTGACCAAAGATTTTATTGATGGCGTAGTCAAGCCAATCTTTGATGCGGCGGAAAATTACAAGAAGGCGCGCACGCCACTTGTGGTGTTGGCGGGCAAGGATTACGGCATGGGTTCTTCCCGCGACTGGGCCGCAAAAGGTGCGTACCTGTTGGGAGTGCGCGCAGTGATTGCTGAAAGTTTTGAGCGCATCCATCGCTCCAATTTGGTTGGAATGGGTGTGATGCCGCTCACATATCAAACTGGACAAACAGCGCAGAGTTTGGGTTTGACTGGCGAAGAAACTTTCGACATTGATTTGCCAGCGAATATAAAACCGCGTCAATTGATCACGGTTCACGCCAAACGTCCAGGTGCAGCGGAGATACGGTTTGAAACAGTGTGCCGCATAGACACCCCAGTTGAGGTCGACTACTACCGCAACGGCGGCATTTTGCACACCGTGCTTCGGCGTATGGCGAAAGCGTGATTTTGATTGGATGTAGAGGATTGTTCATTCATTGGAATTTGTTGAAAATACGCCTGAAAAAAGGCGTTATTTTTTGGCTAGGCATTTTCCGTTGTCATGATTTGGGGCATGAATAATTCTATTTTGAATCGCGCTTTTTTTTGGCGAACTCAGTGCAATCAATATTTTCTTTGGCGTGCCTGTGCATATTTTGTATGCGCGTTTGACTGGTTGAAGCGGTGCACAAAAAACTTCTTGGTGGGAATACGTGCAAGCATTCAAGTCACGTCGACTTGGTTGACGGAGTGTGAAGAATATTTCTTGGGGCGCAGCCGCGACAACGCTCAGCGCGCCGTGCACGCGGCCATTCAATTGCAGTCGCCGCACGGATATGCCAAGTTTGAGACCAATGATTTGTGTTGCCTTGGCCTGTATGAATTGCCGCTTTCTCAAATTGTGTTGGCTGTAAAAAAAGAAAGATGGTCTCGCGCGGGCACGGTGTTGGGCAAAGTGCTTGCGAACAAAGCGAGGGCGAAATTAGGCGTCAACGGTTATTCCGCCGCGCAAGAGTGGGTTGTGGTTCCAATACCAACTCCGTTTCTGCGGCGAGTCATGCGCGGCATAGACCACAGTGACATCATTGCAAGTTCGCTCGCGAAGGAATTGCGGTTGCCACTGCGGCGAGTGCTTTGGCAGCGCTTTGGAAGCACACAGAAAACATTGAATCGTGCGGGTCGCTTACAACGCTTGCAAAGATTTGCCTTGCGCCGTTGGCATGGCGCAAGCGTTGTGGGAAAGAATATTCTTCTTGTAGACGACATTCGAACGACTGGGGCAACCTTGGATCAGGCCAGTCAAGTCTTGCTCCAAGGTGGTGCTTTACGGGTAGCAGCGGCAGTTATTTGCATGGTTGAAAAATAGGCGTAAATCCCTATTTGAAAGATATTTAAGTCAGATCTAAGGCATAAAAGTCAGGCTTCAGGAACTTCATTTCAGGAGAGCGTTCTGCAAGATTTCTAAGGTTGGCCACGAGCTCAAATCAGTCAACTTATAAACAATTTGGATTTTGCTCCCCAATGAGTTGACAGCCTTGGAGATTTGGTTAGACTCCTCGACCCTGCATTTCCAACTGAAAGGTTGGAAGGCAGGATTCTCTTTGAAAAGTGAACAGTTTGGATACGCCGCGAGGATGTGCGGTTTTCATAATTTGGTTACGGCCAGATTGTGGGAGCCAGTTCCCATTATTGGGAGCAA
>Ga0114978_10004890_pt1 | contig 10762 bp, 8 predicted proteins | sample S_140212_EF_Meta_FD_87027 | JGI IMG/M metagenome (GOLD analysis project Ga0114978, IMG submission 87027) | Freshwater microbial communities from Lake Simoncouche, Canada to study carbon cycling - S_140212_EF_MetaG | ecosystem: Environmental > Aquatic > Freshwater > Lake | place: Lake...
GGCTGCCGGTGATAGAAGCCACCGCCTTCGTCTCGCCGAAGTGGGTGCCGCAAATGGCCGACGCCGCCGCCGTGATGGCGGGCATCCGCCGCCAGGCGGGTACCGGATATCCGGTGCTGGTGCCGAACCGCAAAGGACTCGACGCGGCGATTGCCGCCGGCTGCGATGAAGTGGTGGTGTTCGGTGCGGCCACCGAATCGTTCTCCAAACGCAATACGAATTGCAGTATCGCCGAGGGCCTCGCGCGCTTTTCCGAGGTCTGTGCCGAAGCCATCGCGCGCGGCCTCAAGGTGCGTGGCGACATTTCGGTCTGTCTTGGCTGTCCCTATGAAGGTGAGGTACAACCGGCACAAGTCACCCGCGTGGCACGCGAACTCTATGCCATGGGCTGCTATGAAATTACGATTGCCGACACCATCGGCAGCGGCACACCCGGCAAAACGCGCGCGGTCATCGAAGACATCGCCCAATATATTCCGGCGGAAAAACTCGCCGGCCATTTCCACGACACCTACGGACAGGCGCTGGCCAACACGCTCACCGCGCTCGAATGCGGCGTGGCAACCTTTGACAGCTCGGTGGCAGGACTCGGCGGCTGCCCTTACGCCAAAGGCGCCACCGGCAACGTCGCCACCGAAGACCTGCTGTATATGCTCGACGGCATGGGCATACACACCGGTATCGATATGCAGAAACTGGTCGCCGCCGGCGCCTTTATCTGTGACGCCCTTGGTCGTCCGACCCAGTCGCGCGTGGCGCGCGCACTCGCCAGCAAGGCGCAGTAATGGAAGATGAAGTCGAATCGCCGTGTGTACGCAATTGCACGATCGATGCTCGCAGCGGCTTTTGCCATGGCTGCTACCGCACGCTGCGCGAAATTTCCTGCTGGTCAAGCTACAACCCGCCACAGCAACGCGCGCTGCTCGCCGTGATTGAGCAGCGCAAAGCGGCCAATCCTCGTTAATCTTTCCGGACGAACCACGGAGTTACCGTTATGCCCTTACCCACTGCCGTCCCCAGAAAACACATGCACACGCGCGACATTCAGTGTTGCGGTTACGAGCGCGATGACGGCCTGTGGGACATCGAAGGACACCTGGTCGACACCAAGGCATTTTCAACCACCGCACGCGATACCGGGCGCGCCCGCCAGGCGGGCGAACCCATCCACAACATGTGGCTGCGTCTGACTATCGATCTCGATATGAAAATCCACGATGTCGAGGCAGTCACCGACGCCAGTCCATATCAGCTCTGTCCAACGATCACGCCGAATTTCAAAAAGCTGATCGGCATCACCATCGGCCCGGGCTGGCGCAAGAAAATGCTCGAACATCTGGGCGCCGCCAAAGGCTGCACCCATCTCGTTGAATTGCTCGGGCCACTGGCGACCACCGCATTCCAGGCCACCAACCGGGCGCGGGAGAACCACAATGCAGCCAACCCACAGTCAGCGAAGCGGCCGTTCCAGATCAACGCCTGCCATATGTATAAGGAAGATGGCGACTGGGTGAAAGAACGCTGGCCTCAGTGGTACACCGGTAAATGACCCTAGTCGGTGCTGGTATCGCGCTGGTCGCGCTCGCCTTTGCACTCTTTGTGTGGGGCCATCTGCGCCGCCTGAAACGCGCCGAGTTCATCCGTGATTACCAACTGCCGGCGGGCCTGTTCGATCGGCTCGAGAAAGTCCGGCCCGGGCTCGATTTGAAATCCAAACAGTTGATCGCTCGCGGCCTGCGCAAATTTTTCCTCGCCTACCTGAGTAGCGGCTGTAAGTTTGTGTCAATGCCATCGCAGGCGGTCGACGATCTGTGGCACGAATTTATCCTCTACACCCGACACTATGATGCGTTCTGCAAACAGGCGTTCGGCCGCTTCTTGCATCACACGCCGGCTGTCGCGCTGGGTGCGCACGCACAAAACAACAGCGGCCTGCGCCGTGTCTGGTGGCATTGCTGCCGCGAGGAAAATATCGACCCGCGCAAGCCGACGCGCCTGCCGCTGCTCTTTGCCCTGGATGCCAAGCTCGGCATCACCAACGGCTTTCACTATTCGCCGAACTGCGAAAAATTAAGGGCCGCGGGCAACGGTACGGCGCATTGTGGCGGTGATTTCTCAAGCTCGGATTTTGATGGTGGCACCGATGGATTTGGCGCTGACGGCGGAGACGGCGGTGGCGGTGACGGCGGTGGTTGCGGCGGCGATTAGCCTCTGCGCCGAGCGATAAAACGTACCAGCGGCGACAAGGCCCCAAAAATACCAATACTCGCAAACGCCAGTCCCCAGGCCAGGGTGCTGCGATTGCCTCCCGCCAGATCAAGCACCACGCCAAAAATCAGTGGCGCAAGAAAGGCCGCGGTAAATCCGGCCAGCGAATAAACCGCCATCGTCGCGCCGCGCTGTTCTGGGGGTGTGGTGGCCACCACGCCTGAAGTCAGCGCCCCGGAATCGCCGAGCATGCAACCATAGTGCACGCACATCAGCAGGATCACGAACACCCACGGCAAAGACGCGGTAAACCCCAACACGCAGGCCAGCGTACCGGACGTGGCCATGAAGAAAAAAATCATGCGCTCACGGCCGAAGCGTAAGGCCATTTCGTTGCCGCACACGCTCATCACCGGCCCCAGCGCGTTGACGATGGCCGCAAAGGTGGCGGCCGCCAGCGGCAAACCGGCGCCCTCCGCCTGCAAGCTGCCGCAAAACACGAGAAACGCCACCATCCACGAGCGTTGCCCGAACAACTCATAATTGTGCAACGAATAACCAAGCACATATAAACGCGTGCTGCGGTTTTTCAGTACCGGACGGAAGTCCAACAGCGCCGGCGACGCCGCCTGCGCTGTACGCACGCGCCCGCCCGGCATCGCAAAAAACACCAGCGCCGCGGCTATAGCAGGACCAATCGAACCAAACGCAAACGCGGCCTGCCAGCCATAGGCACTGGCGATCATGCCGCTGAGCAAAATTGAAATGCTCGAACCGACGCCAAAAGCTGCCGTATAAAACGCAGTGGCGCGCGATTGCGCACGACCTTCGAGATGATCGGTCAGCGTTTTAAGACCCGGCATATAGGTGCCACCCAGCCCCGCACCAATGACAAACTGGAAGGCCAGCGCACTCCACAAGCCGCCCGCAAACAGGGCAAACCCCACAGCTCCCAGTGCCGACAGCGAGCAAGCAAACACATAGACTTTGCGCGAATCAACGCGGTCGGTCAGGCTCGCCAGCACCGGCACCGCCACCATATAGCCGGTATAAAAAACACCGCCGATGAGCCCCGCCTCGGTGTTGCTCAGCGCCCACTCTTTCATCAACACCGGAAGCAGTGTTGTATAGCAAGCGAACCCTGTCATGCTGAAGGCTTCAGCAACGCACATCAACACCGTCATCGCGACCGGCGTACGCAATCTTGTTGGGGTCATGCACCGAGTTTACCGCGCCGTCCACTCCGCTATGCGGATCGCATCAACATGCGCCTTAGCTACCCGCCAGGACATTTTGCAAAATGCATAAGATGACGGAATACCGTAGTTTACGCAGGCGCGGTTGCACTGCAAACAACGCTTGCCCGCAATGCCTGCATCAGGTTCCGGCTTGCATTGGATAGATGGTGCGCCCGGCCCGCTTCGAACGGGCGACCTTCGGCTTCGGAGGCCGACACTCTATCCAGCTGAGCTACGGGCGCGGCGGGTGGGGTCAAACAGGGGCGCTAGCAAACGCCCAACTTAGCGTCGGCTCAAGAGCCGGTGACTTATAAAAACCAACGCAAAAGCGATCACGACCGATATTTTCGGGTTCGGACTCAGCAAGGCTGCAAGCGCAACGCGGCGATTAAATCGCTCTGACGACTTCACCGCTCGCGATTCGCCCGCGCGTTGTCAGTGCATCGCCTTCGCTTTGAGCTGATCAAGCGTGATGTAGCCTTTTTTCTCGGTATCGATTTTATCGAAGACCTTGGCAACCCGCGGCATGCCGGCTTTGGCCTCATCCAGGGTGAGCTTGCCGTCACCGTTCTTGTCAGCCGCCTTGAAATGGCTGTCGAGTTCAGCCGCGTCAGCGGCAAGCGCAGCGGTCGAACCAACCGCCAGCAAAAGCGCCACGGCATTAAAGAATGATTTCATCAGATTTCTCCTCTATGAGGCGGCTTGGCGCCTCGGGTCCGGAACAATTATGGATTTCCGGACCAGCGAGAACAGGGCTCGATTTGGCCGAGATTACCGCTTGGGAGGCTAACTCACGGACCGGAGATTGAATTAGATCATATTATAGATATCTGCAGTTTTTTCTTTTTAAATATGTGCATTTACTTTATGATTTACAAATATTTTCCCGAAAATTTTGAATGTTGGGGATTCTGCAAAATTGAGAATCTGCGACAGGTTTTAATCTGTTGAAAATACTTTCTGTTCTGTGATTCTCTCCATGCCACGCTTTCCTCTGAGACGATTTGCTGCCCGCGGTGCCCTGGGCTCAACCCACCCGCAACAAGACCTTGGCCTTCCGATGGCGCGCGGTAGCAACCAGCGCAGGTGGCCGACCTTGCTTGCTACGCTATGCATAAGCGCATTGGCCGCCTGCACAACGCTGGGACCTGATTACCAACGCGCCGCCACCAGCGTGCAATCCGGCTGGAGCATGCCAGAGTTGGCGAACACCGCCTCTGGCAAAGTCACCGATGACGAGTTTTGGGCCAGCTTCTCCGACCCCACACTGCTCGAGCTATTGCGTCATGCGCAAAAGAAAAGCCTGACCCTGCAGTCGGCCGCCCTGCAAGTCGACGCGGCCAGCGAGACGGTGCGAATTAACGCTGCGTCGCTCCTGCCCAGCGTCTCTGCGACGGGATCGAGAAACTACAACCAACCCGATAACGCATCGAAACAAAAAAACATCAACGCGGGTTTATTCACCGATCAAGTGCTGGGGCAGTTGTCGTGGGAGATCGATTTTTGGGGCAAGTACCGCCGCGGAGAGCAGGCCGACAAGGCCAGCCTGGAGGCGAGCAAGGCAGCGCTCGAATCCTCGCTGGTATCGCTCAAGGCGAGCGTTGCGAACGCCTACATCAACGCCCGCATCTACGCGAATCGTATCGTGGTGGCCGAAGCCAACTTGCGCGAGCAAGCCGAGAACCTGCGCATCGCAGAGGCGCGCTACCGCCTTGGGTCGAACTCGGAAATGGATTGGCGTCAGGCCCAAACACAGCTGGCCCAAACACAAGCGCAAATACCGGTATTGCGCGCCAGCCTGGAGCAAAATCAAAACGCACTCAGCGTGCTCCTCGGTGAAACGCCAGATTATTTTGCCAAAAAATACGGTGCATCACTGGCCGCCGATCTGCCCACCGTACCGGCGGTCTTGCCTTTGGGTGTACCCGCCGATTTACTGCGCCGCAGGCCCGATGTGCGTCAGGCCGAGTTTCTTGCAATATCGCAGTCCGAGCGTATAGGCCAGGCGCAGGCCGCGCTTTATCCGTCGTTTTCCCTGACCGGCTCTATCGGCTTTCAAAGCATGCCCGACGGCCGGGACCTCTTTAGCTGGGACAGCCGCACGATTAACTATGGCGCAGGCTTTTCTTTCCCCTTGTTTGACCGTGGGGCGCTGCTACGCAAGGTCAAGGTGCAAGACATCACCTTCCAGCAAGCCGTGATGGCCTACCAAAACCAGGTGCTGACCGCGCAGCAAAATGTGGAAGACGCGTTGAGCAGCTTTTTTCAAGGCAAAGCACAACTCGAGGCTTTGCGCCGCGCCTATACGGCGGCCAAGCGCAGCACCGATTTGTCGATACGCCGGTATATGGGCGGCCTGACTGATTTCACCACCGTGACCAATGCGCAGCAGTCGCAGTTGCAAACCTCCGACTCCATGGTGCAAGCCCAATCCGGCGTACTGCTGGCCGCCATCAGCGCCTACCGTGCCGTTGGCGGCGGTTGGACGCCGCCGGCAACCGATGCGTCATCAACTCCTATCGTTCATGTTTCCTCAGAAGGTGTAAGACCATGACCCCGACACTTTTCCCACTCTCGCGGGCATGCTGGCTCGCGTTGGCAACCGCAGGGCTACTGGTCGCTTGCAAACCGCAAAGCACCACCCCATCGGCTTCAGCAGATCTGATCACGGTGAATACCCTGACCCTGCAAAGTCGTCTGGTTGCAGACCGTATAGAACTCGACGGTACGGTCGCGCCGGTGCAACAGGTCAACGTCACTGCACGGGTGGCCGGAAAACTGCAGAAGATCGGCTTCAAGGATGGCGACCAGGTCAAGGCTGGGCAACTGCTTTTTGCAATCGAGCCCGACACGTATATCGAACAGGTCAAGCTCAACCAGGCACGCCTCGATCAGGCAAAAAGTGACTATCAGCGCCAAACCCAACTGATGAAAGAGAACGCCACGTCGGTCTCCAATGTCGAGAGCGACCTTTCCAATATGCAGCAAGCCGAAGCCAACTTGCGGCTGGCCCAAATCAACCTCGCTTATACCGAAGAGCGCGCGCCGTTCGACGGCATCATGGGGCGCAGGCAAGTCGATATCGGTAATTACGTTGGCGCGGCACCGGGCGGCACCGTTTTGGGAACCATCGTTCAAATCGCACCGGCTTATGTGAATGCAGCCGTCAGTGAGCGCGACGCTCTGCGCATCCGCGAAAAAATGGGGCAACGCGGCCAGGCCGCCAAAAACAAAGCGGGGGGCACGCCTGTGACAGCGCGCTTGCAAACGGAAAACCCCGTGACCGAAGTCGGCGCGCTGGATTTTGTTGACCACGTTGTGGGCGGCACCTCAGGCACCGTCGCCTTGCGCGGTAAGTTTGCCAACCAGAACTACCGGCTTTTCCCGGGACTCTATGCACAACTGAGCGTACAGCTTGGGCCGGATCGCCCTGCGCTGGCTCTACCGCGCGACTTGGTGCTGTCGGACCAGCAAGGCGATTACGTATTCGTCGTCGATGCCGACGACCGGGCGAAGCGCCGCAACATCCGGACCAACAATCTCCCGGCAAATCTCAAAGAGGTCTTAAGCGGCCTCTCCGCCGGCGAGCAGGTGGTCTCGGCCGGCTACAACAAACTCAGTGACGGGCAAGCGGTGAAGGCCGTGACTGACACTAAGCCGCAGGCTCCTGCTGCCGCCGCCTCAGCGCCAAAGGCCGGGAGCTCTAGGCCGTGATTGCCAAATTCTTTATCAACCGCCCGGTTCTTGCCAATGTTTTAGCGCTGTTAATGCTGCTGCTGGGTGGTGTCGCAGTGCTGGGGTTGCCAGTCTCCCAATACCCGCAACTCACACCAGCCACCATCCAGGTGAGCACCAGCTACCCTGGCGCCAACGCCAAGACGGTGCAAGAGGTTGTGGGGCGGGCCATCGAGCAACAAGTCAACGGCGTAGACGGCATGATTTATATGCAGTCCTACGCCTCCAACGACGGGCGCTACCTTCTGACTGTCAGTTTTGCCGTCGGCACTAACACCGACCAGGCGCAAGTCGCGGTGCAAAACCGCGTGGCCATTGCCGTGCCCTTGCTGCCCAGTGCGGTGCAGCAGCAAGGCGTGGTGACCAAAACCAAGTCAACTGCAATTCTGCAGATGATTACGCTCAGTTCGGATGATCCCAGCCACGACTCGCTCTTTCTAAGCAACTTCGCCAGCCTGCAGTTGCGCGACCGCCTGGTGCGCATACCCGGCGTGGCAGACGTGAATGTATTTGGGGTGGGCCAATACGCCATGCGCGTATGGCTCAACGCAGCGCAAATGCGCCAACGCAGCCTTGTGCCCAGCCAGGTCATCAACGTCTTGTCCCAACAAAACCAACGCATCAGCGCCGGACAAATCGGCGCCCCCCCTGTAGCGCAAGGTCAGGATCTGCAACTCACGGTGACGGTAGACAGCCCCCTGACGACCCCCAAGGATTTTGGTGAGCTGATCGTCAGTACCGCATCTGACGGCACGATTGTGCGCTTGCGCGATGTGGCCCGGATTGAACTGGGAAGTCAAAGCTACACCCAGGAATTTAGCTACGACGGCAAGCCCGCCGGTGGCATTGCGATTTACCAGTTGCCGGAAGCCAATGCTTTGGACACCGCCAAAGCGGTTTCGAATGAGTTGGCGAGAGCCGCCGCCGGGTTCCCCAAAGGCCTGCGCTACGATATTGCGCTGGACACCACAGTGTTTGTCAAAGCCTCCATCGACGAGGTCTACTCCACGCTGTTCGAGGCGGGCATCCTGGTCTTGATCGTGATCCTGGTTTTCCTGCAAGACTGGCGAGCGACGTTAGTTCCTGCCACCACGGTGCCGATCACCATCGTAGGTGCCTTTGCCTTTATGGCGCTGCTCGGGTTTAGCATCAATTTGTTGACCCTGTTTGCGATCGTATTGTGTATCGGTATTGTGGTCGACGACGCCATCGTCGTTGTCGAGGGTGTGGCGCATCGAATGGCGTCCGGCAAACCAGCCCGCCAGGCCGCTACCGAGGCCATGGAAGAGTTAATGGGGCCCATCATCGGCATCACCCTGGTGTTGACGGCGGTGTTTCTGCCGGCGGCCTTTATCCCGGGCATTACTGGCCAGATGTATCGCCAGTTTGCCCTGGTGATTGCCGCTACCGCGGTGCTATCCGGTATCAATGCGATCACGCTGAAACCCACACAGTCGGCACAGTACCTGCGTGCGCATGACCCATCGCACCGGCCCAACGCATTTTCGCGCAACTTTAACGCGGCTTTTGAGACGGCGGAGCACGCTTACATTCGTTTCATCGGTGCACTGATTCGCCACAAAAAAATCAGTGCTCTTGGCGCCATAGTCTTAATGGCCGGTGCCGGTTACGGTTTTGTGAGTATCCCCACCGCGTTTATCCCGACCGAAGACCAAGGCTATGTGATGGTGGCAGTACAACTGCCCGATGGGGCCTCACTACAACGCACCACCGCCGCTCTGGACAAAGTCGTTCAAATCGGACGCGCCACACCAGGCGTGGCTCACGCCGTTGCCATTAGCGGCATATCGCCGGTTGATGGCAACACCTCGTTGTCGAATGCCGGTTTGGTCTATTTAGTGCTGGAAGACTGGGCCAAACGCGGGGCCTCAACCGATCAAGGGTTGCTGCAGATTTACCATAACCTTACCCGATCTCTGGCTGAAATCCCGGATGCCAGCAGCCGCGTATTGGTGCCGCCACCCATCAACGGCCTTGGACTCTCGGGTGGTTTTCAAATGCAGCTGTTGCTCACCGACGGTAGCGCAGACTATGGAAAACTCAGCGCTGCAGCAGATGCAATCACGGCAACGGCCAGCGCCGATCCACGCATACAATTAGCGTTTACGACCTTGCGTGTATCGGTCCCGCAAATCAAACTGGAAGTCAACCGCGCACGTGCGGAGTCCCTGGGTGTTTCGGTGGGCGATGCCTACAACGCGATCCAAAGCTATTTAGGCTCTTCCTATGTCAATCAATTTTCGAAATTTGGCCAAAACTATGCGGTTTATGTGCAAGCCGATGCCAACGATCGTCGCGACCTGCAAACTATCGGCCAGCTCACGGTACGTAGCAAAGCGGGGGACATGGTTCCGCTGAGCGCCTTCGCCCAACTCATTCCGACCTTCGGTCCCGCAGTAGCGTCGCAATACAATCTGTATCCCACCGCAGCCATCTTGGGCGCCTCCGCAGCCGGTGTCAGCTCTGGCGAAGCCCTAAAAATTCTGGAAGATATTGCCCAAGAAAAATTGCCTCCGGGCGTTTCCTACGCCTGGACGGGCATGTCGTATCAGGAAAAGCTGGTGGGGGGTACCGTGGGAATGGTGTTTGCCTTGGCCATCTTGCTGGTGTATTTCGTCCTTGCCGGACAATATGAATCCTGGCTCGCACCGGTTCCTGTGCTACTTGCGGTACCTCTGTCTCTGGTGGGCACGGTGTCGGTCTTGCTGGCCGTCCATCTGCCCAATAATATTTATGTGCAGATTGGGCTCGTACTATTGATCGCACTCTCAGCAAAAAATGCGATTTTGATTGTCGAAGTCGCGCGCGAACTGCATCACGAGGGCTCTGACATCATCAGTTCGGCACTGGAAGCTTCCAGACGGCGGTTTAGGCCAATTTTGATGACATCGTTTGCTTTCATTCTGGGTGTGGTGCCGCTCATCACCTCGTCCGGTGCCGGTGCGGCGGCCCGCAAGTCGATCGGCATCACGGTTTTTTCAGGCATGTTGGCGTCCACTATTTTGGCGGTAGCGCTGGTGCCCGTGTTCTACGTGTTGGTAGCGCAATGGCAGGCACGCCTGGCACCCAAATCCGCCGCTGCCACCACATCACATTGAGTTCAGAATCGCTGCAACGATAGCGACACACGAGGGATGTCTGTTCATGACCCCTCTTGCTGCAAGCGACTGAGATTGGTGCGCCCGGCCCGATTCGAACGGGCGACCTTCGGCTTCGGAGGCCGACACTCTATCCAGCTGAGCTACGGGCGCGGCGGGTGGGGTCAAACAGGGGCGCAAGCATAGCGTTTTTCCCTCTCAGCGTCCAACGGGATAATGACCGTCAGGCCCCGCAGCACACTCCATCGACGCCTGCATTTATCAGGGCAGCCCGGTCCCAGAACAGCGGCGTGACGGTTTTACGGTAAGGGGTCAACTCGCTATAATGAGCTTCTTTCGAACGCAGCGGCACTGGAATCCTCATGAGCGAAAACCATACCGAAGAACATTCTTCACCGATCAAAACACCGAAACAGCTGATTACGGTCATTGTTTTATCTTTTGTAGTGCCAATCGGCCTGA
>Ga0114978_10004891_pt1 | contig 10762 bp, 8 predicted proteins | sample S_140212_EF_Meta_FD_87027 | JGI IMG/M metagenome (GOLD analysis project Ga0114978, IMG submission 87027) | Freshwater microbial communities from Lake Simoncouche, Canada to study carbon cycling - S_140212_EF_MetaG | ecosystem: Environmental > Aquatic > Freshwater > Lake | place: Lake...
AACGGAGCCTATCATTATATGAATCAAGTATTACATCAATGTCACGATAATCGTGTGAATATTTATTTATATGTCTTAAATATATCGGTGTTTTTGATATTTACATTAGGAACTTGCGCTATCCTCTATTATTGTTATTCGCATAAACGCTCTCCTTTAGAAGAAGCCGATCGATTACAGAAAGAACAAGAATATATTTTATCGAAAATCCGATTTTATAAGGATCATCAGAGAACGATTCAGAGTAAAGTAGGGATTACCGGCTTACCTGTTATTGATAGTCGATCTATATAAGTTTTGTCATAAAGAGTATTATATGTATTATACAATACATATAAAACTGAAATCTCTCCTTTGAGAGAGAGAGAGATGAATCTCTCCGAACAGGAGTCGAACCTGCGGCCTTCCGGTTAACAGCCGGATGCTCTAACCAACTGAGCTATCGGAGAATAATAAAGGTACATCGACAAAAAAAAAGGTCCTACTGGGATTTGAACCCAGGTTGCCAGATTCAAAGTCTGGAGTGCTAACCACTACACCATAGGACCAACCGCCTGTAAAAAAATAATAAACTAGTTAGTATATTTTAATCATTTACTTATCTATTAGCCAGTTATCGAACCAGTTATCGAACCAGTTATCGAACCAGTTATCGAACCAGATATCGAACCCAGGGATTCTCTATGGCAACCAAAACACTTATACTTATACCTTTTAGATTATAAGAGGAGTTGCTATAAGATACTAACTCATGTGAAAAACAGTGGACAAAATGAGGCTCGAACTCATGACCTTTGGCTCATAAGACCAATGCTCTGACCAACTGAGCTATATGTCCAGATATGTTAGTAGCGAAAAAACCATGTAACTACTAAATGGTATCTGTTACACATAATATTATAGGGGGTCGACTCTATATTCTTTTTCGTAATATATATTAAATAATGAATATGGAAAGCCCGTTTTATCCCCAAGGAAAAGATTCATCTACTGCTGTGTTTACTGTCTATTTAGAACCTATTTTAGATTCCTATTCAAAAACCTATATAAATGTCATTACTCTTTCAGGAATGCCGGAAGGTCCTCTAGGACAAATGGTAAAGTTAATCTCGCTTAATAAGCTATCGCCCTTTATGGATATGCCCTCCAATACTACTTTCCGGAATTCTCTGGGATTTGGTTGTACCTATGTCCTATTGAAATATCCGAAGCAAAGTTTCGGCTCTACCGTAAAATGCGCAGATGCCTATATGACAGCCGATGATATTCCCGCCTTGTTCTCTTATTTACGATCCCATCATTATCATATCGATACAGATCTAACGAAAATGATGAATAAATCAAGGGCTCAAATGGGTGGTATCTCTGAAACACGATATTCAGGGGATCGTAAGATGATATTTATAGTAGGGGAACCTACGGTTCCCCTACCTACAAAAAATATATAAGGATATCATAAATGAGCCAAGCCGAACAACAAATAGAATCTCTTTCTGACAAATCACGAAAGACAGAAAAAGAAAGCACCGAAGAAGCAAAAAGGGTTCGTATCATTGATGAAGAAGAGCGACCCCTTCAATTAATGTCCCATGGATTCGCAGAAGAACAGAGAAGGGCCGTTATCGAAGATGAAAATACCGCCCAATCCGCCTTTCTAGATTTTTTAGAAACACTTTCCCCAGAAGTGACCGAAATTGTTCTTAGAGAACCTCTTTCAGGAGATATCGATCTATCTATTCTTAAAGAGTGTAATTTCCATATCATCCATAGAATCGCATTTGTCCCCGGTAAAATCACATCGATCCGAAATATTCCTCTAGGAATAAAACGATTGGAATGTCCAGAGAATTTACTAGTAGAATTGACCGATATTCCGGATACAATGGTCCATCTCATTCTCCATCATAATTATTTAAAACATATCGATGTATCCAATTTGAAAAAACTCAAGGAATTAAATGTCAATAATAACCAGATCGGAGATTTAGTCGACTTTCCTGAATCGATCGAATCCATTTATTGCGACCATAATTTCTTAACGAGTATCGATTTAAAAGGTATCAAAAACCTTAAGGTATTCCATTGTTCAAGTAATCGTATGGTCCGTATAGAGAATTTTCCAGAAGATACCATACAAGATTTTAAAATGGAGAACAATCCGATGATTACCTTTCATAAATTAGGATCGAAAGATTCCGATGGAGAAGGAATATCCGTCGATTTTCCAGAATCGCTAGATACCTATTTTGAATTGAAAAAAATGTATGAACAAGCCGCCTATAAGATCAAAAAAGAGACTTTCGATAGAGCTACATCGAAACGCGCAGCAAGAAAACTCTTAAAGCAAGTAAAACCGAAGTGTATCAATTGTAAAAGACCCGTAGGATCTATCTTTATGACAGAGGAGAGGACCTATATTGCAAAATGTGGTGATACGACAAACCCTTGTAATTTCAATATAAAGATTTTTGCAGGTTCCTATGGAAGTCTTGATGATTTATTAGAATCTTTTCATACTTATGTAGAAGAAGGGAAAGATACGATTATGACACAGAAACTCGATACGCTTTTTAATTATGTAAGTGAATCGCGATCGATACAACTTTTCAAGGAACATTTTGAAGAGTATACGGAGAATGCGAGTTTTTTAAAGCAATTAATGGATGAATATAATGAACTCCATTTTAATGAAGAACGGGCTTTGAAAATCGAGAAAAAGTTGAGCGAGATTTTCAAAGTACAAGAACGAGTCAATGAACTTTTTCAGAAATATAAGGAGAACGAGAATCCACAGATTCTTCAGGACGCAATGGTCATTTATAAAGATGAATTACGACCGGAAATGGCGAATCTACGAATCCTACAATATTCTCTTTGTGAAATGGTCGATGAAGGTACCGTCGATAAAAAGTTGGTTCAACATACGATTCCGATTGAAAAACGCGATTATACTTTTGGATCGTTTCCAAAAGTAATACAATTTAGTAAGAATTAGATAGAATTAACATGAGTAAGCATTTATCCCATCCCATGTGATACCATTTTGTTTAGCCCATATTTGCATAGCACAATTAGGATCTCCTTGCGACCCCCATCCAGGATCATTGAAATTTATTTTAGTTGGATTCGCTGGATCGAACCCGTATGGAATATCATTCGAGAAATAACCGGTTCCTTTTTGACTTCCTGTATATAGTTTTCCATCAACATTTATTTGTGGTAGAAAACTATATCCATATGTCATCGTTGACTTAGTAAAATTAGCATCTGATTTATCATATAAATAAAGCGGTTTATTTGTTAAAGTCCCAATATTCGATTTTGGATCTTGTGGAATAATACAATTTCCAGATTCATCAAGACTCCATAAATCTGGACAGTTTGGTATGATCGGAGCGTACAATGTTTTCTGTTTCGACATTTGTACACCCGTATAAATCAATAATATGCTAAAAATAAGAATGGCAATTACTAGTGTTAATATATGAAATATTGTCATATATATTTCATATATTTTATTTAGAAGGTCGCATTACAGTTTAGAACACCATCAACACTTAGCATTACAGTTTAGAACGCCATCAACAATTAGCATTACAGTTTAGAACACCATCAACACTTAGCATTACAGTTTAGAACACCATCAACACTTAGCATTACTATTCGTAACACCATCCCAAATAATTTTATTCGCATCCGCCCAAGTCTTTTGATCACATACATTTTTAACAATGCCTTTATTTATTGATATAGATCCTATAGTCGTTTCCTTTGCTGATGTAACTCCGCCAATAAATTTAGCATCACTACTATAATAATAATTAATATATCCAGGAGAATTTTTACTATATCCGCTATTTACATCGTACAAAACAGATGATCTATTTTTACTTTCGCCAGAAGTACAAGTAATATTTCCACTAGAATCTTTTCCAGAAGTCCATCCATCCGGACAAGTATTCACTATAGGTGGAAATGCTGTTGTAGTACCTACCTTTGTTAACATTAAACTAAGGCCGGTTAAAGCCAATATTAATAGGACAATCGCAATTATTAATACAATTGTATAGAAGTTCATATATACTAGATCATTATTTTTTTCACTTCTTTTCCTAAAAATGAATTCTAATCCGATTTCTTTAGGTATTTTTATCGCCTTTATTTCTATAGAACAATATATATAAAATGGAACTAAATAAGCAAAATAATATATTAGATATGCAACGATATAATGGCCGTGTAAATATTATATCGCAACCCGATCCTAACGCTGCTTTTAAAATGCAAGAACGCATTGCGCTTAAAAATAAATCGACGAGTTTCTCTAGTGCCCTCTCCGGGAACGATTGGGAAGAAACGATTCTATCAAGAACCTTTTTTTCAGCAGAAAATGTCCAAATTCTTCAGAATGGACTTCGAGCCGGTGTCTATGCAAAATCGAAAAATGAAATTGTGATTCCCCCTCAAAATACGGATCAATTAAAGATCATTATGCGTAGTACTTTTCTACAATATGCCGAGAATTCGCCTAAAAATATCCGCGAACAAATCGCCTATTTAAATAAAATCGTTTTGGACTATGTAGTTCCTACTGTTTATAATGAAGCAGTAGGATATCTTAAATATATGCAGGATCAGAGTTCTTTAGTCGTTCCTTTGGAACTTCCTTTACATCATGATCGTGAATATAAACAATTGGAATTAAAATCGTGGTTCTAATATAACCTTTAGGACACAACATAAGATATATATTTTTGACTGACTACCTAAAGTAAAATATTATATAATAATATCCCGCTATTATATAATGACCATTATCAAAAAAGAAAAGAAAGGAAATATCACTATTTATACCGTAAAAAAAAATTTCGATGATACTAAAATGGCGACAATGATGTCGAAATTTGTTCAGCCATCTATGATCGATCTTATATTAAAAGATGATGCAGATGTATATACAGAAGAAGGAAAACTCCTTCTCAAATTCCGTAAGGATATCTTACCTAAAGGCGATATTGATATTTTTTATGATAATATATTCGCATTTGCCTCTTTAGAAACAAGTAATCGAGGTAGCGCAGGAGGGTCGAAAAAGAAAAATCTCGTCGATAATCCCGCTATTAAAAGTAATATTTTCGGGTATTTCGATAGCTGGACTCCCTCCCATAAAATCAAATTCGGTAAGCTAGGAATCAAACAGCCTTTAGGTGTCCGCGAATGCCGATTCAATCAGACTTGGCCCGAGAAATATAAACAGACCATTCCTCTCATCGAAGAAATCGACCATCTTTATGAAAAACTCACCCCCGATCATTATAAACTTCAGAAGAAAAAGGCCAATCAAACCCCTTTTCATATTTCCAATACATCGTTTACAACGATTACTACGAATATGAATTTCAGAACGGCCATTCATACGGATAAGGGTGATGATCCAGAAGGTTTCGGAAATCTAGCGGTTATCCAGCGGGGGACTTATAAAGGAGGTGAAACCTGTTTCCCACAATATGGATTAGGTGCGGATCTTCGAACGGGCGATATTCTTTTTATGGATGTCCATCAACCCCATGGTAATTTACCAATGAGAGATAAAAGTGCAGATGCGATTCGACTTTCTATCGTCTGTTATTTGAGAACGCGTATCTGGGAACGCACGAAAGGAAAGACGAAAAAATTCATGGAGAAACATAATCGAACCATTAAGAAAATGTTTGGTAAGTAGGCAGGGGCTTTGCACTATGCCCGCCGCAGGCGGGGCTGCCCCTTTTGCTTCGCCAAGACCCCCTCCTTCTAAATAACAATTATAAGCTAATTTTCTATTGGTTTTGTCATAAAGAGAATCTCTTTATGACAACTCGAATCATCAATACTAAGGTCTTATATTCTCTACATAGGAAGACGCAGCGCTCTTAATCCCATTAAAATCGACAGAAGCCGATGATGTATATGCTCCCATATTCGGGAGAAAAATCCAGTCGCCTACTTCTATATGTATATCCGGAAAAAGAATAGAAGGAATCATATCAAAGGAATCGCAAGTCGGTCCAAAAAGATCGACTGTTTTAAAATCGTCTATTTTTTGAATTGTATTCGTATCATACATATAGGATAACTTTGGGAAAGTCCAATGATCTCGATGAACAACATTCAGCTCATGATAGATACCATTATCTATAAAAATACCGCGATTCGTCACTGCGATTACCTGTACAGCTAAATGATATGCCGGTTCTGCGATAAATCTCCCCGGTTCCGCAATAAATCGATACGGTAATCCCTTTGTCCATCCTAATGCATCTTCCAAATCCGTATCATAGAGGAGTCCACCGCCAATATCCACTATCGGATTTTCTATCTTATCTAGGATCGGCTTTGCATAGGCTAATGCCGTCTGATAGGCCGTTTTTCGATCGAATTTACCACCAGAACCAATATGAAAAGAAATTCCCTTGATCTTAAACCCATAATTTTTTGCATAGGCTAGTATCTGGACCGCCATTTCTTGCGAACAACCGAATTTCGAATCAAATGCACAATTCGCCATATGTATATTGCTTTTCATTCGGATTAAAATATCGGCATTGAATCCAGCATTGAATCCAGCATTGAATCCATATTCCCGTAGTTTATATAATTCCTCTAAACTATCGACGACTTTGGTTTGAACTCCTAGTTTCATAAAATCCTCCTTTTCATAAGGAACCGTATGTGGATTTGTATAGATAATATTACTTTCAGATACATATTGAAGAGCCGTCTGCATTTCACCGATAGATGCTACATCGATCCCAATATCATATTTTTTATCCGATTGAAAGATCGTTTTTAACAATTCCGGACTAGGATTCGCTTTCATTGCATAATAAGGTTTTATCCAAGGAATTGTATTCGTCCATTTATCGAGTTGTCTATAAATACCGTCTCGATGGAACATCCAACGATTATAATGCGAAAGATTCGAAATCCTAAAGGCGGACGATGGACTAAAGATGCGCAGTGTTTAGATAGTATACCTCGCGATATTTCTATATGTATTTACAATAAAAATGAATATAAATAGTATTCTTTATGACAAACATAAATGGAGCAAGATAAAAAATTTATAGTGACAATTCTAGCAGGTGGAGAAGGGACACGCATGCGGTCGTCGATCCCTAAAGTTCTCTGTCCTTTTCTTGGAGAACCTATGATCGTTAGAATCTTAAAAGTCGTTTTAGCATTACAACCGGATAAAATACTCATTATTGTAGGAAAATATAAAGACCAAATAAAAGAGACGATTGAATCAGCGATTTATAATGAAGAGACGATTACATATATTGATCAACCTATTCCTCTAGGAACCGGTGATGCGATCCGATGCTGTCTTCCTTATTATCTAGAAAATGATCGAATCTTAATACTAAATGGAGATATGCCATGTATTACACATGTATTCTTAGAGAATGTATTAATAGAGACTTCTTTATATTCATGTGTCATTGTAACTGCAAGAGTAGAGGATCCCTATGGATATGGACGGATTGATTGCGATTCGGAGAATGAATTCCATAGGATTATCGAAGAGAAAGAATGTACATTAGAACAGAGGAAAATAAATCAAATCAATACAGGGATTTATGTGATTCGCGGTTCTATCCTTCTTTCCAGTATTCCTGTGATTACGGATAAACAAATGTCTAAAAAAGAATACTATTTAACCGATCTATTTGCCGAACATAAAAAAAATTCGAATATTCCTATTCGTATCTATGAAACTTGTAAATATGATGATTGGGTAATCCAGGGAGTGAATACCCCTGAGGAACTAGAGAAAGCTGAAAATAGGATGAAACGATCGTGTATCTAGTTTTTTATTTTTTCTTCAATACTTTTGCTATCTTTTTCTCAGGTTTCACGGTAGATCCCAATTGGATCTTTTCTCGCTTTGTCCTATAGTTATCATATTCTTTTATGAATTCGGCTAACTCTTCGAGCCAGATCGTTTGGATCGCCGTCTTTTCTAGATCATCGATCGATTTCGCAGTAGCCTCGGTTTCTTTCAGAATCGCCGACACATTTTCCTCTGTGACAGAATCCATCGGCATCTTAATCAAATATTTATAATCCCCCTCGATCTTATCAAAGGAGAGTCCCTCCAACAGATTCGTGACTTCGTCCGCCTTCTTCTTACGCAAATCAATTCTACCGGTAAGTGATTCCTGGATATATCGCGCCCGATTCGATAGCTTCTGATAGATCTTTCGTAACTGGACAAGTTGTGCCGCCTTTCTCTTCTGGTAAGCCTCTAAACGGATGGTCATAAAGGAATCGATGATTTCTTCGACGGATTCGTATTTATGGAGTTTACGCTCTGCATCGAACATATGTATATTGGTCGTCGAAACGGTAGTCGTGAGTTTCATGAGCTTCTCTAGACCATTGATATCTTCTGAACCTGTGGCGACAAGTTCCGCTAATTTCCCTTTAGGAAATGTCACGCTAATATCGATAGCAACTTCGGTCGATAAGTTCGTAAAGTCTTTGATCACGGGGGCGATCTTTTTCCCCTGTTTATCGACGGATCCATCGACCAATTCCTCGAGCATCGAAATATAAGGCATCGTCCATGTTCCTATGGGGAGTTCCGTAATCCGGATCTTATCTTCGCCTACCTTTTCATAGAGTCCTTTAATCAAGAACTTATGCGGTTCAATCTTTTTGATAGACCCTTTGAAACCCTCATAATAAGGAGCGAATTCGGATGAAATCGATCTACCGGATAATTTCGCTACCAAATACTCGACAATCTGTTTAGGATCATAGGATGGAATCGAACACGAGAACCCAGTACCAATACCAGAAATACTATTGATAAGCGAAAACGGAATAATCGGGATATAATATTCGGGCTCTACTAGAGTTCCATCATCATCTAGGAAATTCAAGATTTGATCATCTACTTCTGGGAAAATCGTACGCGTCAAGGTATTCAAATGTGTAAAGATATATCTTTCCGATGCACTATCATCGCCTCCTTGAAGACGCGTACCAAATTGTCCTAGAGGTTCTAATAGTGCGATATTATTAGAGCCTACGAAATTCTGGGCCATATTGACAATCGCACCATTCAGAGATGCTTCTCCATGATGATATGCCGAATGTTCGGAGACATATCCTGAGAACTGTGCAACCTTTATTTCGGTAGTAAGTCGGCGTTTGAATGCAGCAAAGAGGATCTTACGAAGCGAGGTTTTCAACCCATCGACCATATTCGGAATCGATCGAGCACAATCGTAATTACTAAAATGGATCATTTCTTGGTCGATGAATTCTTCATAGGCGACTTGAGGTCGGCCTGTATTTAAGAATCGCGTCTTATCATATTGTTCTAGCCAGACCTTACGATCATCCGGACGCTTCTTATTGAAGACCTTATCAATACTATCGTCTGTTTGTCCAGAATAGATGAAATCGACGATTTTCTTATTCGCAAAATATTCCTTGAATTCCGCTGAAGTAGAAGTTCCTAGACCCTTAAAATATTTAATCGTCCAACCATGGAGCCCTTGCGGTCCTAGCGAATCTTTCCACTCCAGATACTCGCCATCATTATAGAAGAGCTGGATTTGCTGACCCTTCTTAGCCCTTAAAATAGGAGTATTCATAAAGGAAATAAATCCAGGGACTTTTACTAACGAAGCCCATTCGCTATGGAAAAGATTGATACAGAGCCCCTTGATATGGGACCCATCTAAATCTTGATCGGTCATAAACATGACCTTACCATAACGGAGAGTTTTATGAATATCCTCGGTAGATTCATACGATCGGCCCGTCTCTAGACCTAAGATCTTCTTGATATCCCCAATCTCCTTATTTTCCGATATCTTTTTCACCTGTTCACCACGGACATTTAGTAACTTTCCTTTCAATGGATAGATACCAATCCAATTCCGGTCTTCACTTGAAAGTCCCGAAACAATACCGGACATAGCACTGAGTCCCTCACATAAGATCAGAATACAGCGACCCGAATCTGTAGTCCCACTCATATTTGCATCGAGTAGATTTGCGATTCCGCGGATCGTCTTTGTCTTCGACCCATCCGTCTTCTTCGCCGCCTTATTCTCCTTTGCCTCAGTAAGGGAGCAAGCCAATTCCATCACACCCATCTTTGCGACTTTCTCGATGAAACCATCGCTAATAGAACACGACGATCCGAACTTAGCAGACGGTGTATTCATATAATCTTTCGTCTGGCTATCAAACGATGGATTCTCAATATCACATCGAAGGAAGAGCATCAATTGTTCCTTTATGGCAGATCCATTGACTTTTACTTTCTTCTTCTTTTCGATATAATCGGATAATTTCCGGATAATCTGATTCGTAATATATTCTACATGTTTACCCCCCTTATGGGTACAAATGCCATTCACAAAGGAAATCGCCATAAACTCATGTGTAGGTGAGAGTGCAACCGCATATTCCCAGCGGTCATCACCAGATTCATAGACGCGTTTCGATTCGGAACTCGGACCAATATACGAATCGATATAATGTTGGAAGTTTTTAATAGGTATAGGGGTTCCATTATAAAGAACCTTGATTTTTTTAGTCGAATGATCAGTCACCGCCGCAATATCATAAATACGCTTCTTTAGGACAGAAAGAAGATCCGGGGTAAGTCCCGTAAGCCCTAGACGCGCATAATCCGGTCGAAAAGCGACTTTCGTATAGGGTTTTGTAGAAGATGCTTTGGTAATCTTAGGCTCACCAA
>Ga0114978_10004892_pt1 | contig 10761 bp, 9 predicted proteins | sample S_140212_EF_Meta_FD_87027 | JGI IMG/M metagenome (GOLD analysis project Ga0114978, IMG submission 87027) | Freshwater microbial communities from Lake Simoncouche, Canada to study carbon cycling - S_140212_EF_MetaG | ecosystem: Environmental > Aquatic > Freshwater > Lake | place: Lake...
CATGGTGCGCGACCTCGATCTTCCAGTGGAGGTCGTCGGTGTCCCCACCGTCCGCGCGGACGACGGTCTCGCGCTTTCCAGCCGCAACGTCTATCTCTCCGATGCCGAACGGCTCGCCGCGATCACCGTGCCGCGGGCCCTCGAGATCGGAGTCGAGACGGCGCGCGCGGGTGGATCGGCCCGCGATGTCCTCTCTGCGGCGCAGTCCCACCTCCAGGGCCGTGACGAGTTCGAGATCGATTACATGGTTGTCACCGACCCTGATCTGGGCCCAGCGCCCGAGTCCGGCGAGGGCAGGCTCCTTGTGGCAGCGCGCATCGGCAAAGTCCGTCTGCTCGACAATGTGCGTATCGACCTCGGGGTGGGCGGGTGACCTTCCACCTCACACGTCGGCTCGCGGCGCCCGATCCTGGGTGGACTATCGCGGCGGACGTCGTCGTGGTCGGCTCTGGCGTTGCAGGTCTCACCACTGCACTGCACGCGCGTGCTGCCGGCTACCGCGTGCTCCTGGTGACCAAGGCGCAGGTCGACGAAGGCTCGACCCGCTGGGCCCAGGGCGGGATCGCGGCGGCGCTCGCCGAGGACGACTCACCCGCCGAACATGAGCTCGACACGTTGGTCGCTGGTGCGGGGCTGTGCGATCCCGATGCGGTCAAAGTGCTCGTCCACGAGGGTCCGGACGCGGTGCGCCGCCTCATCGCCCTTGGGGCGCGCTTCGACACCGACGAGTCCGGTGGAATCGCACTCACCCGCGAGGGCGGCCACCTGCGTGATCGCATCGCGCATGCTGGCGGCGATGCCACTGGCGCGGAGATATCTCGCGCACTCGTCGCGGCTGTCGCGGGGCGAGCGGGCATCGAACTTATTGAGAACGCCCTTGCGCTCGACCTACTACTCGACGACCGCGGTGCCGCTCAGGGGCTCACGCTGCATGTCATGGGTGAGGGGCAGCGCGACGGGGTAGGTGCGGTGCTTGCGCCCGCGGTGGTTCTGGCCACCGGTGGGCTGGGCCAGGTATTCAGTCTCTCGACGAACCCACCGGTGGCCACCGGCGACGGTATGGCGTTGGCCTTGCGCGCAGGGGCTGCTGTGGCCGACCTCGAGTTCGTCCAGTTCCATCCCACCGTCCTGTGGGTGGGAGCGGACGCCACCGGGCAGCAGCCGTTGGTGAGTGAGGCCGTGCGCGGCGAAGGTGCGGTGCTGCGTGATGACGCTGGCGTGCGCTTCATGGAAGGTCAGCACCCGCTCGCAGATCTCGCGCCACGTGATGTTGTCGCCAAGGCGATCATGCGCACTATGCGCGACACCGGTGCCAAACATGTGTGGCTCGATGCGCGAGCTTTCGGGACACCCATGTGGGAGAAGCGATTCCCCACGATCCTCGCCTCCCTTCGCCTCATTGGCATCGATCCGTCGAGGGATCTCATCCCGGTCGCCCCCGCTCAGCACTACGCGTCAGGGGGGGTGCGCACCGATGCCTATGGGCGCTCGTCGATCAGGGGTCTCTACGCCGTCGGCGAGTGCGCGTGCACCGGGGTTCATGGCGCGAACCGCCTCGCCTCGAACTCGCTGCTCGAAGGCCTGGTGTTCGCCTCGCGCATCGGCGACGTGCTCGCGCAGGGCCTCCCCGACCGTCGCGATCCTGTCGCGTCACCCGTCCAGGGGGCGGTCATCGACGCTGCTGCCCGCCGGTCGTTGCAGGCGGCGATGACCGAGGGCGTCGGAGTGCTGCGCTCGCGAGACTCAATGGCGGCAGCGCTCGGAGTTCTCGACGCCGTGGGCGCCACGACCACCCCGGACCCGCACACGCGTGCGTGGGAGACGTCCAATCTCCATGCGATAGCAACGGTGCTCGCCGCAAATGCCAAGATGCGCAAGGAAACCCGTGGGTCTCACTGGCGTGAGGATTTCCCCCACACCGATGACACGGCGTGGCGTGTCCGCCTGGTGTCGATGCTCGACGACGACGGTGTGCTCGTCACGACCCGCGAGGCGGTTCCTGCCTTCGGTGCAGGCACTGCTGTCACCGCCGACCCTGAGGATCTGGCATGAGCCTTCGACCATCTGTCATCGCCGCTATCGAGTCTGCGGGCCTGGAACCGGCGTACGTCGAGGCACTGGTTCGTTCGACTGTCGCGGAGGACCTCGATGGCGGGGTTGACGTCACGTCCGCGGCTACCGTGCCGTCCGACCAGCGCTCCACCGTTGACCTTGTCACTCGCGGCGCCGGAGTGATCGCTGGGATCCCTGTGGCTGCAGCGGTTTTCGATGCTGTATCTGAGGGCGACGCACATGTGACGATCGTGATGCCTGATGGCGCGCGCGTGGAGGGCGGCGACGTGCTTCTCACCGTCACGGGTCGCACGCGCGATCTCCTGACCGCTGAGCGCACGGCACTCAACCTGCTCTGCCACCTGTCCGGTGTGGCCACGGCCACGGCTCAGTGGGCCGACGCCCTTGTCGGCACGACCGCCTCGGTGCGCGACACCCGGAAGACGACGCCGGGCCTGCGCGTGCTCGAGAAGTACGCGGTGCGCTGTGGTGGGGGCGTCAACCACCGGATGTCGCTGTCGGACGCGGCGCTGGTGAAGGACAACCACGTGGTTGCCGCAGGAGGCGTCGCGGCTGCCTTCGAGGCCGTGCGCGCGATGTGGCCGGGGTTGCCCGTCGAGGTCGAGGTCGACTCGCTCGGCCAGCTCACCGAGGTGCTCGACGCGGGTGCCGATCTCGTGCTGCTCGACAACTTCTCACCCGCCCAGATGCGGATCGCGGTGGGCATTGCGCTTGAGCACGCGGGGCATCACGGCGGCGTGCGTGCCCGCCTCGAAGCGTCGGGCGGGTTGACCCTGGCCGACGCCGCCGCGGTCGGGGCAACGGGTGTCGACTACATCGCCGTCGGCGCGCTCACCCACTCGGTCGAGGTGCTCGACATCGGAGCCGACCTCCGCCCGCTCACCCGGCCCGATTCACCGTGATCATGTCCTGCGCCGCGCATGACGTGGCCCTTACTCGCCCTTGGAGCCCCCGATGCTGCTAGCGATCGATGTCGGCAACACCAACACCGTGCTCGGCCTGTTCGAGGGCGATGAGCTGATGAGGTCGTATCGGGTCAAGACTGATGCTGCATCGACGGCGGATGAAATACGGCTCACTTTCCGAGGGTTGCTGGCCGACGACCCGGACGTCACCGGGATCGCCCTCTGCTCCACGGTGCCTGCGGTGCTGCGTGAGATGCGCACCATGCTCGTTCGTTACTACGACCACGTCCCGCACGTCATCATCGAGCCCGGCGCGCGCACAGGGGTTCCCGTCCTCATGGACAACCCCAAGGAGGTGGGAGCGGATCGCATCGCCAACACCCTCGCGGCTCATACGCTCTACGGCGGCCCGTGCGTGGTCGTCGACTTCGGCACTTCGACCAACTTCGACGTGGTCTCGGCGAAGGGTGAGTTCCTCGGGGGAGCTCTTGCCCCGGGTATCGAGATCTCGCTCGAGGCTCTGGCCTCGCGGGCGGCTCAATTGCGCAAGGTGGAATTCGTGGCCCCCCGTTCGGTGATCGCCAAGAACACGGTCGAGGCACTTCAGTCGGGGGCGCTCTACGGGTTCGCCGGGCAGGTCGACGGCATCGTCACCCGGATCATCGCCGAGCTCGGCGAGCCGGTCACCGCGGTGATCGCGACCGGTGGACTCGCGTCGGTCGTGATCCGCGAGTCGTCGACCGTGACGGTGCACCGTCCCGACCTCACGCTCCAGGGCCTGCGAATGGTCTACGAGAGGAACGTGTGACCTCGGATCCGCGGCCCCCCGATAGCCTGGGGCCCATGACTGCCGAGCCCCTCGCGAGCGCCGATCCCGAGGACGACGTCCCCGAGCAGATTCGCGTGCGCCGTGAGAAGCGACAGCGGCTCCTCGACTCCGGTCAGGACGCCTACCCGGTACGTGTCGCCGTCTCACACTCGATACCCGCACTCCGTGCCGCGCACCCCGACCTCGCGCCCGACACCGCCACGGGGCAGATCGTCGCCGTCGCTGGTCGGGTCATCTTCGCGCGAAACACCGGCAAGCTCTGCTTCGCGACGCTGCGCGCGGGTGACGGCAGTGAGATCCAGGCGATGCTCTCGCTCGAGAAGGTGGGCGAGGAGCGTCTCGCCGCCTGGAAGTCCGACGTCGACCTCGGTGACCACATTGGAGTGCAGGGCGAGGTCATCACCTCCCGCCGGGGTGAGCTCAGCATTCTGGCCGACACCTGGCAGCTCGCCGCTAAGTCCTTGCGTCCCTTGCCTGTGGCCCACAAGCCCCTCGGTGAGGAGACTCGCGTGCGCCAGCGCTACGTCGACCTCATCGTGCGCCCACAGGCGCGCGAGGTCGCGCGGCTTCGCGTCCGCACAGTGGCCTCGCTGCGCGAGAGTTTCATTCGTCGCGACTACATCGAGGTCGAGACCCCGATGCTCCAGACCATGCACGGCGGTGCGACGGCTCGCCCGTTCGTCACGCACTCGAACGCCTTCGGCATCGACCTATTTCTGCGTATCGCGCCCGAGCTCTTCCTCAAGCGCTGTGTCGTCGGAGGCATCGATCGCGTCTTCGAGATCAATCGCAACTTCCGTAATGAAGGCGCCGACTCCACGCACTCGCCCGAGTTCGCGATGCTGGAGTTCTACGAGGCCTACGCCGACTACCGGGATATGGCGCGCACCACGCGTGAGCTGATCCAGGAGGCCGCGATCGCCGTCCACGGCTCCCTGGAGTTCACCCTCATGGACGGCACCCCCCGCGATCTCGGCGGCGAGTGGGACGAGGTCTACGTCTACCCCTCGGTCTCGCAAGCCGTGGGGCGCGAGATCACGCCGACCACGCCGATCGACGAGCTGCGAGCGCTGTGCGAGGCCGCGGGAATCAGGCATGAGAAGACCTGGGTGGCGGGCAAGTACGTCGAGGAGCTCCTTGAGCACTATGTCGTCGAGCACCTCGTCCGCCCGACATTCGTCTACGACTATCCCGAGGACACCTCGCCCCTCGTGCGTGCCCACCGCACGCAGCCAGGTGTCGTCGAGAAGTGGGACCTCTACATCGCGGGATCCGAGCAGGGCACGGGGTACTCCGAACTCGTGGACCCGGTCATCCAGCGCGAGCGCCTCGTGGCGCAGTCGGCTCTCAAGGCAGGTGGCGACGTGGAGGCCATGCAGGTCGACGAGGACTTCCTGCGGGCACTGGAGTACGGGATGCCACCATCGGGTGGCGTCGGCGTCGGCATCGACCGACTACTGATGAACCTCACGGGTCTGGGCATTCGCGAGACCATCCTGTTCCCCCTGGTGAAGCCCGAATGAGTGCCAACACGAGGCCAGTGGTGAGCATTCGCCCCGCTCGCACATCCGACGTCCGAAGTATCCGCGGGCTGGTTGACACCTACGCATCCGATCGGCGACTGCTCTCGAAGGCGACTGTCACGCTGTTCGAGGCCGTCCCTGAGTTCCTCGTCGCCGAGCTCGACGGTGAGGTGGTCGGATGTGGTGCCATCCACGTGATGTGGGAGGACCTCGCTGAGGTTCGCACTGTCGCGGTTGACCCGGCGTTACGCGGACGGGGCGTGGGCAGCGCCCTGCTCACGAGCCTCATCCAGCGGGCTCGAGACCTCGGGGTCAGCCGGGTTTTTTGTCTCACCTTTGAGACGGGGTTCTTCGACCGACATGGATTCGTCGAAATCGACGGAACTCCCGTGGATCACGACGTGTTCGAGCAACTGCTGCAGTCGTACGACGAGGGTGTCGCGGAGTTCCTCGACCTCGAGCGCGTCAAGCCCAACACCTTGGGTAATCACCGCATGCTGCTGGTGCTCTGAGCCGGCTACTGCAAGGGGATGTCGACGTCGCGCTCGTCATCACCGCGAGGCCCGTGGATGCGCCGCTCGGCCTCGGTGATCGCGAGATCGTTGATGCTCGCCTCGCGGCGGGTCATGTACCCCAGGGAGTCGAACTCCCAGTTCTCATTGCCATAGCTGCGCCACCACTGCCCCTCGGCGTCGTGCCACTCGTACTGGAACCGGACGGCGATGTGGTTGCCCTCGAAGGCCCACAGGCTCTTGCGTAGGACGTAGTCCTGCTCGCGCTCCCACTTGCGGGTGAGGAAGGCGGCGATCTCCTCGCGGCCCCGGACGAATTCGGACCTATTTCGCCAGACTGAATCCACGCTGTAAGCACCGGCCACCCGCTGCGGGTCACGACTGTTCCAGGCGTCCTCGGCGGCCTGCACCTTGGTCCGCGCGGTGGAATCGTCGAACGGCGGAAGCGGTGCGCGTGGGGGAAGTGATTCCTCGGCCATGGCTGCACAGTGCCAGCGACCGGCCGCCGTGTCTAGGTTTCGGCCAGCGGGCGTGCTTCACACATTTCTCCGAAGCACCTTCTTTGTCATTGTCGAATCCGCTAGTCGTGTTCAGGTTGCCTTGTCAAGAACTGTGGAGGAGGGTTGTCCCGTACATGTACTGCGCATTTCTTTGCGCGTTTTCTTGGAGGGGAAAGTAATGGCTCAGAAAGTGCAAGTAGTGCTGATCGATGATCTCGACGGGGGCCCCGCCGACGAAACCGTGACGTTCTCCCTTGACGGGGTGTCCTACGAGATCGACCTGAGCCGCGACAGCGCCGCGCGCCTCCGCGACGTCTTCGCGCCCTATGTGGGCCACGGCCGACGGCTGGGTAGCAGTCGCCGCGCGACATCCCGGCCCTCTCGGCGCACGAGCGGAGACGGCGAGGCCTCCCAGATCCGCGAGTGGGCCAAGTCCCAGGGGATCACCGTGAGCGAGCGTGGCCGCATCAGCGCCGAATTGCTGGGCCGATTCCAAGCGGCCCGGGGTGGTCAGTCCTAGCCGACCCGACTCCGGCGCCTGTCAGGGCCCGGAAACGAGTCTGCTCGCGCCTGCTCGGGCATTCCCAACGCGTGGTCCGAGAATGAACGCTCCCGCATAAAGCACGCCGGCGATGAGCAGCAATATGGGGTAACCGGTAATCAGTGCCACATATTCAAGGCACCCCCCCACCATTGCCCCGAGGAGATTTGCCGCGAACGCGCCAGTGGGATCTTCGGTATCGGCGAACCTCGTGGCAAACACGATGTTCGAGGCGAACACTGGCCCGAAGGCGATCGCTATAGCCGCGAGTGCACGTAGCCAGATCGGGAGCCCGAGGAGCCACGACGTGGGTACGAGCCAGGCGATCACCAAGGTGACCCCGAGCAGGCCGAACGCCAGCGGTCTCGAGGGCCGTTTCGGGAGCCGTCTGGTGACCTCGACCGCGAGTAGTACGACCACGAGTATCCCGGCGAACACGATCGCGTTCACGACCCATGTCGTTCCGAACAGCAATGCCGACCAGGTGACGGCCCGGGTTTCCAACAGCAGGAACGCTGCCCCAAGGCACGCGAGGTCGGTGTAGGGGGCCATACGCCGAAGCGGCCCGCCGACGACGCGAATCGCGACGAGCGAGAGCCCCAGGATCAGGGCGATCACGGCGAGGAAGGTCGCCGGGATTCCCGGATCTTTGAGATAGAGGAAGGGCCGGTCGTCGTGGACGGGGGCGGGCCCCGCGACTGTCGTGAGTGAGGTGACTGAGGGGTCGTCGTCGGGGACTCCGCACTTTTGGTCCAGGGCCGTGAGTCCGACGACGATGACCGAACTGCTCGAGGCGTAGGTGTCGACGCACGGCGCGTGCCCGAACGCCGCCGTCGCGGTATTGACGAGCCGGCCCACCAGCCATTCCTCGCGGTAGAAGTTGTACATCGCGAAGGCGCCGCCGGGCTTGAGCCGGTCGCGGACATCCTCGAATGCCTCCTGGGTGAACAGGTAGCTCTCGAGCCTGAGCTGGTTGGACCCGGCCACGAGGGTGAGTGAGTCCGGCAGGGCGAACACGACCAGGTCGTACTTATGGTCGGTCTGGTGCAGGAAGGCGCGCCCGTCGGTGATGTGGGAGTGCACTCGTGGGTCGTCGAACGGCTTCTGCGGGTGCCACTGCACTCCGAGGTCGTGGATCCGTGGATCGATCTCGACGGCGTCGACGCTCGTAGCGCCCCTGCGCAGCGCCAGCGCTACGTCGCTGCCGTTGCCGGCGCCGACGATGAGGACGTCGCCCACGCCGCCGTTGTCGGCGATTCGCTCGTAGGGCAAGCCGTAGAAGGGCTCCTCGTGGAGGCGGACGTCGAGGGACATGATCGCCTGGTGTGGCACGCCGTTCGCGAGCACGGTGATGACCTTGTAGGGATCGCCCTTGCTGTCGGCCACGACGGCCGTCTCGGTCTGGATCTTGTAATAGGGCGACCAGATGTCGCCGGCGATGGTGCCGAGGGCGGTGAGCCCGATGAAGCAGGCGAGGCTAGCCACGACGACCCATCTCGGCCACGGCACGAGCGCGATGGTGGCGGCGGCCAGGAAGATCGACCACACGACGGGGGGCGCACTCAGGAAGGACATCACTGCGAAGAGCGCCGTGCCGATGAGGCTGCCGAGGAGGTCGTAGCGATACGCATCGAGGCGCGGAAGCTCGAAGAAGCACTGAGCGACAAGGAGCCCGGGCCCTGCCATCACCACGGCGACGGCGATGAAGACCAGGGTCAGCGTGAGCACCGGCGGGAAGCCGGAGGTGCTGACGGCGGTGAAGTAGATCAGGTCGCTTCCGACTCGGTCGACGCCGACGGGAAAGTCCAGGACGGCCGCAAAGAGAGCGATGAGGGCGACCGGGAACCACCACGGCGATCGCCGATCGGGCTTGGCCATCAAGAAGCCGAGGCCGATCCCCAGGAATGACCCGAGAAGCACGATGTTCGAGAAGTACGACAGATGGAGCAGGTTGGCGCCGAGCCAGCGGATGAGAAGGAGCTCGGTGAAGAGCATCAGGGCGCTCGCGACGATAAGCCGCATCCGGATCGACATGTGGGCCATCATCCCCCGGTGGTCTTCCCCTGACACCTCACCCCGCGGTCAGCCCTGGAAGATGATCTCGCTTTGTCGGTCATCACGGCTCTGCACATGGAGAGTCCAGAAGTGCTCGGCGATGTCGTCCGGAGCGAACCCGGGTGCCCCCAGGACCCCGTTGATCGTGACGGTGGCGACATGTACCCCGGTGTCCGCGAGGTCGCGGGCGGCGGCTTGGACGAGGTTGCGGACCGCTGCCTTGCTCATGCCGAGCGCCGTGGCAGGAGGCCAGGGCTCGAGCGCGAGCCCGCCCCCGGTGATGAGCACGGTGCCGCTGTCACGCGCGCGCATGGCGGGCAGCACCTCCTGCAGCGAGACCAGGGCACCGACAGCGCCGACGGCCATGGCGCTCATCACGTCGGAGATCGGTACCTCGCCGGGTGTTCCGGGAGGGGAGATTGAGGCGTTGTAGAGCACGACGTCGGGGTCGCCGAGGTCGGCTCGGATCTCGGCGAAGGCGGCTCGCAGAGACATTTCCTCGCTGACATCTGCCGGGTACGCCCGGGCGTCCACGCCGAGCTCGGCGAGCTCGGCGACATAGGACGCCAGCGCCTCGGGCTTGCGGGCCAGGAGGGCCACGGGCCCCCCGCTGTCGGCGCTGTGGGCGCTGTCGGGGCCCTGGCCGCGTCCGAAACGTCGGGCTAAGGCCATTCCCATGCCGGGGCCGGCACCCACCAGGACTGTGATCATGGGCCGAAACTAGGCCCAGATGGGCCACTTCGAGGTCACGGGTTCACCGAGGGCGTAACGAATGGTGGAACGTCGTGCGGCCGTTCGTGGTTCAACGGGGATGAGCGCCGGCGCAAGCCGGGCTAGGCTTGCCGTACCAGCCGTCCCGCGGCTGCTCGCTTGTAAGGAGAGTGCTGATGTTCGAGAGGTTTACAGACCGGGCTCGCCGGGTCGTCGTTCTGGCCCAGGAAGAGGCCCGGATGCTCAACCACAACTACATCGGAACCGAGCACATCCTCCTCGGCCTGATCCATGAGGGCGAGGGCGTCGCAGCCAAGGCGCTCGAGTCCCTTGGCATCTCGCTCGAGGCTGTCCGCCAGCAGGTCGAGGAGATCATCGGCCAGGGACAGCAGGCTCCGTCGGGTCACATCCCCTTCACCCCGCGCGCCAAGAAGGTCCTCGAGCTCTCACTGCGCGAGGCCCTCCAGCTCGGCCACAACTACATCGGAACCGAGCACATCCTTCTCGGACTCATCCGTGAGGGTGAGGGCGTCGCCGCCCAGGTGCTCGTCAAGCTCGGAGCTGATCTCAACCGCGTGCGCCAGCAGGTCATCCAGCTCCTGTCGGGCTACCAGGGCAAGGAGCCGCAGGCCGCTGGCGGCCCAGCCGAGGGCACTCCCTCGACCTCCCTCGTCCTCGACCAGTTCGGCCGCAACCTCACCCAGGCCGCGCGCGAGGGCAAGCTCGATCCGGTGATCGGGCGCGAGAAGGAGATCGAACGCGTGATGCAGGTGCTGTCGCGTCGCACCAAGAACAACCCCGTTCTCATCGGCGAGCCTGGTGTCGGCAAGACCGCCGTCGTTGAGGGTCTCGCCCAGATGATCATCAAGGGCGAGGTTCCCGAAACCCTCAAGGACAAGCAGCTCTACACACTCGACCTCGGTGCACTCGTCGCCGGAAGCCGATACCGCGGCGACTTCGAAGAGCGTCTCAAGAAGGTCCTCAAGGAGATCCGCACGCGCGGAGACATCATCTTGTTCATCGACGAGATGCACACCCTCGTCGGCGCCGGTGCGGCCGAAGGTGCCATCGATGCCGCATCGATCCTCAAGCCGATGCTCGCCCGCGGTGAA
>Ga0114978_10004895_pt1 | contig 10758 bp, 10 predicted proteins | sample S_140212_EF_Meta_FD_87027 | JGI IMG/M metagenome (GOLD analysis project Ga0114978, IMG submission 87027) | Freshwater microbial communities from Lake Simoncouche, Canada to study carbon cycling - S_140212_EF_MetaG | ecosystem: Environmental > Aquatic > Freshwater > Lake | place: Lake...
AGAAGTATAAAAAGTATAAAATGAAATATATTGCTTTAAAAGCTAAAATGCTAAACAATATTTAGATATTTATTATAATCGACTTTTATATCCTGAATTAAAAGGATCTTGAACATATACACCATATGGTGAATTTATTGTAAACCACCTTCCATATACTTCTTTTTTACCTTTCTTTAAGAACTCTTCAACACTACAATTAAATTGTTTTGCAAGAATTTCTAATGCTTGTTGATGAGTTATTCGTTTAGGAACTGTAATATTAATACAATAATAAATACGTTTTACTAATAGTTTAGGAATTGGTGATGGCCATGTTTGATGATTATAATCTGGTCTAGATTTATTGATTATTTTAGTGGTTAATTTAGGAGTAGTTTCTGGTGTATATAAAGGAGATGGTGGCAAAGGTGGTAATTTTGAGAATTGTTCAGACATTATATAATGACGTATCTATTATATAATTATAAAATTATAAAATTATATAATTATATAATTTTAAATCAATTTTATTATTAATATCAACTTTGGTACCGTTAAAAACTAAAGTTAAAACTCTATTTGTGAGTTACTTTATATTTAAACTTGGATTCATTCTCATAATTTTAGACTCTACTTTTATCCTTTCAGCTTGTTCTCTTCTATATTTTGAAACAACTTCAGCAACTTGTGGATTAGCTAGTAATACATTTAGTTGTTGATTTGGAAAAAGAGGAAATACTGCTTCATTTTCTAATAATTCAACAATTTCTCTTTCTGGATTCCATGCACCTAACTTTTCTGCTATATTATATATAGTAGTACCATTGAAAGTTATTTGAGGAGCCTTTTCTGGATAACCAAAAACTAGAACTTTAAATACTTCACCATCTATTAATCTTTGAATATGTAAAAAATATCCTTGTTTTTTAATAAATTTAAAGGTTTCTTTAGGCAATAATTCTAATTCTTCATTTACTTTATGCCAATTAGTATTACCACCAATTTGTCTTTTCAAATCAATATATTTTTGCTTGTATTTTAAATATTTCATCTTATATTTATCTTTTCCTCCTCCTCCTCCAACTCTTTGTAATAATTGTGGAACTAACTCATTTGCAGGTACTGGTACAGTATTATCAATGATACCATTTATTAAATCAAAAAATCTAGGATTAACCGGAGGTATTGAACTAATTGCTAATTGAATAAGACTTGATGGCGCTCTTCCACCACCAGCTTGACTAACTGTTTGTGTTGTAATTTGATTTGCATATATAGCACTATCGGTAGTATCATCACTGGTTTCAAGTGAATTACCGATATTTATAATATTTTTTTGATTACTTTTATATTCATCAGAATTAAAATTATTAAGTTGCATATATATTATGTATATAAAATAAATATAAACTAAATAAATATAAACTAAATGTGAATATAAAATAAATATCTTTGATATTTTTGTCATCTTTATTCTTTATAATTCTTAAATTATTCTTTAAGAATAAAGAGTCATTACATTTTATAATCAGATTTATATTTCAATCTAAGACCCGAGAATCTCTTCAATTAAATCACAACAATCTTTATTTATAATTGCATCCCCTGGCAATCCATATCTAGATTTATCGATGATTTTATATTGTCCACTTTTAGTTTGACTTATGCAATAATATTTATCAGGCCATGCTTTATATTTATTAGCAAAATCATTTTCCCAACAATCAACCAATACTTCAAATGGAGGTTTTTCTTCTGCAATAAATTTTTGTGCTCTTTCAACTCTTTCCTCAAAACATTTTTGAGGGGTTGGAGCATTTGGTACACCTTTAGGCCATGCAGTTGAATGCGCTTCATCGATTTGTATCAATATAAAATTTATTTTTTTTTCTTTCATTCTATCAGCAAGTTTAAATAAACGTTCTTTACGAACTAGAAATGGGGGTCAGGACATTGAAAATGCACCAACAAATGTATACTTATTGTCATTCTTTGCTACTCTATCTAGTAGAGATACTTTTTGTGTACCAGACGAATCAAATACCTGAACATCTTCAAATATATCACCAGGATTAAAATCTTTATTTGCATTATATACAAGTTTATTTTCTCGCATATATACAACTGATTGAAGCACTTCTGCATCATACTTTGTAGGAGATTCATAATATTTTGAAAATATTTTACGATAATTCTGAACATCTTCATCTTTGGTTCTAAATCCAAAATAATCTAATGTAATACGATGTATAATATACATTGCTTCATGTGAACTATAGTGTTCAAATGAATTATCTTCATAAATTTCTTTTCCAACAGGGCCTAGAATTAGGGAGTCTTCATATTGCAACATTTTAATAATTAGAGCACGATTGTCTAATTCAGTGTTTGTAAATTCCATATTACTGGACATTATATAGTTAGCTTTTAATAAAAGTATAAAAATTGAAAATTTCAATTTTTAAATCCATATAATAAATATATATAAAGAATGTTCCCCAGTACAAAGTTTACAGATGTTGTAAAACATGGTAATTATATCCATGTAGATCATACATATGGTTGCGATCATGTTAAATGCAACCGTTGTTATAAAACAAATATATATAATTATATCACATTTGAAGGAGTTAATTTGTGTATGCAATGTGTTGATTGTATAACTAGACCGAATATTAATCCAAACCCAATAATTCCACTCATGACTATGCATACAAATATTTATAATCCAGGCTATATTAACAATAATTATATTAATAATAATATCAATAATAATATTAAAATCAATAAATTTAAAATTATAGATAGAATTTCAACAAGTGATTTTAAAGTATTACTTAATAATAATACTTTAGTTATGCATTATAAGGAGATTATGGATAAATATTGGGATTATCTATCATTTTGTGACAAAGAATTTTTCATTCAATTTGATTAATTATTATTTTATTATTTTATTATTTTATTATCTTATTATTATATATATATATTAATAATGGCTTCTTACTCTGCTGCAGATATTGCACTTATTTTAGCTTCTTTACCCCCTCCTGGTGGAGCACCTCCTCCTTTACCTCCTGGTGGAGCACCTATTCTTTTACCACTTGCACCTCCTCCTGGTAGAGCACCGATTCCTTTACCACTTGCACCTCCTCCTGGCGGTGCTCCTCCTCCTGGCGGTGCTCCTCCTCCTGGCGGTGCTCCTCCTCCTGGCGGTGCACTTGCACCTATACGTATTGGACCAGTTCTAGTTACAGTTGGATTAGCACCATTTTTAAGTACAACTCCCGCTGGTCTTCCACCTGGTGCTCCATTAGGAACTCCATTAGTTATAAACCCTGCAGCAGTTTGTGCATTTATAACTGCTATACTAGCTCTTCCTACTCCAGCTCCCGGAGCAACATTAGCTTCAGTATATCCAGCAGGAACAGTACTACCATTAGAAAATGAATTAAATCAATTACTCAGTGGACGTAGAGATACATGCACTGTTCGTGATTTTGTATTAGCTCTATCTGATGTAAATAGAGAAGCTATTGCATCACAAAGTGCAGATGCAGCTGGTAATTCCTTAGCCGGTAGAGGAGCCGAAATATTTTCACAAGTATATGAACCATTACAAGGATTACAAGCACTTTTATCAGCAAGAGCTCCAAGATGTGCATTATCATATGCACCACCACCACCATCTGTTTATCCTGTAGCAGGTGTAGGATTAAGGGCATTATGTGCAATTGGACCAGGTGTTGGTCCACCAGGTGCAATAATTATGGGTGCACCTAGAGCACCACCCGGTGGTATAATTATGGGGGCACCTGGTGGTATGGTTATGGGTAGAGCACCAGTTTTTGTACCAGGATTCGGATGGAGGTGAGTAAATAAAACTAATAAACTAATATAAAGATATAATAATAATATATTTAGGGCTCTCACAGCAACAATTATTTTTTTCGCTATTTGAAAAAGTTAACCCTTTACGAGTCCTGTTTGTTGTTAAATATTTCGGTATCTAACAACGGTTGTTGCTAAACGACCATCCAGCAATTCTATTCTATAAATTTCGCTTAATTTTTAATAATTAGTTATGTATGCCTTGGTTCATTTTTGATGTTATCATATATACATTTAATTAATTACTAAAAGTGATTGTTGTCAAACGATCATACAGCAATTTACATTTACTGAAATGTTTTTCCTATTTATTTATATCTTGTAGATATTGCTGCAGCATTGATCTAGATCTCTCAAGAAATGAATAAATTTTAACACTAATTATTCTAATTAATTAGTGTATTGTTATAGTTAAATTCCCCACTGGGAACTTAACTATTGGTTATTTACTGTACAGATTATTTATAGTCAATTTATTAAATTTAGTTTTAAGTTCAATATAGTTCTGAATTCACTATATTTTGGATTTAATTGGAAGCTTCTATTAGATATTAAGATTTATAACAAAAAAGTTTTAAATTTTTGATTTCTAATTATATATATATATAGTAAGGTTTGGTGATCCTTATTTATTGTCGACATGCCGTTTATTGCTAACGTGCTACTTTTTAATATGCGCATTTATATTAAAAATAAAAATTTTGTTATTTAAAAAACAAAAAAAATAATTTTTTAGTTATTTTTTAGGTTTAAATTATAAATTATATATATTTAATTATATATTATATAATTAAATATATGAGTTTTGTAAAAAAAGAAACTAATAATAAAGATGATGAAGAAAATGTATTACCATGGACACCAGAACAAGAAGAATTATTAGCAACTTGGGCAGACAAAGCACTATGTTATAGATGGTTACACGATCTTGCAGAAAAAAAATATACTAGATTAAATAATTTTATTCAAATTCCAGTTATTATATTATCAACAACAACTGGAGCACTTAATGTTGGTATAGATTCTGTTTTTCCTGGTTCTATGAAACAATATGCAAACATGAGTTTAGGTGGAGTATCATTATTAACTGGTATTATTTCTACTGTCGGAAATTTTTTAAGGTATGCTCAAAATATGGAAGCACATAGAGCTGCATCTATTCAATGGTCTAAATTTAATAGAAATATTGCTGCTGAAGTTGCAATACATCCTGAACAACGTCAAAATGCAGTAGATTTTTTTATGATATGTCGTGCTGAGTTAGATAGATTAATTGAACAATCTCCATCAATTCCAAATGATATAATTATTGCATTTGAATCCAAATTTATGGATGTAAAAATAAGTAGACCAGAAGTATGTAATAGTTTAGAACCAACCAAAATTTATAAACCATCTCATGGTTTGGATTTTATGAGAACATCATCTCCTTCCAATGAAGCTGCTAAAAAAAAACCTATCTTTAATTTAAAATTAAGTTCTGGAAATAAGAAATTAAATTCAAAATCAAGTCCAAATTTAAATAGCGAATTTATTAATATGGAAACTCGTGATAATGATTCATCTAGAAATTCGCAAGATTCACCAATTTCACCAAATCATAAAAAAGATCTGAAAGATTCAAAGAATGATACTATAATTACATTTGATAATAATCAACCAACGAATACAAAACATAGTACAATAATGAATATATTAGATAGTTAAAATCTTTAATATTTAAAGAAGATATTATAATATATTATATTATATATTATAATATAATGAGTGAGAAATACATATTTAAAATTTTAGAAAGACCAACAGAAGTATTACTAATTATTGAAAACGGAGTTCTAAAATTTATTACTGTAATTAATGAAGAAACATTTAATTTACCATATTTAAAAAATAAAGTGTTATCAAAATTTTTAAGTAAAGTTATTGATAAATTTCAAGATAATACATTGAAATTAGATTATCTTATTAAAAAAATAGATCATTCAAATTTATTATTAACAATCATGGTATGGGATGGTGAAAAACATATATATGATATTAGATTAAAGTCTAAAGAGTTACACGACGGTGAGATTACAGATAGTAAAATCAAAACATCAATTGTTGATTTAGATACAAAATTACATAAAAAAATATTAGACATTGATCGTAAATATGATGATGAATGTGATAAAATTAATGAATTAGTAAAACAAAAAACTCAAGAAACAAAAAAAGAGTTATTGACACATTATACTGTAAATCCTTATAGGAATTATAAATTTAAATCAATTTCAATTATTAAAGGTATTAATAAAGCATTTAAATCATTAGATTTATTAGTTGAAACAAGCACAGATACATATGAAACAATAAGGGATTCTTTTTATGAAAAAATATTTGATGAACTAAAAAAGTATGAACATTTTAATAATTTTGGAAAGAGTTTATTTAAAGAATTATCAATTAATGATAAATCATCAAAAACAGAATATGTAAAATGTTATTTCTTAGAATTAAGTATTTATAATATACTTGAAGTTATATTAAATAATTATGGGATTATTGAGATAATTTATTTAAATCTACATTATAATAAGGCAACATGTAAAATAAATCTTAAAGTAAAATTTTTATATGACGACAGTGAGGTCAGACATTATAAGTGTTTACCAAATTTATTTAAACAGGATTTATCAAATTCAAAATTAATTTATAATTCATTAAGTAAAACAAACATAATAAATAAAGATATATTAGATATATTCATTTTTCAGAATTTAAAATAAAAACTAATATATGCCTAGAAGTATAAATAATTCTCCCATATATATAGAACCAAGAGTAATACGTACATATAGTCCAAGAATAAGACACATTATTAATGATACATATACTCCAAGTTTTAATTCGGTTATAATAGAAGTTTTTTATAGTTTATTATTTTCACACCATATACCAATATTAATGAAAGGAGACGGTCTAATTGGAGACACTATATTATTTAATATTTCATCTATTTCTGATTTTTTACAGTGTTATATAGGTAAGATATTATTTTATCTTTTAATCTTTACATGTCTACATTATTTAGTAATACCAAGTGTAAAATCAGTAAAAATTGATACAATTAAAAAACACATATCAAAATTACATATAGGTAAGAAGATTGAAACGAAGAAAAGTGAAGAAAAGAAAAGTGAAGGAAAGAAAAGTGAAGGAAAGAAAAGTGAAGGAAAGAAAAGTGAAGGAAAGAAAAGTTAAAAAATTGATTTAAATAACTATTAATAATTATATAATTATTAATAAATATAAATGCAAGATATTGCGGAATTAAATTCAACAATTAATTATGAAAATAAAATATTTCCCTTAACTAAATATAAAAATATGACTTACAAACAAGTATATAATACTAATGATGATAAATATTTCAAATATTTAATAGGATCTTTTAAGTTTAATTATAATGATATATATGATTTTTACCAATATTTACTTTTAAAAAATAAATTTTCAATAGAAATATCAAAATTATTAAATATTAAGATTCTATTAGATACTGAAACAACTGGATTTGCAAATTATGATTCAGTCTTACAATTATCATATATAGTTTTTAATGAAAATGAAATTATTAAAACATTTAATCAAATTGTACAAATTAATCCTAAAATTAAAATATCAAATGCAGATATTCATGGTATTACAAATCAACGATGTGTGAAAGATGGTATTTGTATAACGAGTGTATTGGATACATTTATTAAAGATCTAACTTATTGTAAAGCAATAATTGGACATAATATTAGTTTTGATATTAGAATGTTAACCAATGAATTTAATCGTATTAAATATGATTGTACTCCAATGAGTTGTAAAAAGATAGAAGATACAATGAGTATTCATGGTAAGAGAATTAAACTTGGAGTATTATATGAACAATTATTTAATCAACCAATGTTAAATGCACATGATGCATATTATGATGTAATTGCTACTTATAGGATCTACAAAGAATTGAATAAAAATTCAAATAAATAAATAAACTTACTTTATTAATAAATAAATAAACGTTGTTGGCTTTACTCGTCCACAACAATAACCTCGTACTTTGACACTGCACGGAGCATCATTGAGTAGGGGGTCATCGGCGCGTTGTCCATGAGCAGCTTCAGCATCTCTGCCGAGAAACCGCTCATTAGTGCAACACCGGGAGTATCCTTGCGAACAGGAAAGGAGACCTTCGTGTCACGAAGGTTCCAGAAGACAATGTCAGGGACTGTGTAGCCTGCAGTAGTGTACATGCCAACAACCTCTGCATGTGCAGCCTTGTAACGACCAGCGTCGGTAGCTGCATCGAACTGCATGTCCGTAAAGACAAGAATCTTCTTGGGCATCTGCTCAGGCGTGAGTCCGTAGGTCGTGGCCTCAGTCAGCAGCATCTTGAACACTGCAATGAAGTCCGTGTTCATCTCCCACGCAGCGCGCGAAAGAGAACGGACCTTCTCTCCAAGAGTCTCACCGGTAATCGCGTGCCACTGAGGCACAGCCGAGAAGGTGATGACACGATTCTTGAAACGACCCTTGGAGAGGGAAGAAACAAGAATTCCCATAGCGATCGAAACCTCCATCGGGACACCGGACATGGAACCACTTACGTCACAGACAGGAGTACATCCATCAAATGCACCTGCAGCAGCAAGTCGATCCTCTAGCGCCTTCCACTGCGCATCAACAGCTGCATCTACTGCACCGTATTGGAAGTAAGTACGGACAAGCTCGTGGGGCTGAATGCCCTTAGAGTTCATCTTGCTCTTACCAGCTTGAACAGCGGCAAGATAAGCAGTGTACTTCTCAGGAAGATGCTTCATGAAAGCCTTCTTCTGCTTTCGTGCAGCAGTCGCAGGAACACCTGGAAGGTAGATCTTCTCCCACGTGCCAAGGCTCTGATGGCGCTCTAGGACATCAATCACAGTACGCATAGGTGTCAGGTACTCAACACGATAGTTGCGCATGGTTACACCAAGAAGAGTAGCAAGTCGATGAGCAGCCTTCATCTTATTGTCGTCCTTGCAATTCTCTGTTGGTGCCCACTTGGCAACAAGAGACAGGGATGTCTTTGCAGGTACTGCAGCAGCACCGCCAGCCATCGCAGAGGGTGGTGCATTAAGGATGGCCTTGTCCATCTTCAGGACTGCTGCCATGAGCTTGAGCTCAGGATCAGCAACGAGTGGGTGACGACACATGGAATCAAGGACCAGAAGATCCTTATAACATCCCACGTCAGTAAACCCCTTGAGGTTCTTGAGGTAGGTGCGAGGCTTCCAAGTCTTCAGGAAGGCAAACGCATCAAAAGAGACACGCTTCTCCTGCTTGCCATCGCCAATACAATCGCGAAGATTCATGAGAATCTTGAGCGCCAAACTTGGGTTCTCGAGGTAGGCAGTTCGAAACAGATCCACCACCTTGGCAGATGGAGTGTCACGCACTACGCTCGCGAAAAAGTCAAGGCAAGCTGAGCCAGTAGAATTGTGCGCAGCCATGCCATTCTCAGTGGTGGTATCCGGCAGAACCGGACCAGACGCAACAGCGTCCCACTGGGCAAAAAGGTCATTCATATGATTCGTCTTGGAATCGGTCATTTATGATATAGTTAATTTAAGAGGGTATACATATAAAATAATAAATTCAATTTTTTTAGGATTAAATCCTAAAAAAATTGGTGGGAATGAAATGACAGCTCAATTTTTTTAATCTGATTATTTATAATCATATTAAAAAAAATTGGTGGGAATAAAGTGACAGCTCAATCTTCTTCAGCATGCGGATATAATGATGTAAGAAGTGGACTACTTGATGATCTTTTTACTGTATTTGCTTTTACTTTGTTTTTATTAATTAGTTCTTCGGATATAGAACGTCTACGGGAATAGACTGTATCTACACTAGTATTCGTATATAAGGGATTATCTAAGATTGTTGGTAATAAAGATGGTCTACGTCGTTTACTTGGTTTACAAATATATTTTCTAGAACATATTAATATTGGTGTTAATAATATGACTGAACCAAAAAATCCATATAACACAAACATTTTATTTGATGAAATCCAGGAATTCTCGTTATTTTGAGAATTCATGATAGACGATGTATTATAAATCTGTTCAGGTAGCACATTTGTAGAATTATAATATGATATTAATGGAGTTACAAATTGAGTTACATATGGACTTGGACTTAGAGATGGACTATATATACATGTTTCATTCGTTAATATTTTAGTAGTGTCTTGTATAGATGGTATTACAGATACAGTTACTATATTCGAAATAGATGAGATGTAAGATATTATATTATTTAATGGAGATGAATAACTTGAAGGAGATAGATAATTTAATGGAGACGGATAATTTGAACTACTTATTGATTTACTTTTTAATATACTTGTAGTTAATGTCCTAGTTGATAATTCTGTTGATATACTTGTCAATGAACCAGTTGTTGTACTTTTTGATGAGATTGTTATAATATTTGTGGATGAACCTTTTGTTGTACTAGTCGATGTACTTGTTATTGTAAAGATGGATAAACTTGGTGTCATACTAGTTAATGAACTCGTTGTTACACTTGATGATATACTTTGTAATGCACTAGGTGATACACTTGATAATGCACTTTGCGATACACTTGTTAATGCACTTGGTGATGCACTTGGTAATGCACTTGGTGATGCATTTGGTGATGCATTTGGTAATACGTTTAATGATACACTAGAAAATATACTTGATGATGCACTTGGTGATATACTTGAAGATATACTTGATGATCCACTATTTGATCCACTATTTGATCCACTATTTGATCCACTATTTGATCCACTATTTGATCCACTATTTGATCCAC
>Ga0114978_10004896_pt1 | contig 10758 bp, 9 predicted proteins | sample S_140212_EF_Meta_FD_87027 | JGI IMG/M metagenome (GOLD analysis project Ga0114978, IMG submission 87027) | Freshwater microbial communities from Lake Simoncouche, Canada to study carbon cycling - S_140212_EF_MetaG | ecosystem: Environmental > Aquatic > Freshwater > Lake | place: Lake...
GGTGCTTCAGATATTGAAATTTCAGCACATGCGACCCATCGTGATGTTGGTCGTGAATGAGTGGCCGTAACCCCCGAGTAGTTGCTTTAGGTGGAGGTCATGGTTTAGCTGCAACGCTATCTGCCTTGCGCGGAATTACTTCAGAGATAACTGCAATAGTTACCGTCGCTGACAATGGTGGTTCGAGCGGACGTCTGCGCGAAGAATTTCCGATCTTTCCTCCCGGTGATTTACGTATGGCACTTGCCGCCTTATGTGGCGATGACGAATGGGGCCGCAGCTGGGCTGAGATTATGCAATATCGCTTTGCAAGTAGTGGCCCATTAGATGGGCATGCAGTTGGAAATTTACTATTGGCGGCGTTATGGAATAAGGGCGAAGATCCAGTCGCCGGGCTAGATCGAGTTGGTGCGTTGTTAAAAGTTATCGGTCGCGTACTGCCAATGTCGCAAGAACCTTTAGATATCGAAGCCACCTTTGTAAATTCCACAGGCCGATTTATCGTTAAGGGGCAAGTGGAAGTTGCCACCGCAAAAGGTCGATTGGAATCACTGCGTCTACATCCCGATAATCCGCAGGCCCGCCCAGAATCACTATCTGCAATTGCGGATGCAGATTGGATCGTTATGGGTCCAGGGTCTTGGTTCTCTAGCGTTCTGCCGCATGTATTACTTCCGCAACAACGCCAAGCTCTGATTGCATCTAAGGCGAAGAAACTCTTAATTCTCAATCTCGATTCAGCTAACGCCAGCGGCCAAATCTTTACATCAGGTGAGTTCGCCGGGTATACCCCGCTAGAACATATTGCGATTTTGCAGGAGTACGCCCCTGGTCTGAACTTCGATTACGTAATTGCAGATGAGACGCTAGTCTCAAAAGGTGATGAAATTGCAGATAATCTTTCGAGTACAGGTGGAGAGTTAGTAGTCGCCGATTTACGAGATAGCACTGAATTAATTCATCACAGCCCTAAAAAATTGACCTCGCTTTTCGCACACATTGCCAGCCAATCCCTGCTTGGATAAGCACATGGCAATGACCGCAGCGGTTAAGGACGAGCTCAGTCGTCTCTCAGTAACCAAGCCATGCTGCCGTAAAGCCGAAGTCTCATCTCTTCTTCGTTTTGCAGGTGGACTTCATATCGCAGCTGGAAAAGTTGTGATCGAAGTCGAACTCGATACCTCGCAGAGCGCGCGCCGCCTCAAGAAAGATATTGCAGATATCTACGGCCACGATAGTGATTTAGCAGTTCTCTCATCAAGCGGACTTCGCAAGGGAAGTCGCTACGTCGTCCGGGTTATCGAAGCAGGCGATGCGCTGGCTCGTCAGACTGGATTAATCGACAGTAACGGTCGCCCCATCCGCGGCCTTCCACCACAAGTTGTTGCTGCAAATATTTGTGATGCTGAAGCTGCTTGGCGTGGTGCATTTGTGGCACATGGTTCGCTGACCGAACCAGGGCGTTCATCATCTCTTGAAATAACTTGTCCAGGTCCTGAGGCAGCACTTGCCCTTGTCGGTGCAGCCCGTCGTTTAGGAATTACCGCCAAAGCGCGCGAAGTTCGGGGCGTGGATCGCGTTGTAATTCGCGATGGCGATGCCATTGGCGTTCTGCTTACTCGCTTAGGTGCGCATGAAAGTGTGCTTGCTTGGGAAGAACGTCGGATGCGTCGCGAAGTTCGCGCCACTGCAAATCGTTTAGCAAACTTTGATGATGCAAATCTACGACGTTCGGCGCGCGCAGCAGTTGCTGCTGCAGCACGTGTGCAACGCGCAATGGAGATTCTGGGACCAACCATTCCAGATCACTTAAAAGAGGCGGGCGAATTACGTATCAGCCACGGCCAGGCAAGTTTGGAAGAATTGGGATCTCTTGCATCACCACCTATGACCAAGGATGCAATCGCCGGGCGTATTCGTCGCCTATTGGCGATGGCCGATAAACGCGCAGGAGAGCTGGGAATTCCAGATACCGAAGCCGGTCTTTCACCAGATCTTCTCAATTAGTTAATCTCGTTGAGCGTAAGCCCTACGTGAGGGTAACTACCTCTGGCTGGTAAGGTTAGCCACGACCCCAACGATGTGGCAGTTTTATTGCCGTATACCCATCTGGTGCTACTTACTTTGGCAGCGGGTCCTTACACCTTTTAAGCGAGGCTTCACATGATTAACGTTGGAATTAATGGATTTGGACGAATCGGTCGCAACTTCTTTCGCGCCGCCCTTACTAACCCTAATATCAATATCGTTGCTATCAACGACTTAACCGATAACGCCACTTTGGCGCACCTTTTAAAGTATGACTCAATCTTGGGCCGCCTCGGCCTTGAAGTCACTTACACCGAAGACACCATCACAGTTGGTGGAAAGACAATGAAGGTATTTGCAGATCGCGATCCCGCAAACCTTCCATGGGCATCTGTAAAGGCCGATATCGTCATTGAATCAACTGGCCACTTCACAAAGGCTGCCGATGCAAAGAAGCACATCACAGCAGGAGCGAAGAAGGTAATCATTTCAGCACCTGCAACAGATGAAGACATCACAATCGTCATGGGCGTAAATCACGAGAAGTACGACCCAGCAAACCACAACGTTATTTCGAATGCATCATGTACCACCAACTGCCTAGCTCCAATGGCAAAGGTTCTGCAAGATAACTGGGGCATTGTTAAGGGCTTGATGACAACAATCCATGCCTACACAAATGACCAGGTAATTCTTGATTTCCCACATAAGGATCTACGCCGCTCACGTGCTGCAGCGACAAATATGATCCCAACATCAACAGGTGCTGCCAAGGCAATCTCTTTAGTTATGCCAGAGTTAAAGGGCAAGCTAGATGGATATGCGATGCGCGTTCCAGTTCCAACTGGTTCTGCAACTGATTTAACTGTTGAACTTGCTAAGGAAGCAACTGCCGCAGAGATCAACGCTGCTATGAAGGCTGCCGCCAATGGCTCGCTCAAGGGTTACCTCTCATACACCGAAGATCCGATCGTCTCTTCAGATATCGTTACCGATCCATCATCTTGTATCTTCGATTCCGGTCTTACTAAGGTAATCGGGAATCAAGTAAAGATCGTTGGTTGGTATGACAACGAATGGGGTTACTCAAACCGCCTCGTTGATCTTGTGGGTCTTGTCGGAAAATCCCTCTAATTTAGATGGGAAATTCGCCAACCAATTCGCTGCAAAGTTTTGATGTAGCCGGCCAAAGAGTATTTCTTCGCTGCGATCTCAATGTCCCGTTAAAGGATGGCAAGATCACAGATGATGGACGCATCCGCGCCTCTCTGCCGACTATCAAAACTTTAATTGCTAACGGCGCAAGCCTGGTTATCGCAGCTCATTTAGGGCGACCAAAAGGTGAAGTAAAACCAGAGTTATCACTTGCTCCAGTTGCGGTGCGTTTAGCAGAGCTACTTGGTAGCGAAGTTAAATTTGCAGGCGCAGTAACAGGTGCAGATGTAACCGCGAAGGCGCAAGCGCTAAAACCTGGCGAAGTTCTCTTACTTGAAAACATTCGTTTTTCAGCGGCAGAGACTTCGAAAGAAGAGTCAGAGCGGGCCAGTTTCGCCAAAGAACTTGCGCAATTAGCTGATGTTTATGTGGGTGATGGCTTCGGCGCAGTTCACCGTAAACATGCATCTGTCTTTGATCTTCCAAAGCTTCTGCCAAACGTAGCCGGCACTTTGGTTGCGGCTGAAGTAGAAGTATTGAAGAAGTTAACTCAAAACCCAGAACGTCCATATGGAGTTGTACTTGGGGGAGCCAAGGTCTCTGACAAGATCGGCGTTATCTCAAACTTGCTTAGCAAGGTAGATGTAATGGCGATTGGTGGCGGCATGGTCTTTACTTTCTTGGCCGCACAAGGGAAAGAGATTGGCTCTTCATTAGTTGAAACTGATTTGATTGAAACGGTAAAGGGACTTATCAAGCAAGCGGCTGATTTGGGCGTCAACTTAGTTCTGCCCACCGATATTGTCGTGGCTCCAAAGTTCGCCGCAGATTCACCTGCAACCTTAGTTAGCGCAGATGCAATTCCGGCAGATCAGATGGGGCTAGATATCGGCCCTGATTCTGCGCAGGCTTTTGCTACTGCAATTCGCGGTTGCCAGACTGTCTTCTGGAATGGGCCGATGGGAGTCTTCGAATTCCCAGCGTTTGCGAGTGGTACCAAAGTTGTAGCCCAAGCACTGACTGAAGTCTCTGGAATATCTGTTGTCGGTGGCGGTGATTCTGCAGCTGCAGTTCGTGCACTGGGTTTTGCCGATAGCGACTTCGGTTATATCTCAACTGGTGGTGGCGCATCCCTTGAGTATCTAGAAGGTAAAGAGCTACCTGGGCTTACCGCCTTAGGCCTTTAGCAAGCGTTTTTCACATTAGTATTGTTGCAGTAACTATTTAAAGGAGTAGATCATGCGTAAGCCGCTGATGGCAGGTAACTGGAAGATGAATCTCAATCATCTTGAGGCGATTGCAGTTGCCCAGAAGTTGGTCTATTCACTCGATGATAAAGATTACGACGCGGTAGATGTTGCGATCATCCCGCCATTTACCGATATTCGTTCCATCCAAACTTTGATCGATGGCGATCGTCTGCGCTTGCTATACGGTGCGCAAGATATTTCACCGGAAAGTAGCGGAGCATTTACCGGAGATATCTCAGGACATATGTTGGCAAAGCTCGGCTGTACCTTTGTAGTGATTGGCCACTCAGAACGTCGCGCCATCCATCATGAAGATGATGCTCTTGTAAATCGCAAAATTAAAGCGGCCCTAGCAAATGAGTTAACTCCAATTTTCTGCGTCGGCGAAGAACTTTCAATCCGCGAATCTGGTGCACATGTCTCACATGTCATTCGCCAAGTTCGCGCAGGCCTTGAAGGATTCACCAAGCCAGAACTTAAGAAGATTGTTATCGCCTACGAACCAGTCTGGGCGATCGGCACCGGCAAGACGGCAACTCCGGAAGATGCGCAAGAAGTTTGTGCTGCGATCCGCGAAGAGATCGGTTCAATTGGATCTGCCGAGATTGCATCCAATATGCGCATCCTTTACGGTGGCTCGGTTAAGTCCTCAAATATCAATGAGATCATGAAGCAGACCGATGTCGATGGCGCACTCATCGGGGGAGCCAGCCTTGATCCTGAGGAATTGGCTAAGATCGCCAAGTTCCACGCGGCAGAAAGCGCCTAAGGCGCAGGCTGCATCTAGTATCCTTACGCTCTACTCATAACTTTAGGAGTCATACATCGTGGCGCTAGCTCTCTCAATCTTGTTGATCATCACCAGTATCTTGATGATCCTGCTCGTTCTGCTCCATAAGGGAAAAGGCTCAGGCCTATCTGATCTATTCGGTGGCGGAATCTCCTCAAATTACGGCGGTTCATCGGTCGTTGAGAGAAATCTAGATCGCATCACTATCGTTGTTGGTGGAGTTTGGTTCGGCGGCGTTGTCGCGCTAAGTCTTGTTTTGAAGGGTTAATAAATGGCAAGTGCAATTCGTGGAAGTCGTGTCGGCGCCGGCCCAATGGGCGAGGCAGAACGCGGAGATCAGATTGAACGCGCAACAGTTTCATACTGGTGTGGCAAGGGACATGAAGTCCGTCCCTCATTTGCAGTTGAAGAAACAGTAATTATTCCAGCTGAATGGGATTGTCCTAAGTGTGGGCTTCCTGCTGGCCGCGATCGCAATAATCCGCCTAAGGCAGTTGTAAATATTCCTTACAAGACACATTTAGCTTATGTAAAAGAGCGTCGCACCGATACTGAGGGCGCCAAGATTCTAGAAGATGCCCTTCGCAAGCTACGTGGAGATGATGAGTAATTAAAGAGCTTTAGCTGCCGCAAGCAGTTGAGATATGCCCGCACTTCTATCTTGCAGATGCAAGCGAAGGAGCGGGTATTTTCTTGCCGCAAGGGCCCTTGCGTCACCAACGGCTTGGGCCATAAGTAAAGTTGTAAATCCAAATTCACGACCGGGTATTGAGTAATCCAATTTAGTTGTGCCAGTTATCTGTAAGAAAGAACCGTTCTGTTGTCCGCCCTTATGGAACTGCCCAGTTGAATGTAGAAATCTCGGACCCCAACCAAAACTAACCGGACGCCCTGATTTCTTTGACAAGATGCTCCGTAACTCGCTAATCGCAGAATCATCGCGGCGATCTAAATACGCCATAATCGCGATATATCCATCGGCATCAGTTGTCGCAATTAAATTCTTTAACGCGGCAGTTAAAGTATTTCCGTCACCAAATATTTCGACGTAGTCATCAGTTGCAGATGGTTGTAAGGCGGGCAATGTATTGGCCCACTCCTGCAATACTTTTGAGGTTGCTTCTTTTGCCTCAGTCACATTCGGTTGGTTAAAGGGATCAATCTCAAGGGCTGCGCTCATTAGGGCTGTTACCCATTCCCAGAATAAGAAATGCTCGCCAAGTTCACCCGTTACAGTTAAATCTGCACCTGGGGCAAATGCGATTGCGAAAGCTCCGCCGCCTTTTGCTTCAAGAAAACCTTCAGTCGCAATCGGCAGGCGGCCTTTCTCGTTCTTACCAGTTGATTCGGCGATTAACTGCTCGATCCAATCAGATAAACCTGGAAAGTTAGATCCATGATCTGTAAAACCTAAGAATTGTTCGTTCTGTGTAAGCAGTAGGTAGGCCACATCAAGTGCGGTAGCTGGATCTCGCAATAGCTGTGCACGCAAGTCACCTGCTTGATCTAACAAGATTGAGGCATCAACGCCCATCAACGTTGCGGGAGTTAAACCAAATGCCGTCAGCGCGCTAAAGCGTCCACCAACCTTGGGATCAGCGTTGATAACTTTGTATCCCTTGGCGCGAACATCTAGATCTAAAGGAGATCTCGGATCGGTAACAAATAACATGTGAGAAGTCGGATCCAATTTTGCGCTGGTTAAGTAATTTTCAAAGAAGGCGCGTTGTGATGAAGTCTCGATAGTTGATCCAGATTTAGAGCTAACGATTACCAGCAAATCTGCGGGGGAGCCCGTTAGCGCGTGCGCCAGATAATTTGGATCTGTGGAATCTAAGATAAATACTTTCTTGCCGTAAGTCTGGGCGATAACTTCTGGGGCAAGAGAAGATCCACCCATTCCGCATAGAACTAAATCAGTACGCTCTCTAAATTTTGCAGCCAGGGCATCTAATATCGGCAAGAGATCACGCGATGTCTCATCAAGATCTACCCAATTAAGTCTGATTGCAGCTTCCGTCGCGGCACCGGGACCCCAAGTGTTGGGATCCTTAGCAGCTAATCGGGGATGTGCTGCAGCCAGTGTTAAATAAGTTGGATCGTTACGATCAATGTGGCTAAGCGAAGGACCGGATAGTTCGATCATTACTTAAGCGCCGCAGTAATTCTGGTGACGATAGCATCAGGGCTAAATCCAAACTCAGCGAAAAGTTTGGTGGCAGATGCCGATGCCCCGAAGTGCTCTAACGAGATTGCAATTCCAGAATCACCGATGTAATCGCGCCAACCCTGTGCAATGCCGGCTTCGATACTTACCCGCAATTTTGCTGTGGTTGGGATAACTTCAGCGCGATATTTACTATCGGTCTCTTTAAACCATTCCAGGCACGGCGCACTTACAACTCGAGTCGATAAACCTTTTGCTTCCAGCAGTTCTTGGGTTGCCAGGGCTACACCGACTTCAGAACCAGTTGCAATCAATACGATATCTGGCGCACCTGTTGCCTCCTTTAAAATATAGGCACCCTTTGCAACTAGTGAAACATCTCCATGTGTTGCGCGATCAACCACAGGCAAATTCTGGCGCGACAGTAATAGCCCGGCTGGTTTGCGACGTTGCAGAATTACCTTCCATGCTTCGCGAACTTCGTTGGCATCGCCGGGGCGCACCACATCAAAGTTTGGAATCGCACGCAGCGCTGCTAAATGTTCAACTGGTTGGTGCGTTGGACCATCTTCGCCCAGACCAATTGAGTCGTGGCTCCAAATAAAGATACTTGGCAGATCCATAATCGCAGCTAGTCGTACTGCAGGGCGCATGTAATCGCTAAAGACGGCGAAGGTGCCACCGAAAGATCGCGATAGGCCATGCAGTGCAATTCCATTAAGTATTGAACCCATCGCATGTTCGCGAATTCCAAAGTGAATCATGCGACCGTAAGGATTAGCGCCCTTCATCACACTCGTTGCAGGTAAGAATGATCCTGCGGTGGAAATTGTCGTGTTGTTACTTCCTGCTAGATCTGCCGACCCACCCCAAAATTCAGGCAGAACTTTCGCAATCGCGGCGATGACATCACCAGATGCTTTACGGGTTGCTACATCTTTTCCGGCCAGATATTGGGGGAGCTCGCTATCCCAACCCTTTGGCAGTTCACCCGCGATTAAACGCTCAAGCAGAAGTGCGCGATCTGGGTTCTCCTTCTGCCATTTCTCAAATTCACTATTCCAATTTTTATGGAGAGTGGCTCCACGATCTTTCGCACCGCGCACATGAGAAAGTACTTCGGTTGGCATTGCAAAGTGCTCATCGGGATTGAGTCCGAGCGCCTTCTTTGTCTCAATAATTTCCTCAGCGCCAAGAGCTGAACCATGAGATTCAGCGGTGTTGCGCGCTTTTGGTGCTGGCCAAGCGATAACCGAATTCATGCGAATCAAAGTTGGCTTGGTAATTTCGAGTTTTGCAGCAACCATCGCCGCATCTAACTTAATTAAATCGACGCTGCCATCGCTAGCTGATGACACATCAATGACGTTCCAACCGTAAGCGCGATAACGCGCCGAAACATCTTCGGTAAAGGCAACATGGGTATCGCCTTCAATCGAGATTCGATTGTCATCGTAAATAACTTTTAAATTACCAAGTTCCTGCGTACCAGCCAGAGATGAAGCCTCACTGCTAACGCCTTCTTGCAGATCACCATCAGAACAGATAACCCAGATATTGTGATCAAAGAGTGATTTATTAGCAGCAGCATCTGGATCTAGTAACCCTCGTTCGTAACGAGCGGCCATCGCCATGCCAACTGCAGTAGCAATGCCGGCGCCTAAAGGTCCAGTTGTCATTTCAACGCCTGCAGTATGTCCATATTCCGGATGTCCCGGCGTTAGTGAGTTCCAAGTACGGAATGCTTTTAAATCATCCATCTCCAGGCCATAACCGCTGAAGAAAAGTTGTATGTAGAGAGTAAGTGATGAGTGACCGCATGAGAGTACAAAGCGATCGCGGCCTAACCACTTTGGATCTGCAGGATCATGTATTAAGTGACGCTGAAATAGATTGTAGGCAACTGGAGCAAGTGACATTGCTGTCCCTGGGTGGCCATGACCTGCCTTCTGAACTGCATCCATAGCTAGTGCGCGGGCGTGTGTAACGGCGCGATCATCGAGGGCTGACCAGTTATTTAAAGTACTCATTCTCTAGTTTCTCCTGAGTTAGCAACGGTCAAGGGTGAGGTTGTAATTGCGATACGGATGCGCCACGCTGCGATCCAAACTAAGGTAGCGCCAAGCAAATGCGCTGCCACAAGTATTTCAGGAATACCTGTGAAGTATTGGATATAGCCAATCGCGCCTTGCGCTAGTGCGATTACGGTAAAGATGGCTATCCGCCGACGATGCAGCGCGCTTATACGAGTTGCGATGTAGAGCGCCAAAGTCAGACCCAACAGCGCAATTACAGCATCGGCATGGAGCCAAGCCATAGTACGAATATCAAAACCAAAGCGGCGCGCCTTAAGATCTCCAGCATGTGGGCCACTGCCAGTGACGAGAGTTCCCAAAACAATTACGAAAAAGCTAAGTGCGATGTGGGCTAGTGAAAGGTTGGCGACGATCTTCTCTTTAACAGTAATCCGAATAATGGGGGATTCACGACGATCGTAGAGAGAGGCTGCTCCGGCAATTAATACAATCGAAAGCAGTAGGTGACCGGCAACAGGTAGCGGGTGCAAATTTGTTAATACTGTTATTCCACCAAGTACGCCTTGCCCCAAGATTCCGAGGAGTTGCCCAATGGCCAGTATTCGTAGATCTCTACGTCTCTTAAAGAGCACATGTGCAAGAACTGCAAGAGATGCGGCAAAGAGGGCAAAGGTTAATAAACGATTTCCAAATTCGATCCAGGCATGCAATTGACCTTCTGCTTGATGGGGGACTGGGGTATATGAACCATCTGTGCACTCTGGCCAGGTTGGGCAACCCAAGCCCGAACCAGTTAACCGAACCGCACCTCCCGTTAAGACCAGCCCCGCCTGAAGAGTCAGTAAGGCTCCGTAAAGGAAGCGGCGCAGTCTCATGGCCTAAGACTATGACCAATCACGCAGCCCCTGAGTGGAAAGCAAGAGCGAATTACGACACAATAGTGTTGTGAAATTAAATGGAGGGCCAGCCCTAAAGACCGGTGATGATCCGCGTACTCGCGACGCCGTCGGCCGCTCCGTTCTAGAAAACGGTCCTTCTACCGCTGCCGCGCTGGGCGAGCGTTTGGGGCTTACTCCGGCAGGCATTCGTCGCCACCTAGATTTACTTGTAGCCGATGGAATATTAGAAGCGCGCGAGCCACGTATCTCATCTACTCGCGGACGCGGGCGACCATCCAAGGTATTTGTTATGACTGATTCAGGTCGCGAAAAATTTGAACATTCTTACGATGACTTAGCTGTTGCCGCACTTAAATTTATGTCAGCACAATCCGGCGAACATCTCGTCACCGCCTTTGCCCAGTCACGCGCCGACGATATCGAACGTAAGGCA
>Ga0114978_10004897_pt1 | contig 10757 bp, 10 predicted proteins | sample S_140212_EF_Meta_FD_87027 | JGI IMG/M metagenome (GOLD analysis project Ga0114978, IMG submission 87027) | Freshwater microbial communities from Lake Simoncouche, Canada to study carbon cycling - S_140212_EF_MetaG | ecosystem: Environmental > Aquatic > Freshwater > Lake | place: Lake...
AAAGCCTTGGTTGAAAAAGGCTGGATCAAGATGGGCAACTTCAGCAAGAACCCCGACAAACTGAGTTACGCCTACTTGCTTACACCCACCGGTGTGGCTGAAAAGGCGGCGCTGACCCGTCGGTTCTTGCAACGCAAGATGACTGAATATGAAAAGCTGCGGGGTGAAGTTGAGGCGTTGCAGCACGAAGCTGAACCAAACGCAGCTTTACCAAACACCAGTAAACGTGGATCAAAAGCATGAACCTTCAAGACATCAAACTTGCTGTTATCGGCCTAGGCTACGTCGGCCTGCCGCTTGCAGTCGAATTCGGTAAACAACGCACAGTGGTGGGTTTTGACATCAACCAAAAACGCATTGATCAGCTCAAAGCCGGGCACGATTTCACTTTGGAAACCGAAGCCGACGAACTGCAAGCCGCCAAGCACTTGCAATTCAGCACCAGCCTAGATGACCTTCGCACTTGCAACGTCTTCATCGTCACCGTGCCAACCCCCATTGACCAGCACAAGCGCCCAGACCTTACGCCGCTTATCAAAGCTAGCGAAACCGTTGGCAAGGTGCTGAAAGCCGGTGACATCGTTATTTATGAGTCCACCGTTTACCCTGGTTGCACCGAAGAAGACTGCGTGCCCGTGCTGGAAAAGTTCAGTGGCCTCAAGTTCAACAAAGACTTCTTTTGCGGCTACAGCCCCGAGCGCATTAACCCCGGCGACAAAGAGCACCGCGTCACCACCATCAAAAAAGTGACCTCGGGCTCCACCCCAGAAATAGCTGACTTGGTAGATGCGCTCTACAACCAGATCATCACCGCAGGCACCCACAAAGCCAGCTGCATAAAAGTGGCTGAAGCGGCCAAGGTGATTGAAAACACCCAGCGCGATGTGAACATTGCACTCATCAACGAGCTGGCCTTGATCTTTAACAAAATGGACATCGACACTGAAGCCGTGTTGCTAGCGGCTGGCAGCAAGTGGAACTTTTTACCCTTCAGGCCGGGTCTGGTGGGCGGGCACTGCATCGGCGTGGACCCGTATTACCTCACCCACAAAGCTGAATCCATCGGCTACCACCCTCAAATCATTCTGGCGGGCCGCCGCCTGAACGACAGCATGGGTGCCTATGTGGTCACCCAGCTTGTTAAAGCCATGACCAAACGCAGCCTGCCAGTGCAAGGGGCGCGCATCCTTGTGATGGGCCTGACATTTAAAGAAAACTGCCCCGACCTGCGCAACACCCGCGTGGTGGACATTGTTAAAGAACTGGCCGACTACGATGTGCAGGCCGACGTAGTTGACCCCTGGGCAGACACGGCAGAGGCACAGCATGAATACGGCATTACTCCTGTTCAGCAGCCCGAGCCCGGCGCGTATGACGCCATCATCATCGCCGTAGCCCACCACCAGTTCAAAACCATGGGTGCCACCGCCATCCGCGCGCTGGGTAAACCTGACCATGTGCTGTACGACCTGAAATACCTATTGCCCGCAGTTGATAGCGATATTCGCCTCTAGCCCCCGTCTAGCAAGCGCAAGCAGCTATTAACTTTATAGTATTCATGACAGCCTACACGCAACTTCAAACCCGGCTGCAAGCCGAGCCCCACACCTGGCTAATCACCGGCGTGGCTGGCTTTATCGGCAGCAACTTGCTGGAAACCCTGCTAAAGCTCAACCAGCGCGTGGTGGGCCTTGATAACTTTGCTACCGGCCACCAACGCAACTTGGACGAAGTGCAAACCCTTGTCACCCCCGAGCAATGGGCCAACTTCAGCTTCATCAATGGTGACATCTGCAACCTGGCGGACTGCCAAAAGGCGGTTACTGGTGTTGACTATGTTTTGCACCAAGCCGCCCTAGGGAGCGTGCCCCGCAGTGTGGCAGACCCCATCACCACCAACGCTACCAACATCAGCGGGTTCTTGAACATGTTGGTAGCCGCGCGTGATGCCAAAGTAAAGCGCTTTGTCTATGCTGCCAGCAGCAGCACGTATGGCGACCACCCGGCCCTACCCAAGGTTGAAGACACTATTGGCAAGCCACTGAGCCCCTATGCTGTGACCAAATACGTTAACGAGCTATACGCTGACGTTTTCAGTAAAACCTATGGCCTGCAGAGCATTGGCTTGCGCTACTTTAACGTTTTTGGCCCACGCCAAGATCCAAATGGGGCCTATGCCGCCGTCATCCCCAAGTGGATCAGCAGCATGATTCAAAATGAGCCTGTTTGCATTAATGGCGATGGTGAAACTAGCCGGGACTTCTGCTTTGTGAAAAACGCCGTGCAAGCCAACTTGTTAGCCGCCACCGTGCAAACTACGGAAGCGATTAACCAGGTCTATAACGTGGCTGTGGGGGACCGAACTACCCTCAATGAGTTGTACGCCCAACTTAAAACCAACCTGCTGCCCCTTTATCCGCACCTAAAGAGCGCGAAACCCGTGCCTCGTGATTTCCGTGCAGGCGACGTGCGGCACTCAATGGCAGCCGTCAGCAAAGCCGCCACACGCTTGGGCTACCAACCCACCCACCGCCTGGATGAAGGGTTGAATGTGGCGATGGATTGGTACGTAAACCACCTTCGTTCAAAAAAAATGGAGCATAGAAATGAACAACAATAAGAATCGATTCGCAAATATTGATTTTGAGGCTTTTCGAAACTTAGCCAAAGACAGTTCATTGTCGAAGTACGAGCGGATAGGCTTTCCTGATAATTATCGTAGCGGAAAAGAGGAAGAAATTTTTCGAGATATCTGCACAAAGTTATCCTTGCTTGATCAAAAGAACAAAACAGTATTGGATATAGGGCCTGGCTGCAGTGATTTACCCACGATGCTGATCAATCTGTGCCGCGAAAACAAACACACGCTTACACTTATCGATAGCGCTGAAATGCTGGCACATTTGCCGGATGAGTCGTTCATTCAGAAAGTGGTGGCACTTTATCCAAATTGCCCAGATACGGTTTTAGAGTTACGTGGCAAGGTAGATGTAATTCTGTGTTATAGCGTCCTCCATTACATACTCATAGATACCGCATTCTTTAGATTTCTTGATACATCATTATCTTTACTTAATCATGGCGGTCATTTTTTGATTGGTGACATTCCCAACATTTCCAAGCGCAAACGTTTTTTCTCCAACGAGACCGGCATTCGTTTTCATCAAGAGTACATGAAGACTTCAGAATTGCCTAATGTTGAATTTAATCAAATAGAGCATGATCAGATAGATGATGCGGTGGTGATGGCGCTCCTTCAGCGAGCTAGAGCGCAGGGTTTTGATGCTTATTTGCTTCCGCAGAATCCTGCCCTTCCCATGGCGAATCGCCGAGAAGATATTTTGATCACACGCCCATAAGGAAATACTTAATGGAAAAAACTAAGAAGGTCGTTATTATTGGTGACTCTGCATTTGCAGAAGTTGCTTACGAATGTTTTACACATGACTCTGAGTATGAGGTTGTTGGTTTTGCGGTTGAATCAGCCTATCTGAAAAAAAATGTGCTCTTCGGTTTACCCATAGTTTCTTTTGAACAGATTGAAGAGCATTTCAATCCAGCTGACGTGGATTTCTATGCGGCGTTGGTCTATACACAGCTAAATCGACTGCGGACGCGCTTCTATCAAGCGGCAAAGGCGAAAGGATATCGTCCTGCCAGCTATATCAGCAGCCGAGCATTTGTCTGGCATAACGTCCAGCTTGGCGAACACTGTTTCATATTTGAAGACAACACGCTTCAGCCTTTCGTCAAGATTGGTAACAACGTCGTGCTCTGGAGTGGCAACCACATCGGGCATCACTCTGTGATTCAAGATAATTGCTTTATCGCCTCCCATGTAGTGATCTCGGGGTTTTGCGATATTGGGCGCAACACTTTCATGGGCGTCAACGCTACGCTGGCCAACAACTTAGTAATCGGTGAAGATAACTGGATAGGACTTGCTGTCACTATTGTGCGCAACACAGAGCCAAATCAGCTTTTCAAGGGAGAGCAGCCGGATCCGGCCAAAATTTCTGCATTACGTTTTTTTAAGGTAAAAGAATAATGAAGTGGCGTAAATTGGGTTTGGTTTGGAATACAGATGGCAGCAAGCCTTGGGCAAAAACACATGGAATGGGGCCGACTCCGTTTCGTTTGAATGATGATGTGATTCGAGTGTTTATTACTTGCCTTGATGACCAAGGCCGAGGCCGCCCGGGCTATGTCGATGTGACTTCGCAGGACCCAACCAGAGTTCTAGGTGTTTCACCATGTGAGATACTTGATATTGGCGAACCAGGGACCTTTGACGATAACGGTTTGATGGCGATTAGCATTGTGCAAGCAGATCCAAATACTTTATACATGTATTACGCTGGATTTGAAATCTGTACGCATATACGTTATCGCATTTTTTCGGGCCTTGCGTTGAGCAAAGATGGTGGTGAAACTTTTAAACGACATAGCCGTTCCCCCATTTTGGATCGCACCTCTGAAGAATTATTCTTCAGATGTGGCCCTTATGCAATTTATGACGAGGGCACGTTTAAGCTATGGTATGTCGCAGGCAGCGACTGGACCAGTCTGAACGGCAAGTCCATGCCAGTTTATGACTTGCGTTACCAGGAATCAAAAGATGGAATTCACTGGGCTGATACGGGTCAACTTTCCATGGCGATTAGTTACGAAGATGAGCACGGTTTCGGTCGTCCGTGGGTGGTCAAGCGTGGACCAAACGATTATCAGCTTTTCTATTCGATTCGGCGTCGCTCATTCGCGGCATATCGTCTAGGTTATGCCGAATCAACCGATGGCATCAGCTGGATTCGCAAGGATAAAGAAATGGGGTTAGATGTATCTCCGGGCCAATTTGACTCGAATGCGATTATGTATTCAGCAGTGATCGTTGTCGGTGAAAAAACCTATTGTTTCTATAACGGAAACAATTTCGGTGAACTGGGATTTGGTGTGGCAGAGCTGATCGAATGAGTATCGAAGTTATTCCTTACACCGAAGCCCATGAGGCAGTATGGGATGAATTTTGTGCGAACTCCGTGAACGCCACGATTTTACATACACGCCGCTTTCTCAGCTATCACGGTGATCGCTTCGATGATTTATCTGTGTTACTTATGGAGTCGGAAAAACTGGTAGGGGTTTTTCCCGCCGCTGAGTCATTATCCGATACTGCGCTGGTCGTCAGTCACCCCGGCATCACGTATGGCGGAATCGTTCATAGCGGATGGCTGAGCGGGATGCGAATGATTGAAGCGCTAAAGGCTCTGTCAGCCTACTATTCAGGAGTTGGTTACAACCGGCTGCAGTACAAAGCAGTGCCCCATATTTACGCGATATCGCCAGCGAAAGACGATCTGTATGCCCTGTTTCGCCTAGGTGCAAGGCGTGTGCGTTGTGACCTGTCTTGTACTATAGATTTGGTGAACCGCCGCCCGTTTAGTGAACGCAGGCGCCGTGGGCTGACGAAAGCACAAAAGGCTGTTACCTTGTCATACGATAAGGCCAGGCTGTGCGACCTATGGGGAGTTATCGCAGAGAATTTAGCGCGTAAGCACGATGCAAAGCCAGTGCATTCCTTGGCTGATCTGACATTACTCAAAAGTAATTTTCCAAAGCAAATTGTCGTGTGCAGTGCATTAATCGAAGGCAGAGTTGAGGCGGGTGTCATACTCTTTAACTCAACTATGGTGTGGCATGCTCAATATATTTCCGCCAGTGAAGCCGCATATGCCGTCTCTGCACTTGATGCCGTGTTTGACTCATTGATTACAGAAGCGCAAAAAGCTGGCGCGCGTTATTTCGATTTCGGTACGAGCAATGAAAATGGCGGCATGATTTTAAACGATAGCTTGTACCGTTACAAATCGGAATTTGGGGGTGGGGGAGTAGAACATGAATATTATGAATTATTAATTGATAATCGGGATGGAGCATGATAAAGAAAATGTATGAAGTTATCGAACTTCCAAAAATAACAGATCCACGCGGAAATTTAACTTTTTTGGAGTCAAATCGGCACGTGCCATTTGAGATAAAGCGCGTATTTTATCTCTATGATGTACCAACAGGAAACAACCGCGGCGCACACGCACACAAAAAACTCCATCAGTTTTTGATTTGCTTGTCTGGCTCCTTTGACGTGACTGTAGATGATGGATTAAACCAAGATACGATCCACTTAAACCGTCCATGGAAAGGGCTACATATTCCTCCGATGGTATGGGCAGCCGAAGTCAATTTCGATCCAGGTTCAGTTTGTTTAGTTATGGCATCAGATTATTTCGATGAGAGTGACTATTATAGAAACTATGATCAGTATCTTAAGGCTTTGACGGAGCAACAGGTATGAAGGTACCATTTCTAGACTTAAAATCAGGATATCTTGAACAAGAGAGTGAAATTGATGCTGCCATCAAGCGAGTACTTAGCTCAGGTTGGTATGTATTAGGAGAAGAGGTTGATTCATTTGAAAGTGAATACGCAGCGTACTGTGAAGTTAAACATTGTGTTGGCGTCGCAAATGGATTAGACGCACTCCACTTGGCTCTATTATCTTTGGGCGTAGGGCCGGGTGATGAAGTAGTTGTACCTTCAAATACTTATATAGCCACTTGGCTGGCGATCAGCCAGTGCGGTGCAACCCCTGTGCCGGTCGAGCCAGATAAGCTAACCTATAACATTGATTCTGAACGTCTAGAGAATGCGATCACTTCGCGTACGAAAGTAATTATTCCAGTGCATCTGTATGGGCAACCTGCAGATATGGACCCGATTATAGCTTTAGCACGTAAACATGGTATAAAAGTATTGGAAGACGGTGCTCAGGCACATGGTGCTCGCTATAAAGGCAAACGATTGGGCGCGCACGGCGATGTGGTTGCTTGGAGTTTTTATCCGGGCAAAAATCTTGGTGCTTACGGTGACGGTGGTGCAATTACTACTAATGATCGCGAAATTGCAGATCGATTGCGTGTTTTGCGCAACTACGGCTCTCGCGTGAAATATGTAAACGAAATACGTGGGTTTAATAGTAGACTTGATTCGTTGCAGGCAGCAGTTCTACGTGTCAAGTTAAAAAAGTTGGATCGCAGTAATGAAGTCCGTCGTAGGATCGCAGAAATATATTTGAAAGGAATGGTCGATTCAAATTTAGTTCTCCCTTTCAAGCCCAGTTGGGCGGAGTCAGCATGGCATCTGTTTGTAGTGCAATGGCCCGATCGTGATACGCTTCAAAGAAAGTTAAGCGAAGCAGGTATTGGTACCCTTATTCATTATCCGATTCCGCCACATCTACAAGGAGCTTATATTGATTGTGGCTACTCCAAGGGTGATTTCCCTATTGCGGAAAGCCTTCATGATCAAGTATTGAGTTTGCCGATGGGACCTCACTTGGACGAAAGACAAGCGTTATTAGTTATAGACGCGGTCAAGGAAGCAACAAGTGCGTGAAATTTGGGCCGGCATCGGTCATACAAGTGGAGCAAAAATTTACTCGATGGCCGTTGGGATTTTCGTTTTATTTCTTACTGCCCGCTTACTTGGGCCAGAGGGTCGTGGTCAAATAGCAAGTATTATCACCTGGGTAAGTTTGATAAGTACATTTGCCTACATGAGTTTAGGGCAAATTGCTTTGCATAGAATGGCTGTTGATCAACAGCAAAAGAATTTTGGGAAATTGCTTGGTAGTCTGCTGCTACTTACGGCTATTCTCACCCTGGCTGGGTGGATAGTTGCGCTTGCCTTGTATTGGTATAATTCTGAAGGTGCATTTAAAGGTCTCCCTTTGCTGTCTTTAATCATTGGCTTTCTTGCATTACCACTTATGATATGGGAGCAATATGGTAGCGCACTGTTAATGGGTCTGGAGCGCCTTAGCATATACAACCGATACCAAATCATTGGACGCTCAGTTTCAGTCCTTGCCGTATTAATATTTATAGGCTGTTTGGAATGGGGTATTATTGGCGTACTGTACGCAACACTGCTGGGCCAGATAATAGTTGCTATTGGAGGAATCGGGTTTCTATTTGCTCATGTTCGGTCCAAAGGACTCGATTGTCGATCGGATGTAGATGAAATCAAAGCGCTTCTTGTAGGTGGAGCAAAACTTCATCTCAACGCCATAGGTACATTCCTTTTTACATCAGTCAATATTCTTATCCTTAATAGCTACCATGGAGCGGAACAGACCGGTTATTTCCAGTTAGCTACACAATTGCTGGGCGTTCTTATGATCATCCCGCAGGCTGCTAGTATGGTGTTGTATGGCAAAGTAACGGCGCTTGGTCCAAATGGTGCATGGCCAATCAATCGGCATCTACTTATGCAAATAACTGTAGGCATGACAGCTCTATGCATATTAGCTGCGTTTCTTGCCCCGTGGGGCATTGTTTTGATGGCTGGGGTTAATTTTGAGCCCGCAGTTGCTCCATTCCAGTGGATGCTTATTGGGCTAATTGGAATGACCTTTTCCACTGTAATGGCACCGCAGTGGATTGGCAGAGGATATTTTTGGCAGGCAGCAACTATTACCCTCTTGGTTGGATTGGTAAATTTGACGGCTAATTTTATTTTAATTCCTGACTATGGGATTTGGGGCGCAGTCTATGCATATCTTGGAACATATGGATTTTCGATACTAGGCAATGGTCTAATGGCTATACATTGTCAAAAACAGCATAAGCTTCATACTTAATTAGCAAATTATTCTCTACTATGCTATGGGTTTATTATTATGATTCAGGAACGGTTCAAGTCAATTGTAATACCTATTCACGGATTTACTGCATCAGGTGGCAATCGTGTTTTGAGTGAGCTAGCAAATCATTGGATCGATATTGGCTGTAGTGTCGACTTCTTGGTAGAAGACGACTCGACACCATATTTCTCAACGAAGGCCCGTATATTGCGATGCACTTCTCGCAGGGGCATTATAAATAGTTATAGTAGCTGGCGTCGAAAATTCGGGATTTTTACCAGTATCATTAATTTATCCAGATCATTGAGAGAAATCAGGTGCAATTATGACCTTGTCATCGCTAGTCATTCCTTTACGGCGATTTCCTGCTACCTGAGTGGCTGTGCTACAAAGACGCTGTACTACATCCAAGCGTATGACCCAGAGATTTTTCGAAAAAAAAATAAGTTATCCAGTAGAATTGCAGCACGTGTTGCAGAGTTGTCATATCTCCTTTGTAGAAACCAGATAGTCAACTCTAACCATTACTTGAATTACAAGCTAATTAATTCACTTTACGTCATACCCCCAGGTTTAGATTTAGGTAAATTTGTGTCAAAGGCAAATCCTGGCGCGTTTAATAATGACTTAATTAGAGTTGGAATAATAGGAAGGCGTGAACTATACAAGGTCAGACCTGTTTTGGAGGTCTATCGATTATTTAAAATAATAGCTCCAAGAACAAAGCTAATTATCGCATTTGGCAATATAGAACAGGATAAATTGACAGATCTTGGTGACTACGAAGTCGTGTTACCTAGGAATGATATAGAGCTGGCTGCGTTCTATCGAAATTGTGATGTATTTTTGGCATTATCTGAATTTTCTGAAGGCGCTTTCTATCCCGTACTTGAAACCTTAGCATCTGGAACGACCTTAATATCTAACATTTTTTATAAAGTTACAAATGAGAATACTTGGATTATCGAAAAGCCCGAAAATATAATACAAATAATACAATTTGTGCTTAAAGACGATACGTCAAGAATAGAAAAAGCCAAGAACGGGGTCAAAGACGTTCAGGATTTAGACTGGAATGTGGTCGCACCCCTATTCCTAAAGTACGCAGAAATAGTACTTTCAAAATGAGCAGTCATTCTGAAATGAAATACTAATGAGACTGCTCATTTTAAACCGAAAAATAATTTTCGGCCTTGTTTCGATACTGGCAGTAGTGTCACTCTCTATTGCATCTGGTTGGCGGGATGTCGGTATAGATCGAAGCGACTATGTGCAGATGTACAACGGCGTAATATCAAGTGATGATTTTGCAGTTAAATTATTCTTTGCCAAGGATGTACTCTTCCTATTCATTGCCACGGCATCCAATTTTTTCAGTGACGAAGCAAAATGGACTTTTTTAACAATCTGCTTTTTGTCAGTTATTACTAAATATCTTGCGATTAGACAAGTAGCCAGTGAATATGCACTTGGATACATGGTGTTTTACGCCATCTTTCTCTCCCCAGGTTTGGAGTTTGCGGCAATTAGAGGTGCGCTGTCCATCGGCTTTATTATGCTAGCGATAACATACTATGATAGGCGGTTACAATTTTCCTTCCTCTCTGTTTTGGGTATTGCGTCACATATGTCAGCATTGCCAGTAGCTCTATTGGCAGTACGTAAATTCAGTTGTTTATTTTCCAAACACAAATTGAGCTACGTACTACTCACACTGATAACTTTTCTATCTACTGATTTATTACTTAATATTTTTCCACGTGGGGTCGATTACTATGACAATCGTGGAACTATATATGCATATTCTGAACCTCTCGCAACATTGGGTATTGCATTGCTTGTCTTATTTCGACTTAATCATGTTTCCAGAGTAAAGAATACTGATCCTGCCATTCAATACTTAATATTGTTGCGTCCAATTATTTATGGTCTCATTGCAATCTCATTTGGAATTTCCAGTGTAGTAGTCACTGGAGCGACCCGATTCTTGGAGATTTCGTGGTGCTTAATACTGTTCGCCGCAATAGTTTTGTTTAGAAAGTCTTATGTGAATCTGTTG
>Ga0114978_10004899_pt1 | contig 10754 bp, 10 predicted proteins | sample S_140212_EF_Meta_FD_87027 | JGI IMG/M metagenome (GOLD analysis project Ga0114978, IMG submission 87027) | Freshwater microbial communities from Lake Simoncouche, Canada to study carbon cycling - S_140212_EF_MetaG | ecosystem: Environmental > Aquatic > Freshwater > Lake | place: Lake...
GTTCAACGGCGAAAAAGCGCAGGGTGCCGTCCTTCATGGCCGCGCCAAAGTCGGAGCGGATCGTGGCCATGAAAGGGCTGGTGAAATAAAGAACAAGGCCGAGGAGCAGTTGAAGATTGAGCGTGCTGGTGAAAATCAGACCGCTCTTGCGATCCTTGTCCGTCCACTCCGATTTGAAGGCGAATCCGCTCCAGACGCGGAGAAGGGCCCAAAGTGCGGCCAGAATAACCAGCCAACGGAGAAGGCTATGGGCGTCCTTGAAAATAAGGTAGGAAGACATGGCGGCCAGTGAATCGGGAGAGGAGCGGCGGGTCAACTCAAAGCGGCTTGCGACTCCGGACGAACGAGAGGATCTTTTCATCATCTCCCCGGCTTGACCAGACGGCCCGGAGAAAATCCGCCGGATGAATACTGTGGCGTTTGAAGAAATTCCGGTCGCCGCTGCAGCCATACATAATGTCAGCGCACAGGCCGCCCTCCAGAAAACAACGGGCTTTTTTAATGATGCGGGGCAGCCATTCGATTCCGCCGAGAGCGGCCTTTTTGGGAGGGAGTTCGTCGCCGGTCAATTCGGTGGGGTTTAACTGGCCGTTTTGCACGTAGAGAAAATAATCACGCCGCGCGGCCGCGATGAGAAGGAATGTGTCCCAGTCCGGCTCGCCGGAACCGACCTGGTCCTCCGCATAATCATACACGTTGACCGGTTTCAGCCCGATGGAAGCGAGAAGAGCTTGCTCGTCTGCGGTGAAGTAGGACGCCACAGCGCGGTTGCCTTTTCGATAAAGGAAAACCGCCTTGTCGGAGAGGGTGCGAAGGCCGTGGGTCCAGGCGTTGAGTTCCATGCGTTCAGGCTAATACCTCTGCGGCGGTTTTGAAATGCATTTTAGCCACGGTGGCGAGCGCGTCCTTTCCGCCCTTTTCAGCGATCTTACGGGCGGTGCCTTTAACCGTGGCGGAGACGCCCCGGGCCAGAGTGACGCCAAGTTTTTGTCCGGCCGCATCCAGCCAGTCTATGAATTTTTCGCGGGCGAGAATCGAGGCGGCTGCAACGGCGAAATCGGATTCTGCTTTCGTGCGCTGGTCGAGCTGGATTTCGCGGCCTTTTTCCATGAGGGCGCGTTCGATCAGGCTGGCATCGGCAAATTTGTCGGAGAGCGCGCGGGGGCAGTCGGGGCGGAGTCCGCAGAGATTCTCGATGATGCGGGCGTGGCCCCAGGCGAGCAGGCGGTTGAGGTTGCCGATTTTTTGGTAGAGGGCGTTGTAGCGTTCCGGGCTGATGACCACCACGCTCTGCGCCGCGCGGGATTGGCGGATGCCCGCGGCCAGATCGCGGATACGTTTGTCCGAAGTGATGCGTTTGCTGTCGGCGATGCCGAGTTCCTTGAACTGATGCGCGAGGTCGCGATCCGCGTAAACTCCGGCGATGACGAGCGGACCAAAAAAATCGCCCTTACCGCTTTCGTCCACACCGAAGTGCGGCTGGAACATTTCCGGATTATGCACCTCCTCGTAGCCGAGTTTGGCCTCGCCGAGGATTTCCGGTTCGAGGCGGTATTGGACAAATTCCTCAGTGCCCCGACCCTGAATCACGATCTTGGGGCCCTTTTGATAAACGGCAATGGTGAGTTTGTCCTTCTGTGCGAAGTAGAGGGTGTAGGGGCGCTCCTCGAATTTGTAGCCCTCCTGCTGAAGCAGCAGTTTTAACTTCCCGGCTTGCTCCGCAGTGAGCGGCGTATTGTAAAGAGTGATGCCTTTTTCCGACACGAGGAAAATCAGTAAAGCCCAGCAACGCGCGGACACGGAGAAAAAAATACGGCAAAAGTTGGCCGTCTGGTTCAAGCGTCACGGGCGCAATCTGCCTTGGCGGCGGACGCGCGATCCTTATGCGATCATGGTTTCCGAGTTTATGCTGCAGCAAACGACGGTGACGGCGGTGTTGCCGTATTTCGCACGGTGGATGGAAAAATTTCCGACCGTTGCGCTGCTGGCCAACGCAGAGGAGCAGGAGGTTTTTGCGCTCTGGCAGGGCCTCGGATATTATAGCCGGGCGCGCAATCTGCACCGGGCGGCCAAGGCCGTGATGGAGAGTCACCAGGGACAGATTCCCGGTGAGGTCGAAGCGTTGCGCAGTCTGCCCGGGGTGGGTGCATACGCCTCGGCCGCAATTGCCTCCTTTGCCTTCGATACGGTCGGGCCGGTGATTGACGCAAATATCGCGAGGGTTCTGGCGCGACTGAAAAACTGGCGGCATCCGATTGATGATGCGCGCGGGAAAAGTTTTTTGACCAGGGCGGCATGGGAACTTTTGCCAGAAAAAGGCGGACGGCTGCACAATTCGGCCGTGATGGAACTGGGGGCGCTGATCTGCATCGCGCGGAATCCGCGCTGTTCCGACTGTCCCGTGCGGCAGCATTGCCTGGCGGTGGACCCGGGATCGTTGCCGGTAAAAAGACCGCGCCAGCAAACCGAGAATGTCGTCGAGATGCGGGCTTTTGTTTTTCATCGCGGCAAGCTCTGGCTGGAAGCTTCTGCCGGCCCGCGTTGGATGGGATTGTGGTTGCTGCCGGTCGGAGAATTGGCCGGAAGACTGCCCGACCATATCGAAATCTACCCCATTACGCGCTATCGTGTGACTATGAGGCTATGCGCGGAGTCGAGGGGGAAACGTGAGCTCAAGGGATTCGCGCTCGAAAATTTACCGCCCATGCCATCGCCTCATCGGCGCGCAGTTGCAGCGATGCTGAAGAAAGGCCATAATCGCTGAATCATGACTGCGGAAACTCCTGCTTCTCTTCCCGACGCGCAGGGCCATTTTGGTCCCTACGGCGGAAAGTTCGTGCCCGAAACGCTTTTCAGCGCCTTGGAGGAACTGGAGCGCGTATACGAAAATGCGCGCAAAGACCCCGAGTTCCGCCGCGAGTTTTCTTCCTTGCTTACCGATTATTGCGGGCGTGCCACGCCGCTCTATTTTGCCGAACGGCTGACCCGACATCTCGGCGGCGCGAAGATTTATTTGAAACGCGAAGACCTCCTGCACACTGGCGCGCATAAGATCAACAACGCCGTCGGCCAGGCCATCCTGTGCAAGCGCATGGGTAAAAAACGTGTCATCGCGGAAACCGGTGCCGGTCAGCACGGCGTGGCCACGGCAACAGTGGCGGCGAGGTTTGGTTTTGAATGCGTCGTGTACATGGGAGCGGTGGATATGAAACGGCAGGCTCTCAATGTCGCCCGCATGGAGTTTCTCGGTGCCAGGGTCGTGCCGGTCACAGCGGGGCAGGCGACTTTGAAGGAGGCCGTCAATGAAGCCATGCGCGATTGGGTCACCAATGTGCGTTCGACCCATTACATTCTGGGCACGGCGTATGGAGCGCATCCGTATCCGATGATGGTGCGCGATTTTCACCGCGTGATCGGTGACGAGGCCCGGCGGCAGATTTTGCAGCGCGAGGGCCGACTGCCCGACCTGCTCATTGCCTGTGTCGGCGGCGGCAGCAATGCCATCGGGCTGTTTTATCCTTTTTTGCAGGATGAAAACGTGAAGATGACCGGCGTGGAGGCCGGGGGCGCGGGGATCATCAAAGGCAAACACGCCGCGCGTTTTCAAGGCGGACGCCTGGGGGTGTTGCAAGGGGCAAAAACCTGGCTGCTGGCCGACGAGGATGGGCAAATCGAATCCACCCATTCCATTTCCGCCGGCCTCGATTACGCTGCCGTCGGACCCGAACACTGCCACCTGCGCGACCTCGGGCGGGTGCAATACGATTACGCGACGGATGAACATGCGCTGGCGGCCTTTCGCACCCTGGCCGGGGTCGAGGGAATCATTCCCGCCCTGGAGTCCGCCCATGCTGTCGCGCAAGCCATCAAGGTGGCACCGCAAATGCGCAGCGACGAAATCATCGTCGTGAATCTCTCCGGCCGGGGCGACAAGGATGTGGCGCAGGTGGCGGAGATGTTGCTGAAAAAATAGAACAGTTAGTTCGCGCGTTTCCCGTCCTTCAAAAGTTCAGGCGGGACGGTGGTGTCCACGATGACCTTGCCGGGAGTTCCGGTTGCAAGGCCGGTCGGTGGCGGAGCGATTGTGAGTAAAAAGGAACCTGGGTGTTCCGTCAGGGTGTCTTCACTGATGGTGCCGGTGTATTTGCCGCCTTGCAGCGAAATGGTGGCTCGCATGCCTTTGCGAATGATCTTTCGTGCGTCGGGAGCGAACTCGGCCAGGACCCGGCCTTGATCAAGAAGCCGGGCCTGAACCGAGACGGGATGCCGGGCGTTGTAATGCAGGCGTGTGCCCCAGGCGGCCAGCGCAGCAACGAGAAGGATGGTGAGGACGAGGATCTGTCCGCCGCGGTTTTTTTTCATGGTATGGATTTTATTCGGCCAGCTCTTCTGCGGGATAGGTCCAGATTTCGCTGAGGGTGGGGTGGTAGTGCGGGATGGCCGCAAGCTGCCCGGCGGTGGACCGGAAGCGTATCGCGACGACAATCTCATGAATCAAATCGGAGGCATGAGGGCCCACGACCGAGCCGCCGAGAATTTCGCGCGTGGCCTGATCCACGATAAGTTTCACGAATCCCTCCGTCTCACCCATGACCATTGATTTGCCATGGTCGTTGAAGGGATAGGTGGCGGTGAGGATGTCCAAACCTTTTGAGCGGGCCTCGCTCTCAGACAGACCCACGCAGGCGACCTGCGGTTCGGTGAAAACAACATAGAGTTTGAGCCGGTAATCCATGTTTTCCAGGGCGGATTCACCCCGTAACACTTTGGCGGCGTTGCGCGCCGCAAGTTCGCCTTGCTGAATGGCAACGTGGACGACTTCAAAAGGACCCGAACAATCGCCCGCTGCGAAAATGTGCGGGGCGGTCGTTTGCTGGTTCGGGGTGATTTTAACCGTAGCCCCGTGCCGCTCAACTGCGGCTCGATCGAGGCCGAGATTGGCCGTGTTGGGCTGACGCCCCAAAGCGTTCAGGACGGCTGCCGCCTCAACGGATTTTTCCACGCCCGCGTGCTCGAAAACGACGCGGCGCGTGTCCGCATCGCGCTCGATCCGTAAAAGTTTGGTATCGGTGAAAACCTCCATGCCGCGCTTGCGAAACGCATTCTCGACGACAGCCGCCACATCTTCATCCACTCCCTTGAGCAACTGGCCGCTGCGTTGAAGGACGGTGACGCGGCGTCCGAGTCCGTTGAAATAATGGGCCAGTTCCAAAGCCACTGGCCCGGCTCCGAGGACGATGACCGATTCGGGAATCTCTGTGAGATCGAGCACGTCGGCACTGGTCAGGCATCCGGATTCCACCAGTCCGGACACGGCCGGCGCGCTGATGATGGAGCCGGTGCAGATGAGAAACGAGCGGGCTCGCAGGGATTTTTTCGATCTGTCAGAGAGTTCAATCTCCACGGTATTTGGGCCGGTGAAGGAGGCCTGTCCGCGCAGGAAATCAAATTTGCCGGTTTCCAATTGTTCGCGGCGGTAATCAGCGAACTCGCCTATGAGCCGCTTCTTGCGCGCGATGATGGCGGTGCCATCGAAGCCGATTTTTTCCGCGCTCAGTCCGAATTCTGTGGCCTGGCGCAAGGTGAGAAAGCGATTGGCGGATTCAATCAGCGTCTTGCTCGGCATGCAGCCTCGCAGAATGCAAAGTCCGCCGATTTCCTTTCCTCCTTCAATTACGATGGTTTTCAGTCCGAGGCTGGCCGCGGTGCGGGCGGCGGCGTATCCGGCGCTGCCGCCGCCGAGGATGGCGAAATCGTAGTTCATTTTTTAATTGCGAACTGCCGCGAATGATTGGTGAGAACGATGCGATCCGATTCAAACTTGTCGTGTCGGGAATTCAGGATGACGCCGAAAGGAGGCCGGGCGATGCGGAGATAGTTCAAGACTTGCCATCGTTCGTGGCCGGTGATTTTTTTGATGCCCCTGGTATCCGCCACGACTTGCTCGAAAGCGATGAGGTCCGGGATATATTCACCGACAGGGACATTTTTTGTAGCTTGCCGTAAAACGTGCTTGCTGGCGAAAAGGAAGGCGGTTGAGGCCATGCTCGACAGACATGGGATTTTTATAAGGTTTCTCATTGAGGCCATGACCCGATTCGTTGGCCTCCTCCATGGCGGCTCCGACAATCTGAAAAACCTCGTCCTTTAAGATCAGATTCGCGTCCATTGGCGTTCATTTGCGGTTCAATTTGCATGCGGCTTGGCCGGTTCGGTAATCACACGGAAGTCGCCGTTTTTATCCCGGTAAAAGCCGCGGAGGATGACCTGGGCGGACTTTCCCTGATCCTGGAGCCGTTCGGAAAGACCAGCCTCTTGCGTGGTCCAGCCATTGGCAATGACATGGCCGTGTTTGTCCACGACTTCCTCCACCGGACGGGTGAGTCGGGCATACTTCGTGTCGCTCAGGCGGACGGCGGCGAGAGATTTTCTATTGGAGAGCGAAATCCACCACGCGCCGTAGGCATCGGGGGCGTTTCTTGGCGTGATTTCGATTGTGAGGTCGCCTGCGGTCGCGATGCCGCCGCTCAGGGGCAGGGAATAGAGGGCGGCAATCTCCTGACGCGTGGTCAGGAACCCGGCAATGTAGCCGCGGATGATTTTGCGGAATTTGTCGCTGCCACCCCGGGAACCGTAGAGACCGATCTCGAGACCGGCGGGATCGTCAGGGTCTCCGTAAATATTGAGTTCGCCGTTTTTGTTAATGCGGAAGGATGAGTAGGGGACGTTTTTGAACTCGCCGTTGTGAATGACCGTGGCGGGGATTTCGACGAGCGATTTGATGGCATCGCGGGTGCGGAGGTCATTGGCGATGACGCGCCACGCGGGCAGGTCCCCCTTCCGGGAGATGTCGGTGAACTCGATGCCGATGTCCGGTTCGTCGTAAATGCGAACGATTTCGCTCTTCGGGTAGGACCGCTCCACGAATTCCCCCTGCAGGATGACGTCGTCGCGGGTGTTCTTGATGATGAGGCCGTGAATGAGGCTTCCATTTTTCAAGTGGATGCTGTCAGGGGCCTTGAAGGAATCGTCCTGTGCGGGGAGGGGTGGCGGGGTCCCCAGGGCCAGGGCGTAAAGCGATGCAGGGAGAAGCCATCGTCTGGAAATCATGGTTGAAGATTGGTTGGCCAGACGATAAAGGCAAGCAACTCCCTTCTACGGGTTCGTATGAAAATAACCGGTTGTTTCTTTCTTCTCACCACATTGTCGTTCACCGGTTGCGTCATGGCTCCGAAGGCCTACAAGAAGCCCGCTGCCACGCGGACTGTGCAGACCGGAAAATTCTGGTGGGGCACCTCGACCGCCAGCTTCCAGAATGAAGACCGCGGCGTTGCGCCCGGCTCGGCGTATTATTTCAAGACCGACTGGGATATCTTCTCCGAGGAAGGCCACATCCCGCCGCGCGGCGACGATGCCACGTTCTCCTGGACGCGATTCGACAAGGATATCGCCGCGCTCAAAAAACTCGGCGTGAACCACTACCGCTTCGGCATCGAATGGGGCCGGGTCGAACCAAAACCCGGCGTCTTCAACGAGGCTGCCATCCGCCAATACGCCACCATGGCGCGCAAACTCAAAGCCGCCGGCATCGAGCCCGTCGTCACACTCTGGCATTTCACCTTTCCCGACTGGCTCTACGACACGAAGAAAAAGAACCGCTCCGATTTCCTCCACCCCGATGTCGAAACTGTCTGGCGCGTCTATGTCGAAAAAATGGTTGCCGCACTCTCACCCGACGTCCGTATCTACATCCCGCAGAATGAACCCAATGGAGACCTCTACATCGGCTACTTCGGCGGCCACTGGCCCCCCGGCCTGCTCCTCACTCCCGGTGCGCTGAAAAAAGCCACCAAGACTGCCGTTACCATGTTTCGCGACGCCGTCAGCATCATCCGCCGTGCCCGTCCCGATGCCATCATCATGGGCATCTATTCCATCCCGAACTGGCGCCGTAACTTCCTCCAGGACCCCACCCAATTTGTTTATAATATGATGATGCACCAGAACTGGGACCACCTCGACCAGGTGGCCGGTGTGACGGATATCATCGGGGTGAACTACTATTATTCGCAGGATGCCTCGGCCCGCCGCTTCATCGTTCGTCCGCAGGGCGAACTGGCTACCAACTACACCCAGAACGGTTGGGAGATCGACCCGGAGGGCCTTCATGCCACGCTGGTTAATGTTTTTAAACGCTACGGCAAGCCTATCGTCATTTCTGAGAACGGCATCGGCACCCAGAGCGAACAGAAAAAAATCCGCTACTTCCGCGAGCATGTGAACCAAATGCGCCGCGCCATGAATGACGGGGTGGATGTGCGCGGCTACTTTCCCTGGACCCTGATAGACAACTACGAGTGGGCCGAGGGTTACGCCGCAAATTTCGGCATTACCCATGTTGACCCCAAGACCAAGCGCCTCATCATTGACCCCTCTGGCCAGTGGTTCGCCAAATTCGTCCGGGCAAACCTCGCGCCGTAGAAGGCGTCAAAAAATCATTTTTTACCCCGGATATTAACCCTGCATGTAAATGTAGTGACATTCTTCATGCCGCCGCCGCATAGCGGATTGCCTTTGCTTCGAAGCAGGAGGCTGCACGCCGGGGGGAGGCTGAGCATTCGCAGGTGATGCTTGAGATTGCTTTCCAGTTTGGGGTGAGTGCGAGAGACGACTTCTTTCCCAACGCCGACTTTAAGTCGCGGTTCAAGTGTTCCGGGCTGCAGGATGGCAGAAAAGCCAATTCGATTTCGCTGGCGCGCTGATCGCCCCAGGCTTGCAGTGGTGGGCACGCAGGTTATCCACGGTGAGGATGATCTTGCGCTTTGCATCTTTGATGAGCCGCCCATGAACTTGATGAAGATCACGGTGTTGAAACTGTCACAGTAAACTATCCAGCGCACTTCCCGTGGTGCCTGTGCATCTATTTTGGCAGCTTGGTCACGGTCACGCTCTGGATGAAGTATTTTCCGGAGTTCAGGCGGAAGTCGAACGCCCACGAGCTCACAAACTGCGCATCGGTGATCCGCCACGTCACGGTATGCCATTTCGTGTTGTCCGGCACGTCGAGAGGTTCCGCTTTTTTGTAGCCACTGGTGGATTCATATTCCAAGACCAGCTTGGCGGGTTCGTTCTTTTCGTTGAGACGGACGACAGCGGATATCTCGATCGGAACCGTTGTGTAGGAGAGGAAATTGGGATCCACCATAAACACGTTCCCTCCCGGCACGTTTCCGGCCCGGGCGTTGCCGCCATAGGCGACCACGTCTGCCGCGATGGTTTCCGCCGAATTGGTATGCAGGCCCTTCTCGATCTTTTTTTCTCCCATCGTCACGGAGACTGATTTCGCTTCGGTGTAATCGCCGCTCCACGGGAACGGTTTGTTTTTGTTGCTCTTCGCCTGAGCCAGCAGTTTATCGGGCACGCCGGCAACGAGGATCGGCGCCGAGGTGAGCGTTTTCTTGGCAGCTTGGGTGACGGTTCCGGTTGAAGGATCGACGATCTGAACGGGTTGGCCAAAATCCACCTCGTCCGGCGAGGTCGTCGCGGCCCATGTGGCGAGCACGGTTCCTTTGGCACCTTGGAAGACGAAGGCATAATGCTTGTCGTTGAGCAGGATCCAGCCCAAGTAGGCGGGATGTCGTCCCAGATAGTGGATGAGCTGCGCCACTGCGGTGTAGGCGGGACGCGGAGTGCCGGCACCGTCGATCAACCCCAGCGGGCCGCTGTCGCCGTCCATGCCCTCAAACCATTGGATGCAGGCGATGCCCTGGGCGATACCCATGACGTAGGCCTTGACTGCAGCCTCGGCCTGTTTGTCAACCCCGCGCTTGGAGTCGAAGCCGATCTCGGTGAAAATAATCGGGACGTTCACTTTCTCAGGATCCTGGGCGGCAAGCATCTTGCGCACCTTGGAAGCTATGGTCAGAAAGATCGGCTCGGTGCCGGGATGAGATACTACGGTTCCCAGAATCTCATAGGGATGCAGGGTGATGTAGTCGTAATGTCCTTTCGCGCCCGCCTTGATTGCCGCATCCAGGTAGTAGAGATAAGCGGACTTGGCGGCGAGGCCGACCATGGCATCCGGATTTGCCGCTTTGGCTGCATCATAAGAAGCGACCACTAACTTGGCATAGTCGGATGGCGGGGCATTCCGCGTGCCATTGGGCGGTTCATTCCAGACCTCAAAGTATTTGACCCGACCTTTGGTGTGCCCGACGACCTGGGAAACGTAGTTCGACCACTCGGGTAGGCTTTGTAGCGGAAGCCCCTTGGACTCATTGACTTTCCATTTTGGAGTTCCCAGCAGAAGGACGCCGGCCTGAACATTCAGCGTTTGCAAAAGTGCCAGCCTTTCATCCATCGTGTCCCATTTCCATTGCCCCTGTTCCGGCTCTATCCCTCCCCAGCCTCCGCCGAAGCTGCGCAGATCCCGGATCCCGATCTCAGCCATCTGCGGCATCCATTTGTCCAGATCCCGCGAGCGCTGCGCGCTCGATCCGATCCCGAAGGGACTGAGTTCAAGGTCGGGCGTTTCGGCTCTCAGCGGTTGCAACAGCAAGCAAGTTCCCAACAGGAGTTGGGTGATCGTTATGTGGATATTTTTGTTTTTCATAAGATAAGGTGTCCGCCCAGAATGGCGGTAAGATAAGGGCGTTTTGGGATGAAGCCCTTGCAGGGCAGATCGTTGTTTTTCCTCGAGATCCCTGGGTAGCTCCGCAACCCAGGGCTAGGGGATTGAGCCCCGTTGGGGCTTA
>Ga0114978_10004900_pt1 | contig 10752 bp, 7 predicted proteins | sample S_140212_EF_Meta_FD_87027 | JGI IMG/M metagenome (GOLD analysis project Ga0114978, IMG submission 87027) | Freshwater microbial communities from Lake Simoncouche, Canada to study carbon cycling - S_140212_EF_MetaG | ecosystem: Environmental > Aquatic > Freshwater > Lake | place: Lake...
AATCAATGAACTGTTTACGAGGCTACAAGTTTCTTTTCTGTTTTTTAACACGCCTAGTTTCACATTGTTTTTATTGCTGGCCCTAATTACTTCTTCTGCAAGTGCGTATACAGGATCGTCCGGGTGGTCAACCACGATGATTACATCGTAATTTGGGTAGTCTTGGTCAAGTAATGCAGGCAGTGCTGTTGTTAAAAAAGGATCTAATCCCCTCAGATTTAAACAGACGACTGTTTTTAGGCAATCAGAATCTTGGAGAGGAGTTGATTCCCAATTCCAAAAAGTTGGGGCGATGTATATTACTAGGATCGAATGAATAAGAACCAATAGGATCGCAGGGAATAGAACCACCGTTGCAATTGTTGTCATTCGCTTTGTTTTTCTATATTAAATTTACTGAGTCTTAACCTGCTCTTGATAATTTCTCTGTTTTATTATCAATACTTCATATTACCAGTTATTTCTCTTTTCTGCAATCAATCGCAAGCCTGATCTCCTTTTTTTCATTAATTTGAATTTTTATGATTATCAATAAACTGTTCATTTTAGTTCTTAGTCTCTATTTTTTTGGATTATAAATTTATTTGTGTCTATAAATAAAATTGCTATCCCGATTAACCCTTTTTAGGAAATTAAAAATGATCGCAAGTAATAATTCGGCGGCAGATTGGTTTGTTTCAGGACTGTCTGCTGTTGATGCAAATAATTATCATTTAGCGGTTGATGAATTTACTAAAGCTATTCAATTGGATTCTCAGCATGGTGAGGCGTATTTTAATCGTGGACTTGCTTTTTATTTTTTAAATAAGCATAACGAGTCCATTTCAGATTATTCGAAAGCTATCGAGTTAGATTCCCAAGATTCTGATGCCTATAACGGCCGTGGTTTGGTTTATTATCAGCAGAAAAAACACCATGATGCAATTTCTGATTTTACAAAGGCTCTTGAACTTAATTTAAATAATGCCGATGCTCATAATAATCGGGGCAATGCTTATGAAGATTTGAAAAATTTCGACCAAGCTATTCTTGATTACTCCAAATCTATTGAGATTAATCCTTTGAATGTGGATGCATTTAATAACCGAGGTAATTCTTATTACCACCTGCTAAAATATCACGAGGCTATATCGGATTACACAAACGCAATCCAAATTGATCCGAAAAATCATGGTGTTTATAATAACCGTGGAAATGTATATGCTACTCTCGGTAAGAGTGTAGAAGCCAATGCTGATTTTTCTATAGCTAAAGAATTGAAGCTTAGTTGAATTCTTTAACTTAAAGTTATTTTAAGTCTTTTTCTAATTGTTATGTGTTTGTTTATTAATGTATTGATGGTTTTGTTGCGTTTTTGTGAATCCCAATAATTTTCTAGCAATTTTGTTTTATTGGGTTATCCCTAGTAGTGCTCAAATAATGTTCTTGGTATTATTTCATCAGTATGTTTTATTTTAAACAACTATGTTTTAGACGTTTTCATTCATGAGGTTTATTGTGAAATTTATTTTAGCTTCTTTGGTTCTTTGTATTTCAATGTCTTTTGATCTTTTTGCTCAACAAGGCGCTTCTGAAAAAGAATTACTTTCACTGTTGATGAAAATGGAAAAAGATTCATGGGTTGCGATGAAAGATAAAAACCAAGATTTCTTTAAGACGTATATGGCTGATGATGCTCGTTGCTTTATGGCTGATGGTTCTGAAGTGTTAAAGACTGATTTTATCAAGAATTTAAAGGATTGGGATTTGGAATCGTATTCTATGGGTAAAACATCGTTGTTGCAGATTCAACCTGGTGTTTGTTTCATATTTTACAAGTTAGATTACAGCGGAAATCACAAGGGTAAGAAGATTAAGTTTAATGATTTACAAAGTTCCTCTCTTTATGTTCTTCGTGATGGCAAATGGATGGAAATTTTTTATCAGGAAACAGTCATGCCTGCGTCTAATAAAGCTAAGTAACATTTTTCATTGTGCGATTGCATCACGAATCAGGTTATTTAAGGAAATCCTGCAGGCGCTTTATTTCTGCTTCGGTCATGGGTTTCCATTCGATGGAGACTCCTGCCATTTTTGTTCGCAGTTTTTCGATATCTTTGGCCGAAATATCCACGCCTTCTAGTTTAAGTTTTTTTAGATTCGGAAGGGCGCTGAGTTGCTCAATCACTGGGAATGTTAATTGCATCTCTGTGAGTTCAAGGCTTTCCAATGATTTCATCTTAGCAATCGTTGCTAGCGTTTCGTCCGTAAGGCAAGGCTGGCGTGGTTTTCCATTGTGTTTTGAAAGGCTGTTTCCGAGTTTAAGAGACCGAAGGTTGGTGAGTTTGAGTAGGTACAGATTACGTGGATCGGTTTGTTGTGTGTGCCAAGTTGATAATTGTTTCAGTTGCGTTAATTCGCCAATGGCTGCCATTGCTTCTTCACCCGTGCTTGTTCCAGCAAATGTGAGCGTTTCTAATTCAGGCAAATCTTTAAGCAGTGCAAAACCACTGCCTGTAAAACCCTTCTTACCAAACGCAGGATGATAAAAAGATAAGTTCTTCAGTGATTTCATGGTGGCTAGATAACGGAAAGCTTCATCTGTTAATTGGGATCCATCAGTTACAAAACCTTCTAAATTTAATTTCGCCAAGCGCTTGATAGAGGAATCGTCGATACCTTTAGCATTTCCTATTGCGATACGCCTTATCCCAAGGCTTTCAATGGCTTTAAACTGGTCCTCAGTTAACGGTTTATCTGCTTGTATTTCAAGTACTATGCCCTTGAACGCCCAGTGACGGCCGATTTTTGCTTTAAGTGGTTCAAGAATCGTTGGAACAGTTGGCGCCGAGGGGTCATCAGCAAAAAGCAGCGATCCAACTAGAAACAAAATTGTGCAGATTGAACGAAATTTAATGATTGTATCCTTTATTTAAATTGAGCGTTATATATCGTTTTCTTATAAAGTTTATGTTGCCCAGGTTGAAATTTTTCTAGGCATCGCTTTATTTACGTCTTAGATTAATTCCGGTACGACGCCCTTTGAAAGGCCGCCTTGGAAATTATCAGGCAGCGGCATTCCGATTTTGGTGGTAACAGTTTGCCAAACATTCGCAATTGGCATGTCTTGCTTTGCTAAATGCCCTTGATGTTTGATCCCTAGCGCGGAACCACCACAAAGGATGAGTGGAAGATGTTTCGAATCATGTGCGTTTGGTCCACCATTGGTGGTGGCCCAGGCCGCAATAGTGTTATCGAGTAATGTACCTGCACCTTCCTTTACATCTTTTAGCTTTCCAAGAAAGTAAGCCCATTCTGAAAGATAAAGTGAGTCTAGTTTTCGCCACATGGTTAATTTTTCATCTTCCTGAGCGTTGTGCGTAATGGTGTGCAAATCCCATGCACTGTTGGTGAGGTATTTGTAGCATCGGGCTTCGTCCCCTTCGGTGCGTGGAATATGGCTAACAACACGGGTGCTGTCAGTTTGGAAAGCTAAGGCGATAATATCGAACATCAAGCGAGTGTACTCGGAGTATCCTTTTCCATCACTTGCGATTCGGTCACGGGGTGAACCTTGGCCGAAATCGGGGCGGGGAACTTTAGGTTTTGGGCGGTCAATCCATTCTCCTTCGATTTTGATTCGCTCTTCAAGATCGCGAATCGAAGTGAAGTATTGGTCTAGTCGTGCGCGGTCTGCGGTGCCAACTTGCTTCTGCAATGCCGCCGCTTGTTCTTTTATCGAATCAAGTAGGCTGCCACGTTGAGACATCGCTTGCTTAACGGCAGTCAGCGTCTTGTTGTCTTCGTTTCCGAAGAGTTTTTCGAAAAGCACTTCTGGCCGGTTCTCTGGCGTGATCGGTGTGTGATTTTTGCTCCACGACAGGGTCATTGGGAACGGCCCACCAAAGCCTGTTTCGCGCACCGTGCCGAGCACAAGTGATGGGAATCGCGTCGCGCTGCCATGATGCGCAGCAAGTTGCTGATCGACCGATGTAAGCGTCTTGGCATTTCCCACGGTGTTAACACCAGTAAGCAGGCAACAGCAAGAACCGTGTCCACCGGTAAATGCGGTGAGCCCAGTCATCAGTGTGCAGTTATCTTTGAACGGTGCAAGGGGCTCAAGCGTAGATGTAAGCGTGTAATTCTTGCCGGTAGTGGTCGGCGTAAAACCTGAGGGTTCAGCCCCAAGTCCCCAATAAGTGAACATGGAACGGCGCGGAATTTCGCTTTCTGCTATTGATCCTGCTGTCGTGATATTTTTCGCATTGGCACTCATAACTTCAAGCCATGGCAAGGCGATTGATGCGCCTAGGCCTTTGAGAAAGGTGCGACGCGGTAGGAGCCAGTTGTTTTTGTTAATGTTCATGTTGGCTAGTTCCTTAAAAGTTATTTGGTTTGAAAAAAGGTGCTGGCTACGGTGGCCTGAATAATTTCTTGCAACTTGTATTCATGCTTTTTGGCATGTGCAGTTATTTGTTCAACTGTGAGATGATCTGCATAGTTGATCGGGCGGCCCAGAGCGTAGCACAAGAGTTTTTCCGTGAAGGCTTGGACAAAGGTTTCTTTCGATGTTAGGAGTGCAGCTTTGAATTCTTGGATATTATTGAATTTGCTACCATCGGGCAATTGCCCGCTTACATCTAACGCTGGAGAGTTTTTGTCGCCGCGCATCCCTTCGCCGTTCTGGCGATCTCGCCACATTCCTGTTGCATCGTAATTTTCTAATGCCATGCCGAAGGGGTCGACCCGGGTGTGGCAGCTTGCACAATTTTCGGACTGGCGATGCTGTTCGAGACGTGCCCGCACGCTTAGCTTCTTTTCCTTGCTTGCAGGTAGATCACCCGCATTTGGCGGTGGAGGTGGAACAGTTTGATTCCATAGTGTGTCGAGCACCCAGGTTGCCCGACGGACAGGAAGGGTACGGGTGCCATCAGAAAGATAAGTCATGATTCCTGACATTCCAAGAACGCCTCCGCGCTGGTTGTCGGCAGGAGCAGGTACTTTTCGGAATTCATCGCCCTGTATTCCTTCGATTCCGTAATGCTTTGCCATCCGTTCGTTAATTACCAGAAAGTCGCTGTTCAGAAAATTGGTGACTGGTAAGTCTTTAAGCAAGACCTCTTTGAAGAATTCCAACGGTTCCCGTTTTGAACTATCTCGAAGGGTGTCATCGTAGAAACGGTAGAAATCGCGGTTTGGCGGATTGCCGTTGTCGAAGTTGCGTACACCGAGCCATTGACCAGCGAAATTACGTACAAACTCGGCAGCCTTCGGATCTGTGATCATTCGATTAACCTGTGCCCGTAATACTTTTGGGTCACGCAGTTTGTCTTGCTCAGCAAGACGATAAAGCGCTTCATCGGGAGTGCTGCTCCATAAAAGATACGACAATCTGCTAGCAAATTGCCAGCTATCAATCGGTTCTGGGCCCTGCACTGGGGTTGGGGTTGAGGGTGCTGCCTCGCTGCCAAGGTATAAAAATTTGGGTGAGCATAATACATTTTTTACACCTTCGCGCACTGCTTTGGCGAAAGTAAAATTGCGATCTGCTTTCGTCTTCAGCGTCCAATTAACGATATGGTCAAGTTCCTCTTTTGTGACGGATCGGCGGTAGGCACGAGGTAAAAACTTGGCAAAAATTTCTCGCAGATAGTTGTCGTCATTCCGTTCTTCCCCATCCGAAAACAGAGTTTGTCGCCCTTTTGGTGGCCAGTCGACTATTGGCCCTTCCCATTCCATATTCCCGATCCAAAGGCGCGGACGCTTGGCGATGTTAAGCTTCGGATTCCAAATCCAGTAAGGCCCTTCAAATGTCTTCCGGCTTTCTGTCGCCTTCGCAATGGTCTCCTCTAGCAACTTCTTCTTTGCTTCGATTTCTTCGGCCGATTTTTTTTCACTCTTTGCCCGTGCGATTTCGCTGCCGACGATTACCTGCTTCCATTGTACATCCCAATACTTGGGATCGGTGATACACGGTTCTTTTCGCTCGCCGAAGTCCCAACGAAGGCGCCAGTCGCGACTCATGCCCTGTGGACCCTTTTGTAGATACATCAGGAATTCGTATTCCTTGGGCGCATCGAGTGGGGCATCCACGACCACGCTTTTTACGTTCTCTATGGGGCTGCCGTGTGCGTATTGCGATATTAGTCGCACTTCCTTCAGCGCCTCTTCGTCTTCGCCTTTGAATGCGCCAGCCTGGACCCGAATGCGATACCAACCGTCGCTAGTCACGCCTTTCTTTGCCCAATCCACGTTGTAAAAACGCAGGCTTGCGAGGTATTCGGTGCCGCCGTTCTTCAGTGTCCAATCATATGGCCCATGCGGCACATAACGCCGATCTTTCGATCCCATTTGATCGAAGTTTGGCTGCGGAATCCACGCCAGCGGTTCCTTTTGGGCCGCGATGACCTTTGGCACGCTTGTTTCTATGATCTCGCCAGCTTCATTCTTGTATGCCGTGTGGAGGCCATGAACGTAACGCTCCGCTGGGCCGTCATAGCTGAACTTCTGCACCTTTGGTTTCTCGTTGAAAACTGCTTCATCAAGAACCATGTCGGCAACAGACATGTACTGTGAAAGTTGGCCTTCGTCCATGAACAACCCTGCAGAACCCCGATCAAAGCCGCCCACCTTTCCATCCGCTGGTAATTCCTTTTCAATTCTCCGAGCGTAATTCTCATCTAATGAAAAAAGATCACGAACAGTGTTGGCGTATTCCACGCGATTCATTCTGCGAATTGGCACACGGCCACCTGCTCCTTGAGCTGTTTTAGTTGTTTCGTCTAATTTTTTAGCTACCCAGGAAGCGACCGCAAATGCTTCTTTCGCATCAGGGCGCATTTTTATTTTTGGGGGCATTGTTCCTGAGTTGATTTTGTTCATTACTTCTTTCCACAGGTTGGTGTTATTACCAGCCGTGAAATCTTCTGTGAGCAAATCGATTCTGAACCCGGCACGGGCCGACCCGGCGTTGTGGCAATCGATACAATGCATCTTAATAAACGCAGTGATTTCTTTGGGCAATTCACCAGCGCTGACGGTTGTTGAAAATAGGAAAGGAACAATAATCGTTAAAACAACACGCTTCATGGTTTTATTCTTAATATTTTGGTGAGGGCGGTTTGCAATTATTCCGGTTCTTGGTGTGAAAGCTTTGTTTTCAAAAGCCTTAAATTTCATGGAATTTACTAATCCAAGCCAATTTTATTTTACATTTCTTAGATGGGTAACGCAACAAGGTTGTTGGCTTATTTGTTAGTATTTAGCATGGTAATAATAGGGTGAATCTAGCAATCCAAATTTAGAAAAACTCGAAGTTTGGCAGGCGGGTAAATAAGAATTGATGGTTTCAGATTTAAATGACAAAGGATAAATGGGCGCTGAGGGAATCATTCTACCTCTGATTTTAGCAGAAATATTGAAGAAATTACTCAAAACAACACAAAAAACAACACATGCAAAACGGTAGTAAATCTCGAACAGGCAAAATGGGATACCAAATCAAACAAAAACCAAAGTGCCCTAATAGCATGCTGCGTTAACCCCTTCGCAAATAGAAGCAATACTTCGCATAGTGCGGGAAGGTGCCTAAAATTGTTTTAAATGAGATAACCCTTCGTGTGTAATTTCGGTCGATGGTGTTGACTAATGCAGGCAGACTGGCGGATTGTTTGGCTTGCTGCTGCCCAAAGGGGAGGGCGCGAGTCTGGACTGCTAAGAAACATATCGGCAGCACCTTGGGTCGCTAGAAGATTACGAACTAATTTTTTCAAAATCCATTTCAAGTTATCAGAGGTGGTGGTAGTTTCACAAGACACCACGAGTGTGTATTCAAACACTCCTAAGAATTAGATTTTTGCCTGTTATTTAAGGCAAAGCGGAATCTATTCTAAATCAGCCAGTGATTAGTGTGGAAGACTAACCGGAACCCCGCTGGATGGGCGATCCTTGCGGGGTTCTTTTCTTGCTTTTTCTTCCCCCCACGAACACCAACAATTCTAAGAACAAGATAAAATTCGCAGTTTTTGATGCAATCGCAGCATTAAAGTTCACCTAACCTTCACTAGAAAAAACCTTTTTACTAAGTAGAATACACTTGGATTGGTAACAATTTGTTTGCTTTGATGAGCTCTAGATTCGCCCGATCTAGATTCACCCTAATTGAGACTATTTTGCATACGACTTCGTTAACTTTGCTGCAAAAGCTACGTATCCAAGACCCAGATGGTTGGGAACGATACACCAAGCTGTATTTGCCTTTGCTCTACAAATGGCTAAAAAACATGGGTATCAGCGAGGAAGATGCGCAGGATATCTGCCAAGAAGTATTTATCAACACCTATACATCGCTAAGCAGTTTTGAACACCAAGGCACGGGAAGTTTTCGCAGGTGGCTTCGGACTATTGTAAATCGCAGGATCAGCGATCATTACCGCAAGAAGGAGAAAGATTCGCCGGTTGTTCCCATCAAGGGAAGCGGGCCAAAAGTCTTATCGGAATCATGGGAAAATGCCTTTGTAAACGAAGTGTATCAACACGCCTTGGCCTTGATCAGACAAACAACCGCCCCAAGAGACTGGGAAATATTCGAAAAGTTGCACTTTTCAGCAACAACTGCGCAAGAAATTGCAGAGGAATACAAGATTACAGCCAACACAGCAGCAGTAATTCGCTGCCGGATTTTGCACAAGTTGCGTGAAATTGTTGTCGATTGTGTAAAATAAACTATTTTTCATGTAATTCTTAACCCCCGCCTGCGATTACTAGGTTTGTGAACATTAAAAACACACAATCGGACATTACACCTGTCCGTTCTGATAACGATGTAACCATCCCAGAGATAAATCTGGCATCCTCCGATTGCCCGACGGTACCGGAGTTGAATTTATTCGCCACGGGTGATTTGCCGGGCATCGATTTCGAAAAACTTGCACGCCATATCGAATCTTGCAATATCTGCCTAAATAAAATGGAGTCCAGCCTTTTCGATAACGAACAAGATGAGTTTCTTAAGCACATAAAACCCATCGATGAAAACTTTATAAGCGAATTGCAAACTCCCAGCGTAGTCTTGCAAAAAGCCCTGGCGCTTTCAGGCAGGGGCGATCCAGTGCACCATATCGAAAAGTACCGGCCTTTGTTTGCCAAGCCTTCCTTTGAGGGCGACCTAGGCACCTTTGGAAAGTTCCGAATCATTGCTGAAATAGGCTATGGCGGCATGGGCATGGTTTTTGATGCCTACGATACCCTGGCAAATCGCAGGATTGCTCTTAAAACCCTTAGGCCCGATCTTCTAGGCAATCAAACCCTTCGCGCATTATTTCTTGATGAAGCTCGTATGGCGGCAAAGTTGGTTCATCCCACCAATATTATCATACTGCTTGATGTTGATACGATCGAAGGCGTGCCCTATATCACCATGCCTTTATTAAAAGGCGAATCTCTCCAAGAATTTTTAAGCACCAATCCAGGTGGAGTTGGCCTGCCTCTATTTTTGCATATTGCCCGACAATTACTTTCGGGTTTAGAACATCTGCACTTAAAAGGCTTGGTGCACCGCGATATAAAGCCCTCGAATATCTTTTTAGAAACCGGATTGGATGGGAAGCCTCACGCCATTTTGCTGGATCTTGGTTTAGCCCGGTTGGAAGACGTTGCGGGAAATTCGAAACTTGGACTAGGGACGCCCGAATTTGCAGCTCCAGAGCAAATTCAAGGCGCAAAAATTGATGCTCGTGCAGATATTTTCAGCTTAGGAAAAGTGTTCGGAAAAATGCTTCATGGCTTGGATCACCAAGGATCGATTCAGCCTGTGAAAAATTTCCCATGGAATCTGCAGGCCGATCCGCTTGCTGATCTTATCCGTGAAATGACCGATCCACTTCCCAGCAACAGGCCAGCCTCTGTACAAGATGTTATAAAATTCTTGGATTACAAACCAAGCTTAAAACCATTAAGGTTGGTCGCATTAATTCTGCCCCTTGTTTTGGTTGCAATGGCCCTCCTGATTTATTTTTCTTTCAATAATCGTAAGCCATCATCTGATAATTCATCGAACACAAATCCCGTTGCCATTGAACCAATTGCAACCTCATTAGATCTTAAGCCCTCCCATGTTTTTCTAGGCATGAATTCCAAGTTGAACTCTATTTCAGGAAATGGGGAAATTTTTGCTTATATTAGCTACCAAAAGACTCTCACACTAAATTATGCAAACGATCCGAAAAAAAACACGGATATCGCTTTGCCTTACGATCCTAATTCTGTTGTTTTAAACCAAGTGGGAAATCTTCTTGCAGTTAGTAGTGTTGAAGGCAATTTATCGATTGTAAAAATCCCTACAGGCATGGTTCTTTTTACGATGCAAGATAAAGAAAAATTACAGTTTGAACATCTCGAATGGGGCGGCAAGAACTCCGATATACTTTTGTTTTCGCAAAACAATAAGCTGTTTCAACTTAAACCAGAATCTCAAGATAAGTATCCTAATGCCGTCTCAGAAATTCAGGATCCCAAGCATTTGATTAAGTTTATTACCTGTGACAGTATCGTTCCCCTGCCTGGTAGAGATTGTTTTCTCGCCAACCTCAGCGTAGCCAATACCTTAAAACGACTTTTGGTTATTTACAACCTTGCCGAAAACAAGGTAGAAAAGGCTATTTCCCCATCGGCAAATTTGGATTTGAACAATAAAACGATTAAGTCTCTGGGTTGGATTAACAAGGAACTATTATTCGTAACCCAGAACCGAAACCTTTTAGAGTACGGTTGGGT
>Ga0114978_10004902_pt1 | contig 10751 bp, 11 predicted proteins | sample S_140212_EF_Meta_FD_87027 | JGI IMG/M metagenome (GOLD analysis project Ga0114978, IMG submission 87027) | Freshwater microbial communities from Lake Simoncouche, Canada to study carbon cycling - S_140212_EF_MetaG | ecosystem: Environmental > Aquatic > Freshwater > Lake | place: Lake...
AAACGGAGACACGTTAAACACAGGCTCTGCATCTAATCCAGGAACAATTATCGGTAACTGGACTATTCAAGCTGGTTCGCAACTCAACGGCTTATCGAACATTCCAGGAACTAGCATCAGTAGTATAGTTGATAGTGCAAACGTTGCTGTCTATGCTGTCAACGTATTGGGCACCGGTCAACCAAACATCACTAGTGTCGGCACATTAACCTCACTTACTGTATCGGGAAATATTACTAGTGGAAATGCTAATTTAGGCAACGTTGCGAGAGCAAACTATTTTATCGGTGATGGCAGCAATTTGGCAAACATCAACGGTTCCAATGTAACCGGTATTTTCGCAAACGCAAACTATGCAGCATACGCAGGCAATCTTGTTAATTCACTAATAATCAATGACAGCGGTGGAGGCGAAGATAGCGGTGCTACATTCAATGGAAGTAGTAACATAGTAATCAGTTACAATACAGTTGGTGCACCAAAAACCGATGGAACAGATGCAAGCGGTACATGGGGTATCAACATTAGCGGTTCTGCTAATACTGCCAATGTTGCCAACACTGCTAATGTTGCTAACACCTCAAATAGTGTAGCAGGCGCAAATGTTTCAGGACAAGTATCAAATGCAATTGTTGCAGGCACAGTCTATACTAGCGCACAACCCAATATCACTAGCGTCGGTACATTAACTTCACTTGTTGTATCGGGAAATATAATTTCAGGTAATGTAAACAGTTCGTTTTTTGGAAGCGGGGCAGGATTAACAAACATACCGGCCAGTAATGTTACGGGTAAAGTCGCTAATGCAGTGTATGCTGATGTTGCCGGTGCTTCCGGACCATCAGATACTGCTAACTACGTAGTACAACCCAACCAGTCTAATATCACCTCAGTTGGTACTCTCACATCACTTAATGTACTCAATAAGGTAACTGCAGGGCAATTGCAAGGCGATGGCGGAAACATTAGTAATATTCCTGCTGGTAATGTAGTAGGAACAGTAGCTACTGCAAGCTTTGCGACTAACGCAAACAGAGCTAACTCAGTTGCTGGGGCAAATGTTACAGGTACCGTTGCTAATGCAACATACGCTACTAGTGCAGGCTCTGCGTCTACCGCAACTACTGCAACGTCTGTTAGTTCTATCACTTCGACTCAAGTCACTACGGCTTTAGGGTTTACCCCATACAATTCAAGTAACCCGGCCGGATACATAAACGCAGAGAATAGTTTTCCAGGATTTCTTGGTACAAACGGATCTACTACTTTACCAAATGGTTTAAAGATGGTTTGGGGTGTGGGCCCGTACGTAGGGCAAGATTCGTATGTTAGTGTCACTTTCTCGTCACCTTTTCTTTACGAATGCTTCAACGTGCAAGTTACACCTCTTCAGGGAACTACAAATAATGCCGGGGGCGGAGAAAATTCAGTAGGTAGTATAACTATAAACGGATTTAGATACTATCATGGTCAAGACACTGGAATATACCCCATGTACTTTGCAATAGGACGTTAACAGGAACGTTCATATGAAACATAAGATAAATAAGAATAACGGAGCGATTTGAAAATGGCATACACAATTGTAAAAACGGATGGTACAGTGCTAACGACCATCCCTGATGGTACAATAAACACTACTAGCACCTCTATTGGCTTACCTGGTAGAAATTACGCAGGTTACGGACAGGCGCTAGATACTAACTTTGTCCATACTCTAGAAAATTTCGCTGCGAGTACTCCTCCTCCTAACCCTTTGAGAGGCCAGCTTTGGTTCAATACTAACAATAGCACATTGTACGTCTGTCCAGCAGATGGCACAGTCGCTGCTTCAAGCTGGTTATCACTAACTTCAACCTCATCAGGTGGCACAACAACATTCGGCGCAGTAAACGTGACCGGAAACGTTGCATCAAACAACCTCGCCGCTACAAACGGTGTATCTGCTAACCTCGTTACTTCAAACTTCCTTACAATCAGCGCCAATGCTAACATCGCAAACGCTTCAATCGCAAACGCAAACGTAACTACACTTCTAACAGTTGCAAATATTACTTCAGGTGCTCAAACTACTGCTGGTAATTTGACCGGTGGTTGGACTGTTAACGGTTCTGTTACTGGCAACGCTCTTGTTATCATTAATGGTAACTTAGCGATCAGTAACTCAGCTGGTGCAAATCTTTACGGTATCAAGACTGACAGATATATGTGGGCAAACGGTGTTGCGATCTCGTTCTCAGGAACTTATAGCAACGCAAACGTTCAAGCGTTTCTCCCTATCTATTCAGGTAACGTAGGTAACACTGCTACGGCAGCATCAACTGCCTTTATTGGTACTACTATCACTACTGGTGCTAATACGACTGGCGGCACAATGACAGGAACATGGACACTAACAACCGGTTCTTCATTGCAAGCTACATACGCTGACCTTGCAGAACGCTTCGCATCCGATGAAGAATATGCTCCGGGTACTGTCGTGCAGCTAGGCGGCACTGACGAGATTACTGCGGTACAATTTGAACTATCTGAAGATGTATTTGGTGTTATTTCTAATACTGCTGCATATCTAATGAATGCTGGTGCAGGTGACAGTAAGTCTCACCCGGCAGTTGCAGTATCTGGACGTGTTCCTGTTAAGGTGCGTGGTTCTATTAAGAAGGGAGAACGTCTTGTCAGTGCTGGTGTCGGGATTGCTCGTGCAGCTAAGGCAGGGGAAGCATCTCCGTTTAATGTAATCGGAAGAGCATTAGAAGACAAAAATGACGAAGGCATTGGCTTTGTCGAAGCCTTCGTGTCAATTAAGTAATAGGGAAGAACAATGAGTTACGCACAATTTGGTACAATTCAGGCTTCTGATTTCAACACACTAGTTGGCGGAAATCCTACAACTACTGTAAACACATTAAACGCTGTTTGGGCAACTGGTGGCAGTGCTGCTGGCTATGGTCAAGCTAACGTAGCGAATGTTACTGCTGGACAGACAGTAGCAACTACTTCACAATGGGCTGCATTAGTTAGCAATACAGCAAGTGCAGCAACTCACCAAGGCTCATCTATTACTGCTGTTGCTACTCCTGTAGCAGGTGGCACAATTACTTACTTGTCTGCAATCCCTACTAACTTAACAACGATTTACACAAACAGACTAAACGCTGCTACTCAAGGCACGACTGGTGTTACTTTTGCTAACCGCGCAACGACTTGGACAAACAATGTCACGGCGAACCTCACCGCTACTTTTGCTAACGGCGATGCTGCTCGTTACTTCTTTAATGCAGGCGGACAGCTTAAGTTAACATTCAGTCACCCAACCGGTACTACTATTGACAACTCACTCAACGCTCTAGCAACTGCTTGCGGAACAATAGTTCTTTCAGCTCCTACAAGCGGAACTATCACTATTGCTTCTACATCATACAACGGTGTAACTAAGATCGGCGGTAGCGGTACAATAAACGCCATCTCAACTAACAGTGGTTACTATGCTTGGACAACTGCTAACGTACAGGCATTCAAACAGTTAGTTGCTTCTGCTCCTGTAGGATATACTAATACTAATATCAATATCAACGTAAAGACGAACGGTACTGTTGGTAGTAACGGTGACGTTGGTAACGTGATTAACATCTATTGCAACTGGGCAGAACTTAACTCTACTGGTTTGACTGCATCGGCAGGCTCAAACTCAATCCTGACAGTAACTTACCCAGAATCAACTAACCTTTCAAATAGTTGGGGCACAGTAACACTAGCTTCTTCAGTATCGGGTACTTAATTTTTTAATCGCACTTGGCATATCCATCTAAATACTTCTAGGAGTATATGATGGACACCAAAACCTTACTTGCAGAGGCGAGAGCCAGATTTAATCATAATTCGGCTAAAGCTTACCTCGCAGAAAAATTCAATGCAAAACTGATTGTTGCGGAGCAGGGAGGCTTATGGAAAGCTGACCAACAAACTATTTCATTCTTATCTATTATGATTAGCGATTATGACGATAGGGTCGTTCTTATGGACACTTTTCAAAACCCAGTACTGGTAGATCGTAATGAATTACTATCTAAGTTGAAAAGCGTATATAACACTGTTATGGCTGAATGGTATAATGAATGGAAAGAACTTGAGAACAAGAGATGACTCGCGGCGCCATTCTATTTGCCTTTAATACTGAGAAATTCAATTACTACGAGATGGCAGAGTATACTGCTAGACGTATAACGCATTTTCTTGGTTTACCTGTAACAATAGTTACGGATGAAAATTCATACCCGGAACAACCAGACTATGTTTGGGACAACGTAATCAAGATTGTCCCAGATAAGAATAACACTCGTGTTTGGGGAACATGGATCAATAAAGGCAGATGGCAAGCGTATGATCTCACTCCGTACGACGAAACTCTATTGATTGACGTAGACTACGTTGTAAATTCAAGCAAGCTATCAAAGCTCTTTGATATGTATGATGACTTCATCTGTCACAATACTATCGACTTTCTAATGCAGCCCAATGCCGAACAAGAGAAGATAAGTTACTACGGTTATAATTCTCTTTGGGCAACAGTAATCGCATTCAAGAAGACTGACAACGCAAAGCGTATATTTGAATGTATGCAGATGGTTCAAAACAATTACGAATACTATATGAACTTGCATTCATTCAATACTGGCATCTATCGTAACGACTATGCATTGACTATCGCTATGGACATTGTTAATGGACATCTAACTACTAAGAGCGACTTCATTCCTTGGAATCTAATTCATATCGGAAGTAATACTCAGATTTACAAGACTAATGACGATGAGCTAGACACAGAGTTTACCGTAACGTTTGACAATTGGCAACGCGGGAAGGTTCGTAAAGAGTATCTGACCATCAAAGACATGGACTTTCATCTTATGAACAAAGAACTATTTGTGGATATCATCAATGGATAAGGGATTTGTCATTATGGCGCAGGGCGACGATTACGTCAAGTGCGCCCAAGCTCTTGAACTTAGCATAAAGCGAGTGATGCCCGAAGCTAACGTGACCATCATCACGACTGAAATGTTACCGCACGGTGATCAATGTCCGGATACATCATGGAAGCTACAGAACGATTGGCAGGTCTATGAAGCTAGCCCATATGAATGCACGATTAAGCTAGAAGCAGATATGTTCATTCCACGTTCCATTGACTATTGGTTCGATGCTCTTGCTGATCGTGACGTTGTTATCTGTACCCGAATGAAGAACTTTATGCAAGAAGATTCTACTGTTACTTTCTATCGTAGATTCATTCTTGAGAACAAGCTACCTGATACTTACAACGGAATCACTTACTTTAGAAAATCCCCTGTAGCTAAACAGTTCTTTGAGACTACTAGAAATATCTGGGAGAATTGGGAAGACTTTCGTAAGACGATGAAGTGTAACGTTGATGAACTTGCTACTACTGATTGGGTATATGCAATCGCATCTCATGTGATAGGTGTTGAGAAAACTACATTACCTCAGTTTGAGCCAATGGCAATGGTACACATGAAGCAGTATATCAACGGTACACCTTCAGAAGATTGGACTAAGACATTTGCATGTGAGATATTGCCTCATACTATCAGAGTCAATACAATACCGCAATTGTATCCGTTTCACTATCACATGAAGCATTTCGCAGACACTATTTTGGAGAAGCTAAGATGAGTGATAACAATGAAGAAATGTTCATTTGGGAAGCTCCGATCATCGAAAAGCCCGAATTCAGGCTTTATTATGATGACTTAGGTTCTGTTATATGCTATACTGGTGAAAAGACATTAGAAGGTAATTACATCGTCATCGACGCTTTGGCATTTGCTGAGGGTAGATATGATGTGAGAGTAGTTGACGGAAGAATCATCAAAGATGCTCCCAATGCAACTATTGTTAGATTAATGCCTAGCACAGAAGGAACTCTGTGTGCGGCAGAAGACTTAAGCGTTATCGTCGGTGAAGACGACGATATTGAAAAACAATATTGGAAGTTAGTAGTATATGAACTCTGAATCTGATGGGCAATACTGGAAGCTCAATATGATAAATATAACATAGGGAGTAAGAACATATGGCGAATAGATATTGGGTAGGTGGAACTGGTACTTGGTCTGACGTTAATACAACCAATTGGTCTGCCACATCAGGCGGCGCCGGTGGAGCATCTGTTCCTACTAACGTAGATACCGTCATTTTTGATACTAATTCAAACATTGCCGGTTCGGGGGCATCATATACCTGTACTAGAACAGCTACTGGAACTGCTCTTAGCATGAGTCTAGACAAACCTTCTGCTACTTCTGCAACCGTAACGTTAGCTGGCTCAACTACTTTCAACTTACAAACAGGTGGTACATTAACTGTTGCTGCAACCGGTGTTGTTTGGACAAACACAGGTGTATTGGCTGTACAGGGAAGTCATACATTTAATACTAACGGGGTGTCACTAGCAAGTGCCGTCACTCTGAACGCCGGCACCTTGACAGTTTCGAGTAACTTTGTTAGTACTGGTGCGTCCGGATTTTCGTTTACCGCAGGTACTCTAGATATTACTAACGTATCATTTACCTGCTTGACTTTCTCAAGCTCAAATACCAGTACTCGTTCAATCGCATTTGGCACTACAGGACAAATTACTGTTACCGGGTCAGGTACTGTTTGGGACACCGGTGTTGTAACCGGTTTAACTACATCTGGAACTCAAGTAGTCAATGTAACTAATGCCACGGCGACAGCTACCACGGTGACTGTTGGCGCTCTCAATGAGGCCAACAGCATCAGCTTCAACTTTACCGCCGGTACATATGCACTAACACTTACTGCTGGAAGTTGGCGTAACCTAAACTTCACTGGATGGGCCGGCACGTTTAGCGCCGATAATCCGCATACGATTTACGGAAATCTAACTATGGCCGTGACTCCTGCTAGTTATACTTTTGGCACAGGCACATGGACTTTTGCAGCTACATCCACTGGCAAGACAATTACTTCCAATGGACAAACAATGAACTGGCCCATCACGTTCGACGGCATTGGTGGGTCGTGGATACTGCAAGACACGTTTACATTAGGCCCAATACGTACTTTGACACACAGTAATGGTACTATAGACCTAAACGGTAAGACGTTGACCTGGGCAGCAGCCGACACCGCAACAGGTAGTTATACGACCGCAGCCGGGACTAAAAACCTGACGTTTAATGGTGGCAATCTTGGTTGCCCCGGCGGTTCAGCTACACCGTTTAATAACGTAGCGCCAACAGGTTTCACCACAACCGCTGGAACTGGCAGTGGTACAATTTCTATGACTGGCGCAACGGCTAAAACCTTCGTGGGCGGCGGGTCTACGTTCAGATGCACACTAAACCAAGGTGGTGCAGGTACACTTACAATTACGGGCAGCAACACGTTTGATAACATCACAAACACGGTCCAACCCGCATCAATCCTTTTTACGGCTGGAACGACAACAACATTTAATAACTTCAATTTACGTGGTACTTCGGGAAATCTCATTACTATAGGTAGCGACACCGCAGCTTCACACACGCTTTCAAAAGTATCGGGCATTGTATCCGGCAACTTTCTGTCAATTTCACGTTCTACTGCAACAGGTGGCGCAACATGGTACGCAGGTGCAAATAGTACAGACGGTCTTAATAATACTGGTTGGTTATTCTCTAATGCGCCACCTGGATTGTCGTTTGGTAACGGACTTACTATTACCGGTGGGATAACATATTCTGCATAATTTATTCTGGTATACTATTATCAGCTTAAATATAAGCATGGACGACATTATTGATATTGCAGACTTAGATTGTATCTATCTAAGCTACGACGAACCTCAAAAAGAGGAATTCTGGTTAAAGATTAAGAACATGGTTCCTTGGGCTGTACGAGTAGACGGTGTGAAGGGCAGTGATGCTGCACATAAAGCAGCGGGAGAAGCATCTACTACAGAACGCTTCATTCTTATTGACGGGGACAATATGCCTTATGAGGACTTCTTTAATTTACAACTAGACTTTACAGGGCTTGACCCTAATTACAAATTAGCGCAGTATCGTTGGAGAGCAGTTAATGCTATCAATGGACTACGTTATGGTAACGGCGGCATGTCCTCTTGGACAAAGACATACGTTGCAAATATGAAGACCCATGAATCAAGTGATGGTAGTGATGCTACTACTGTTGACTTCTGCATGGATTCTTCTGATAATCTATACTGGGCTATGCACGATTGCTTCTCTACCACGTATCCGAATTATACTCCCTTTCAGGCGTGGCGAGCAGGATTCCGAGAAGGTGTCAAGATGGTACTTGATCGGGGTGCAAAGCCCAGTATAGATGACTTTAAGCAAAGAGTAGCTAATCGTAATCTAAACAATTTAACAGTGTGGCACAATGTCGGAGCAGACGTAGAGAATGGTTATTGGGCTATCTACGGTGCTCGTTTAGGAACATACTTGACATTGATGTCTGCATGGGATCACGCAAACGTTATGTGGTTCGATAACTTCCCGGAGATGTGGGAAGAGAGTAAGAACTTTGATCCTAAAGCTCAAGCTGAGTCATTAGGTGAGACACTGAAAGATAAGTTAGGCCTACCCATGTGTATGCTAGATCCGGAACAGTCTAAGTTCTTTAAGCGTCACTGTAACGCAGACAAATATAATCAAGGTCCATTAGTAAAAGAAATGGACGTTATTCGTAAGATTGAGGGCTGGTAATGACAACTGTTTATCAATATATTGACGGTAAAGTTATCTTTGTCACTGATAAAGACGATAATATCAAACTTGTGAATGTGGTCGCTTCAGATATAGAAGATGCTAATCAAGTAGCAGACTATATTATATCAGAATTGGGGGCTGGTAATGCACTGCTATACAGATATTGATGCTAATGATAAAACTTACTTGTGCTTTGAATTTACATATCCTGAGCTTAAGATTTGGTACGATAACAAACCATCAATAGAGCGCATGACTAAAGTATATCTTCCTAATAAAGAAGAAATGATTGCAGCTTACCCACATTTAACAGAAATAATATAATGTCAGAATCAGAAACAGATAGAATCAAAAGAGTTCGTGACTTCATTGACACAAATGCTACACCTACATTTTGTTTGGCTAAGTGGCATCATGTCACGATGTATTTGCAATCAGGTGAAACGCATTCGTGCTATCACCCGCGCCCACATAAGATTCCACTTAGTGAGTTGAAGGATAATCCTTCTGCGTTGCATAATACTATGGAAAAGAAGCTAGAGCGTAAGCAAATGCTAGCTGGGGAAAAGCCGTCCGGTTGCCAGTACTGCTGGAACATTGAAGCGATGGGCAAAGACTATATCTCTGATCGTCATATTCGTAATAGTTCTATCTTTACTGAAGAAAGATTCAATCAGACAGCAAAAGGACCTTGGGATCAAAACATTAACCCAGAGTATCTTGAGATTAACTTCGGTAACGAATGCAATTTCAAGTGCGGGTATTGTCATCCTAAATACTCGACTTCCTATTTTAAAGAAATAGAGAAGTTCGGGCCAGTCACCAGTGTAAAGAACCACCGCTGCGATGTTGACTGGATGAAGTTGTATCAACGTGAAGAAGAAAATCCTTACGTTACTGCATTTTGGGAGTGGTGGCCAGAACTACGCAAGACGTTAAACATCATGCGTGTTACTGGAGGTGAACCAACGCTGCACAAGTCTACTTGGCAACTGTTGGATAAGATTGATGAAGAACCTATGCCTTGGTTAGAGTTGAATATCAACTCTAACCTTGGTACAAAGAATATACTCATTGAGCGACTCGCACTCAAAGCAAAGAAGCTAGTAGATGAGAACAAGATTCGCTCGTTCAAGCTATTCACTTCACTTGACACTTGGGGCCATCGTGCTGAGTATATTCGCACTGGACTAGACTTGAAGACATGGGAAGAGAACTTCCACACTTATCTACAGAAGTCTGATGCTGCTATCACGTTTATGATCACGTTCAATATCTTTAGCGTGACTTCATTCAAGTCTCTGTTAGAGAAGTTCCTTGAATGGCGTAAGCAGTACGGCTGGGATGAAGCACGTAAAGAGCATAAGGTTCGTTTTGATACACCTTATCTGCGTGACCCTATTCAGTACGACATGAACATTCTTCCTAAAGAAGAATTCATGCCTTATATGCATGAAGCACTTCAGTTCATGAAGGACAACCTTGATGACGACCGGGCTGATGCTTTCTCCTCGATTGAATATGAAAAGTTCAAAAGAGTTGTTGACTACATGGCTGAAACAGTGTATAGTGATGAGAAGCTAATTGAAGGTCGTCGTGATTTCTATAATTGGTTCAATGAACTGGATGATCGTAGAGAGAATGATATGCTCTCAGTCTTCCCAGAGATGATGGATTTTTATAGATTATGCCAAGAAGTAAATATAACGAATCCACTATGAACAAAGATTTTTTATTAAATGACAGCAAAACATTTTGCATGTTCCCTTGGGTGCACCTTAATGCAACACCAAAGGGTGACGTATACCCTTGCTGTTCAAACGACTACACTCAACCTGTAGGAAACACTAAAGAGAATTCACTTGAGGAAATCTTCAACAGCCCAAAGATGAAAGAACTTCGTCTTGACATGTTGAATGAGCGTAAGAATAGTATTTGCGACTTCTGCTACAAACATGAAGAAGCAGGTCCGCATAGTTTTCGTAATTATAG
>Ga0114978_10004904_pt1 | contig 10747 bp, 17 predicted proteins | sample S_140212_EF_Meta_FD_87027 | JGI IMG/M metagenome (GOLD analysis project Ga0114978, IMG submission 87027) | Freshwater microbial communities from Lake Simoncouche, Canada to study carbon cycling - S_140212_EF_MetaG | ecosystem: Environmental > Aquatic > Freshwater > Lake | place: Lake...
CGGTACGGGCATAAATGAGGCTGGCGGAGTAACTATGAGCGTAGGCAGTTTAAGCGGGTTCCTACGCCTATCCTCGGTATAATTGTCGAATGCCTAACGCACCTAAGACCCCTACGCGTACTATCCGCGTCTCAGATGACCTTTGGACCGCAGTTCAGAAGAAGGCTGCCCTTGAGAAGGTAACTGTGACCAGCATCATAGTTAAGGCCCTAGAGGATTACCTAGACCAGCTTGACAGCTAAATAAATCTTCGACTATCTTTGACCTCGAAAGGGGTTGAACATGTCTCTAAACAAAGAAGATTTAACACGTAACGTTCAACAGTTTGTGTCGCTTAAGGATGAAATTAATCTCCTTACAAACCGTCAAAAAGATATCAAGACTCGTCTTATTGACCTACTTAAAGAATACGGCGAAGTTGACTCAAAAGGTCACATTGTCCTTGAGGTAGACGACAAAATAACTGGTGTTGATAAAATCACTCATCAACGAAAAGTTATTAAAAACCTTGACATGGATATTGCAGAAAAAATTATCCAAGAAAAAGGTTTAACAGAGCGCTGTGTCAAGATGGTTCCTACGTTAGATGAAGCAGAGATTATGGCTTCGTTCTACCGCAATGAACTAACAGAAGCAGACATTGACGCTATGTTCCCCGAAAAAGTTATCTACGCCTTTATCGTTTAATATGGCCGAAGACTTTATCGAATCAACTTTTGCTGACTTGGATAATTTTTATCCAGGCAGTAAACGCAAACGCCGAGAAGATGTAAAACCACAAAAGGTACAAGTTGAGTGGGACTCTAAACCAGTCATTAAAACACTACCCAACGGAACTAGTGTGGAGATGTTTACTCTTGGAGCGTTGGCAAATGCTTTAGGTCGCCCTATCATTACACTACGTGCGTGGATGGGCGAGGGTTACCTACCTACATCTCCTTACCGATTGGCGTCAACAATTGACAAAAACGGTAAGGAGGTACAAGGTAAGCGCTTGTACACAAGACCAATGATTGAGGTAACGGTAGAACTGTTTAATAAAGCTGGCGTACTTACGGCAAAGCGTATAGAATGGTCTACTAACCGGCACCTCATAACTGAGATAGCCGAGGCTTGGGATAAAATCCGAGCAACGGAAACAGAAAACAACTAAAACAAAGGAAATATATGTCAATCAATCGAGTTCCAAATGCAGACGAATACGTTTCAGAAGTTGAAGCGTTTGTAATCGAAGACCGCCCAGTTGCGGCTTCATCAACAGCAGTTCAATCAGGTTGGGATGCCGCTGAAAAATTAGCAGGCGCAGCAGGTGATTTCCCAGTCGAACTAAAACTTGGAGAAGATTTCCAAGTTATTAAGTTCCTTGACCCAGATGGTCCTTTCGCAACATACAAGCAACACTTCCTACAGCAAAAAACTGTTGGTCGTCGTTCATACATTTCTCTTGGCGCTAACGACCCGTTGTGCACCAAACTTAATAGCAAGCCTGAGGACAAGCGTGCGTTTACCGTCGTTAACCTTAGCGCTCCAGGCGGTCCACAGCGTCAGATGATGATTGCTACACCGCGTCTTTATAAGACACTACATGCTGCACACTTCTCACCTCAAGGTCCTTTGAACAAAAATTTCTGGGCACTTAGTCGTACAGGTAAGATGCAGCAAACTGTTTATCACCTAAACGCAATCAAGGGCCGAGACCTCCAAGAGGACTGGGGCATTGATGAAGCAGCAGCCGAAGCAGCAATCGCACAAATGGTGTGCTATACCAAGGATGACATTAAAACTCATTCATGGGCAGAGTTGGAAGAAATTGCCAACTCATTGTTAGCTTAAGCAAACTAGCTGTCTAAGGGCTGGGGGCTTTCTTTCACCCCCTTTCTGGAGTCCCCAGTTCTTAGACCTTTAAAGGGGTAAGCATGAATATCATTACGACTAAAGAACAACTACAGGAATTAGTTGACCACTACTTAAAGGTTGATGCCTTTGCGTATGACGTTGAAACTGTAGGAGACCGTCGTGGTGATACTCCAATAAATGAGGTTTTGTGGATTACGTTAGCCACACACGGGCGAGCAGACGTTATCCCAATGGGACATCCTCACGGAGAGTTACTAGATGTGGTTTATCCACTAACTGGTCAGGGAGAAAAACGCGTAGAAAAGGGGCTCCCTGCCAGACCTAGTGACTACTCCCGAGATGCTAAAAAAGCAACGTATGTATTTGATGATGCGCCACAACAGTTATTTCCTGCCGATGTGTTTACGGCTTTAAAACCACTTATGTTTGACCCTAACATTTTAAAAGTAGGGCATAACTTACTCTTTGATTTAACTTCTGTAGCAAAGTATTACGGAAACAAATACCCAGTAGGTCCGTACTTTGACACAATGATTGGTTCCTTTATCTTAGATAACAAGAACAAAAATAAAGTAGGTCTAGCCGATTCTTTAGCCCGTGAGTTTGGTTATCACATGGTTAAGGGTGTGGGTAAAGAAGTTGAGAAGCACTCTTTTACTCAGGTAGCTAAGTATGCGTACCTTGACGCAAAGTACACGTTTTTACTGTGGAAGAACTTAAACCCTAGACTTACTGATAGTAATTTACAAAAAGTAATGAAGTTAGAGATGGATGTTTTAAACGTCCTATGTTCTATGAAACTTACTGGAGCACCAATTGATATGGTTGTTTTAGAGGAACTTCACGAAAAACTTGTAGAAGATATTGACAAAGCTAAAGCAGAAGTTTTTATTGCTGCAGGGCGTCAGTTCAATATGAACTCAAACCAAGAGAAACAGCATTTACTTTACGCCCCAAAGGCAGAAGGTGGCAGAGGGCTGACTCCAAAGGTATTAACTCTGCGTGGAAATACGCGAGATAAAGAAGGCAAAGAGTTAACTTATGAAGACTATTCTGTTGCAGCAGAGGCTTTAGAACCTTATAGAGATAAGGACCCTTTAGTTACCGCGTTACTTATTTACGCAGACTTAAACAAGTTGCTTACTACATATGTAGTTCCTTACCTAGGTGGCGATGTCACAAGAACTACTGGTGGAAAATCTAAGGTTGAGCATAAAGACAGCCTTCTTATTGACGGTCGAATCCATTGCGACTTTATCCAACACGGTGCTGAGACAGGGCGGTTTTCAAGTCGTAACCCTAATCTTCAAAACGTACCTGCACCCCACACAGCGCACGGCAAATCTATTCGTAATTTATTTTATGCGCCAGAAGGTTACAAATTAGTTGTAGCCGACTACTCTCAGATTGAACCGAGAGTTATTGCGTCTATGTCTGAGGACCCAATTATGATGTCTAACTACTTAGAGGGTAAAGACATATACACCACAGTTGGAGACACAATGGGCGTTGACCGAAAGGCTGGAAAGGTCCTTGTTCTTTCTATGGCTTACGGCGTTGGCCCAGATAAGATTGCTCGTTCCATTGGTTGTTCTGTAACAGAGGCCAAGGACCTACTAGGCGACTTTTCTAAGACGTTTTCTGCGGTAAACAAGTACCGCTTAAAGGTCTTAGCCGTTACCCGTGCTAGTAACCCAGCGTATGTTTACACAATTTTAGGGCGTAAGCGCTATCTTCCTGAAATTAACTCTAATGACCGGATGGTTAGAGCTGGAGCTGAGCGTCAAGCTTTTAACACTAGAATCCAAGGTTCAGCAGCAGATATTATTAAACTGGCTATGGTCCGTGCTCACGGCCTGCTTCCAGTAGAGTCTAAGCTAATCTTGACCGTTCACGATGAGCTAGTTACGCTGTGCCCAGACCATCTTGTTAAAGAAACCGAGGACGCCATTAGAACTGCAATGGAAGGCATAGACATTTTAAACGTCCCACTAATTGCTGATATCACAACGGTTCAACGTTGGGGAGAAGCCAAGTGAGTTGGAAGTTTTGGAAAAAAGAAGACGAACCTCAGGTATACAGTAATAAGATTCCGCTTAGCACTTTAATTAGGTGGTACTGCTACGACTTAGGCATTGAAGAGCCTAATCATTTATTTCGGGCTTTTGATTTAATGCCTGTAAGTGAAGAGGGCGAAGAGTATGAGATGGGTGAAAGCGAAACTAGAGTAGACGAGATAGTTGGTCTTCTTCCCTTCTTTGAAATGATTGCCGCTATTAACGCTAAAGCTATAAGTACAATTCAATTACAAGACATTGAAACAGAAGATGTGTCTGAGATTGAACCTAAGTTAATGGAGGGGCTGTACCAACAGGTATCATTTGCTGCCTTAGTTGCTGCTTTTTCTGCAGCACTTGAGTTAGGGTTTTTAAACAAGTCTTACGATTTTCTATCAATTTACGGAGCAAACAAGGAGGATGACGATGAGTAGTAATTGGTGGGCTAATAAATTAGGTGCTGCCCCAGCACCACGACCAGAAGCAACTCAACCCCCGCAACAGCCCGTGTACCAACCGCAACAGCCACAACAGCCCCAGTACACACCACCAGTTGCATCTAACAATTGTCCAGGATGTGGAAGCGGTAACTACTCTGCTGCTGGTGGCGGTAGAGCGCGTTGTTATGACTGTGGGTATCCAATTCAACAAAGCGGTTCAGGTATGGGTAAAGGCATAGTAAGTGGCCCTCAACCAACAGGACCTGTTCAAGCCGCGGTACAAGTAGCGAGTGGCGGTTGGAACCCCACAACAATTATTGGTAAGCTTGAGTAATGACCAAGTCAACAATGAATCCAGAACTATTAAAAGTAATTGCTAAGTTAAATAAAAAGTTTGGGCCAGAGACAGTAGTAATTGGAACAGACATAAGAGACGACCTAATTGGTCGTGTTACAACAGGCTCACTTGCGTTAGATGTAGCGTTAGGTGGGGGTTGGCCAACCAATCAATGGCACGAGATTGTTGGCGAAGAGTCCAACGGCAAGACAGCTATTGCGCTTAAAACTATTGCTGCTAATCAAAAGAAAGACCCAGAGTTTACAACTGTGTGGGTTGCTGCAGAGCAGTGGGTTCCTTCTTACGCAGAGCTATGCGGTGTAGACATTAACCGCGTGTTTGTTATATCTACGAATATTATGGAGGAAGCTTATGAAGCGGTTATTCAAGTCGTTGAAAGCAAGGGTGCTGATTGCATTGTTATTGACTCACTCCCTGCTCTTGTTCCAGGAGCGGAAGATGAGAAAGAAATGGATGAGTACACAGTCGGACGAGGAGCGCTCCTAACTAATAAGTTTTTCCGTAAGGTTGGTCTTGCTTCAAAACGCAGCCTTATTGAAATAGAGCGCCCGTTTATCGGCATTATGATTAATCAATGGCGTGACCGTGTGGGAGTTATGTACGGTGACCCTAGAACTACTCCGGGCGGTAAGGGCAAAAACTACAGTTACTTTACCCGCGTTGAGATTAAACGAGATGACTGGATTGAAGTAGGCACTGGCGACTCTAAACGTCGTGTAGGCCAGACTATCAAGGCCCGAACTATCAAAAACAAGTCGGCCCCACCATCACAGGTTGGTTATATTGACTTCTACTTTGCTGATGGTGGCACTGTAGCCCCAGGCGAATACGATTTTGCTAAGGAAATTGTGGCCCTTGGGATTATTAACAAGGTCATCGTAAGAGCAGGTGCGTACTACCGATATGCGGAACGGCAGTGGCAGGGCGCAGATGCTATGGTTAGCTCTATCAAGGAGGAGATTGACCTCCGAGAGACACTGGAGAAGGATGTTCTTGAAACTGTCAAAGCTGGTTCTAAGTACGTAGTAGAACCTGACGATGAAGAGTAAAGGACAAAAAGAATCAAGGAAGCACGAGGATAGACTCGCTAAGAAAATCGGCGGGCAGCGTACTGCTGCAAGCGGAGCATTCTGGAGTCGAAAAGGTGATGTCAGGTCTAAAGATTTGCTTGTAGAGCATAAGTGGACTGGCAAAGCTTCCGTATCCGTAAAGGCTGCGGTTCTAGAAAAGATTGTCACAGAAGCAATTCTTGATGGTCGAATGCCTGTCCTTGGTTTTCATCTTAATGAAGAGAACTATGTTTTGTTATTAGAGGACGACTTCCTGGAGCTGCGCCATAAACTTCAGGAGTGTTCTTGTACGAAGATGAAGGAATAGAAAAGTGGCGTTACGATGCTAAATGCAAAGGTTACGACACTGAAATGTGGTTTCCACCACGAGATAAAGATTTATATAAAGTAATTGCTAATCAAGCAAAATCAATTTGCTTAGGTAAAGATGGTCTGCCAGAATGTCCAGTAAGGGTTGCTTGTTTACTTTACGCAGAAAGTAATGACGAGCAGCACGGTATTTGGGGCGGGCTTAGCCACAGAGAAAGAAATGCGTTAAGAAGGAAAGCTGAAAAACACGGAACAACATTAGAAGAATGGGTTAACAAAAACAAACCATGAGTGGCTCACTAAAAGACTTTGCTAATATAAGTAAGATTCCTAGCAGAGTCTTGGGGTCTGTTGAGCGGCATGTTATGACGCATCCAAAAGACATGAGCCGTTCTACAACTGTTTTACACCCCTCTGAAATTATTAAATCAGACTGGTGTCATCGCTCTTCTTACTTTCAGTTATTAGGGTTTCCCCCTCCCCCAAGTAAATACAAGACAAGTTTGAGACAAAAACGTGTGTTTCAACTTGGCCACGACATTCACGCTGGCTGGCAAACTATTTTTCACGAAATGGGCAGACTTTACGGTAAGTACTCCTGTGATTCATGTGGGTTAGTTAACTGGGGTATGGGCGTTGACCCGTGTGCAGTTTGCAACGGCGAGTCTCATTCCTACAAAGAAGTGTCTTTAATGTATGACCCCCTTAGAATTTCGGGCCATGCAGACGGTATCTTGTTAGGTCTTGGTGAGCCACTGTTGCTAGAGATTAAATCCGTAGGTGCAGGAACGTTTAGATTTGAAGCGCCTGAGTTAATGTACGCACATAACGGTGAGATTGAAGCTATGTGGAAGGTTCTTAAAGCCCCATTTATGAGCCACATAATGCAGGCACAGATGTATATGAAGTTAGCAGAGTTAATTAATTTAGAGCACCAGCCACAAGAAGCACTGTTTTTGTATGAGAACAAATCTTCTCAAGAGCCAAAAGAGTTTGTTGTTAAGAAGAGCGATTTTGGTATTACAACAATTTTAGAGGCCTGTGAAGACTTAATGTCTAGACTTGACGCTAAGGAAGCTCCTGGGTGTAATATTAATGGTGAAGTAGGCTGTTATAAATGCACACCTTACAAGGAGGAAGCCAATGGCTGATATGCATATTCAACCGGGTCACGGGGATGTCGTTTTAGAAGTGCTTAAGCATCAGGGGTTGCAAGTTAGAACCACTATGAAGATGGAAACGCCAGAACTTCCAATTGATATTACGGAAATTGGCGATGAAGATTTAATGTTATTGTTTTCAAAACTAACTGCCTACAACAACTTTTTAGCTACACAGTTTGCTTGTGCCATGATTGACGAACGAGACTCAGAACGTAGTTTAGATTACGAAGAGGGTGTTGCCTTCTTGCAGTCTTACGCAGGTAAAACTAGTTTAGCTTCATTGGTAAAAGCGCATGTGGCTACAAACCCAAAGGTTGTTGAGCTAAAGGAGATTCATTCTGCGCGGTACAACTACCGCAAACTCCTTGAAGTAATGGTAAATAACGTAGAGCGAGACACCGCCTTGGTCAGCCGAGAGTTAACTAGACGTACTTCAAGCCTGCGTAACCGCAGCGATAGAATGTTTCCATGAAAGTAAAGTCATTTGGCCCAGGGCTAACCGAGGGTGTAGATGCCTACCTAGGCATAGACCAGTCCTATAGTGGATTCGCTATGACCTTTTTAGGCACCGATGGTTCTTACATAACCACAGTAAAAAGATTTGAAGATATGGGAATTCGCCGTTTAGCTTTAGTTTACGTTTCAACTACTGAGACACTTAACGTAGTTGAAGAGCAGGGCAATAATATTAAAGATACCTGTATGGAAGGGTATGCCTTTGGAAGCCAAATGGCTAATATGGCTGGAGAACTTGGCGGGATTGTAAAACTTAGTCTCTACTCTTACTTTAATGACCGCCAAGGCCAATACCCTTTAATTGTTCCTCCTACTAACCTTAAGAAGTACGTAGCGGGTAAAGGTAACTCCGTGTCTAAAAGTCAAATGTTGTTAAGCGTGTACAAGAAATGGGGCGTAGAGTTTAACGACGACAATGCTGCTGACTCATACGGCTTAGCTCATTTAGTTTCCGGTAGTCACACTAGAGAAGTTGAAAAAGAAGTGTACGACAAATTGCAAGACCCAAAGTTCAGGGAGAAGTAAGATGCCTAATTATGATTTTGTTTGCATGCCGTGTGACTCTACCGTGGAAATGCATTTAACATTTGATTCCGTTGAACGACCAGCTTGCGATAGGTGCGGTAATTTTATGACTAAGGTCTACACACCACCAGCAGTACAGTTTAAAGGTGGCGGTTGGGGCGGCCAAGGGTGATGCAGTATTGGTCTTGGATTCTTGCAACTATCGGTGTTTCTGGAATCTTTCTTGTAGGACGTAAAACAATATGGGGTTGGCTTGTTTTATGTGTTAATGAGTGCCTTTGGATTATTTACGCTTTAACAACAGAACAATACGGATTTATAGTTGCCGCTGTTGCCTACGGAATTGTGTACGTTAAGTCCTTTCTACATTGGAGAAAAGACGATGCCCTCAATTAGGCAATTAAAGCCTGATTACACAGGCAACATGGATTACGAAAACGAGGTTTGCCATGAATGTCCTAAGTGCGAGTCAAGCCTATGGAATGTCAAGGTTTCTTTTGAGGATTACGAGATATCTTCTTACCTTTTACAGATGGAATGTGCCATTTGCGGCACTTACGCGCTAGCCCCAACCCCGTTAGACCGCCTATAAATTAGTAGGTTTACGCTGAAAAACCCGCGAATACACCTCACAATTGCTTCTTGAACCTAACAACATTCGTAACCCAAGGAGCAAAACATGACAGAGACACCACAAGAAGAAGAGAACATTTTAAGGGTAAGCGCCGGGTCTAACCCTCAATCGCTAGCTTCTGCTATCGCCCACAGTATTTATGAAACCCGTACCTGCAAGATTCGCGCTGTAGGCGCAGGAGCAGTAAATCAAGCAGTTAAAGCAATTGCTATTGCTCGAGGCTACACCGCCCCACGAGGCTTAGACCTAGTCTGTATTCCGGGGTTTGCCTCGATTGAGTCACACGACGGTCAGATTTCAGCTATCGTATTTGTGGTAACAGCTAGTTAGTACAGACAAATAATAATAAAACAGTTATTGTTTGATAAACCCTTTAGGCCAAAGGAAGTTAAATGAAAGATTCAACAAAGAGCACAAAGAACATCGCTCCAAACTCTACAGCGCCATCAGTTACATCAAGCGCAAAGCCTGTTGTAGCAATGCCTGAAAAAGGAACACTTATTAAGAAAAAGGGCGCACAAGCTGGCGACCCTTATGCACAACCAAAACCTTCACGTTCAAACGTGCTGAGCCCAAACGCTCAAGGTCGTAACGGTGCAACTTATGGAATTAGAGCAAAAATGCCTTCGTACGCCGCTCCAGAAGCTGGTGCTACCCAGGGCAACGGAAGACTATTGTCATCCGCTGTGAACCGTTCACGTCCTAATTTCGACGATTCTATGAACGATTCCATGGCCTAACACAGGCCCAACTAAAAGCCCTCGGCACTCAGTTGCCGAGGGTTTTTTGTTGCCACTTTGTGCTAGGCTTTGACGAGTTGCAGATTCATCACAGTTGCAACGAGGGAGCATACGTGTTAGATATTCTAAGCAAGCATTTAGAAGGTCCGTCAAAGAAGTGCAACGCAGCCCTTTGGATAAATACACTTTCCGAAGAAGAACAAAAAGCTCTTGAGTTAATTAAAGAAAATAGCAAAAACATAAAGCTGGCTGTGTTATTTAAAGAGTTGAGCGAAGGTGGTTATTTGCCACTTGGTTTAACAGCATTTCGTTCACACTTACGGGGGTACTGTACATGTCAGCAAAACTAAACGCATTAAAAAAAGCTTTAATAACAGCGGATTTAAATGGTTTAGAGGCTGATGCTAAAAAATCTAATGTACCGCAAGACTATAGGGCTCGTTTAGATATTGGTCCTGATGGCGGATACTTTGTTTCTGTGCCACACAATGCTGGAGAACTTCCAGATGCCGTAGATATGTTTAAAGATTTTGATTTAGACCCTGCTGCTTGGGTAGTAGTTAGCGTTCGTAAAAGCCGTTGGCAACGTTACGATGGTGAGTGGTTAGAAGCAGCACGAGTATCAGTAAAGCCTGCTTATCAAGCACGTGGTGATAAAGACCTTGATTACAATGAGTTGGTAGCAAGTATTAGTAAATGGAAGCCTACAAAAGTTGATAAAGCAACAGGGCCTTTATTTGCTATTTACGCAATTGGTGACACCCAATATGGAAAAGATGCGGGTGGTGGAACAGAGGCAACTGTGGCTAGAGTTATGAACGCTATAGATGAGTCAGTTGCTCGCCACAAAGAACTGCTAAAGATTGGGCGAAACATAGGAACAGTAGTCTTACCTCAGTTAGGCGATTGTATTGAGGGTTCTACAAGCCAAAACGGAAAAGTATTGGGGCGTAGTGATTTAGGGGTTACCCAGCAGGTACGCATAGGACGTCGAGTTTTAATGGCGTGGGTTAAGGCGTTTGCCCCACTATGTGAAGAGTTAATAATTCCAGTAGTTCCGGGCAACCATGACGAGACG
>Ga0114978_10004906_pt1 | contig 10747 bp, 8 predicted proteins | sample S_140212_EF_Meta_FD_87027 | JGI IMG/M metagenome (GOLD analysis project Ga0114978, IMG submission 87027) | Freshwater microbial communities from Lake Simoncouche, Canada to study carbon cycling - S_140212_EF_MetaG | ecosystem: Environmental > Aquatic > Freshwater > Lake | place: Lake...
ACTCACAACTGTTGGAACAATTGGTTCTGGTGTTTGGCAAGGTACAGTAATTACTCCTACATATGGTGGTACAGGTTTATCAACCTTAACAGCAAACAGCGTTATTATTGGTAACGGCACATCAACGCCTTTGTTTGTAGCACCCGGATCAAGTGCAAATGTGCTTACTTCTAACGGCACTAATTGGATATCGTCTGCACCTGCATCAGGCGGTGTAACAACAGGTAAGGCTATCGCAATGGCGCTAGTCTTTGGTGGTTAATTTTTAAAGGAACTTTTTATGGCTGCACCCAATATTGTAAACGTTGCAACGATTACAGCAAAAACATCATATCTTACACCAGCAAATACAGCACCAAATGTATTGCTTGCGAATCCCACATCATCGGGAAAAGTCTTCAAGATCAATACGATCATTGCGGCTAATGTAGATGGTAATACTGCTTTTGATTCAACTGTAGCATTTAATACTTTTGCAAATGGTGCTGGAACATCATTCCCATTAGCATCAACTATTTCTATTCCTGCTGATGCATCTTTGATTGTGTCTGACAAGTCAACAGCGTTTTATCTTGAAGAGAATAATTCTGTTGTCGTTACGACTAGCACAGCATCAAAAATTGCTTATGTAGTTTCATACGAAGAACTTTCATAAAAATCTAATATGTCTAAACGATATGTAGGTGGTATTGTTTCTGTCGGACTTGACGGCATCAACTATCCTGTTAGAGAAGTAGAATATCTTGTCGTAGCTGGAGGCGGTGGCGGCGGTGGTGTCCCAAATACCAATAACTACGGTGGCGGAGGTGGTGGTGCTGGCGGTTTATTGACTGCTACTGGCTATATTATATCTTCGGGTTCTGCAATTACTGTAACTATTGGCGCTGGCGGTGCCCGCGGAGCAAATACTGCTACAGGAGTTGGTACAGACGGAGCAAATACTGTATTTGGTGGTATTACTGCAACAGGTGGTGGCGGAGGCGGAGGCGGTTCAGGCGGAACTTACGGACCAGGTAGGGCTGGCGGTTCTGGCGGTGGTGGTTCTGCCGCTAACTACGATGGTGGAGCAGGAACTTCTGGGCAAGGAAATACTGGCGGGCGTGGCGAAAGTGCAGGGCAATCAAACGCTGGTGGTGGAGGCGGTGCTGGTTCTTCAGGACAGTCATTTAAGGCGAGTTCCATTGGACGTGCTGGAGGATCAGGGATAGCTTCTTCTATTTCAGGCGCACAAGTGTTTTATGCTGGCGGCGGCGGAGGCGGGCAGGAAAGCAATGCCTTGGCCTATGGTGGCGTCGTAGTCGGTTTTGGCGGTGCGGGCGGTGGAGGAAATGGCGGCAGCGGATTACCGGCAAATCTTGAAAGTGGAACCAGTGGTCTAGCTAACACTGGTGGCGGTGGGGGTGGCGGGACAAGAAATTATTTTGGCAATGCAGGCGGTTCCGGCATCGTAATCATTCGTTATCCATCTTACTTAGCACCCGCTACATCAACAACGGGTTCTCCTGAAATGATTATTACAGGCGCATGGCGTGTGTACACATTTGTTGCATCTGGCACAATTACATTCTAAGGATATATGGCACAAGGTATTTTTAATCTCAAACAAGTTAATCAAGCTATTCGTCAAGATGCATGGGCAGGAATTTATGCACCTAAATTTGTAGAATATCTTGTCGTAGCTGGCGGAGGTGGTGGACAAACAGGCGGTGGTGGTGGCGCAGGTGGTTTATTAACAGGCATAGTTCCTGTAACGGCTGGCGCTTCTTACACAGTAACTGTTGGTGGTGGTGGTTCAAATGGTGGTGGTGGTGCGTCAGTTCAAGGCGTAAATGGCACTAATTCAGTATTTGGAAGTATTGTTGCATCAGGCGGTGGTGGTGGTGGTTCTTATAACGGCACAACAACTGGAAAAGCTGGTGGCTCTGGCGGTGGTGCATACAACGTATCCGATGGTGGTCAAGGCACAGCAAATCAAGGCAATGCTGGCGCTAGTGGAAATTCAATAACAAATTCAACAGGCGGTGGTGGCGGTGCTGGAAACATGGGACTAAATCCTTTAGACGCAAACGGACCTATTGGTACAGCCGTCTCAGGCGGCGGCGGTGGTCAAGGTGTTGCATCAGCTATTAGCGGCGCAATTATGACATACGCTGGTGGTGGTGGTGGCGGTGTAGGCACTGGTGCTACTCTTAGAAGTAATGGTGGCATTGGAGGTGGCGGGCTTGGATGTATTGCTGGCGATGCATTAAATACTACGGGTAATGTTAATACAGGTGGTGGCGGGGGCGGTGGTTTTTATGTCAACTCTGATGGAAAAGCAGGCGGTTCAGGCATCGTAATTGTTCGCTATCCTGGCTCTGTGCAGTTTTACACTGGCGGCACAGTTGGCTACGCCAACGGATATATCGTTCACACGTTCTATTCTAACGGCACATTGGCACCAACTACACCAACGCAATATTCAAATACTTATCAAATCTCACGTTCTTTGCGTTTTAATGCGGCTGACTCTGCCCATCTGATTCGTACTCCTAGTAGTGTGGGAAATAGAAAAACATGGACATGGAGTGGATGGGTAAAATTCAACTCTACACCAGACGGCTTTAATGAGTGGCAAGTCCTTTTTGCTGCCGGTATTTATGATACAGCAACTCCTTCAGTAGTCATTGAACAAGTCGGTCCAAATCTAAGGACTGCATTTTTTGCTAGTAGTGCATATGTCGGCTATAACTTTACTACTGAAATAGCAAGAGATTACTCTGGTTGGTATCATATTGTTGTTGCCGTGGATACAACGCAAGCAATAGCAACCGATAGAAATAAAATTTACATTAATGGCGTATTGACGGCACAAACTGGCGCATATTCGGCTCTTGCGTTGAACTATGATACTGGGGTAAATCTTAACCAACAACATAGTATAGGTGGCGTTCAGTATTACTCAGCACAACCTTATCAGGGTTTTGCAAAAAACTATATGACTGAAATCAATTTTATTGATGGTCAAGCATTAACCCCTTCATCATTTGGTGAATACGATGTTAATACAGGTGTGTGGAAACCAAGAGCGTACGGTGGAAGCTATGGCACCAATGGCTTCTATCTGAACTTCTCAGACAATACTAATACAACAGCCGCTACATTAGGTAAGGACTACTCAGGTAACAGCAACAACTTCACGCCTTATAACTTCAGCGTGACTGCGGGTGTTACTAACGATTCTTTTGTTGATACGCCGACACAATACGGCACAGATACTGGTGTGGGTGGTGAGGTGCGTGGTAATTACTGCACATTGAATTATTTAGATGTTGCTGGCACACCAACCCTTTCAGAGGGTAATTTAAAAATTGTAAATACTAACGCTGATGGTGTAGTTCGTGGAACATTTGGCATGCCAGGAAATTCGGGTAAATGGTATTTTGAAATTACGCAACAAACTGCTGTTGGTACTGCGGGGCAATCTCCTATTGTTTACGGCATGGCTACTTTGCAAAGCAAGGTAAGTCATTCGGCGGCTGATATTTTGAAGGCCGCTTACTATTACACAGATTATTTAAGTAGATATTTATTAGTCTACGTTAACGGGGCTCAAACGCTTATTCCCGTAGCCACAGCAATTGCAATAAACGAAGTACTTCAATTTGCTTACGACTCTGACACTGGAAAAGTATGGATTGGCAAATCAAATGTTTGGTCGGATAGTTCTGGTGGAACAACAGGAAATCCTGCCACTGGTGCAAATCCTACTTACACATTTGCAAGTGTAGCCGAACCTATGACTCCTACATTTGACCATGCGGGTGTAAATTTCACGGCTACTTTAAATTGTGGACAACGACCTTTTGTGACCACAGCACCAACAGGCTTCAAAGCACTATGTACAACTAACTTGCCAACGCCTACGATTGGTGCGACTGCGGCTACGCAAGCGAATAAGTTTTTTAATCCTGTGACATATACGGGAACTGGTGCTAGTAGGCAAGTTAGTGTTGGATTCCAACCTGATTGGGTTTGGGTAAAAACGAGAAGCCAAGTAAGCAGAAATACCATATTTGATGCCGTTCGTGAAGTGACAAAGGTACTTTGGTCTGATTCAACAGACGCAGAAGGAACTGCTAACGCTGGAACTGGATTAACTTCACTTAATTCAAATGGATTTACATTAGGGACAGAAATTGCTGGAACTAGCGGGTCAACTAATGTTAGTGCCGTAACTTATGTCGCATGGAACTGGAAAGCATCCAACGCAACCGCAGTCACAAACACATCAGGATCAATCACTTCACAAGTAAGCGCAAATCCTACAGCTGGATTTAGTATTGTTACTTACACTGCTTCGGGGGTGACGGCTGCTCGTACTGTTGGACATGGACTTGATGTTGCTCCAAGTTTTATGATGATTAGATCAAGAAGCGACAGTGATAATTGGTACGCCTATCATACTTCAATTGGTAATACTAAAGCTGTTTTTCCAAATCTTACCAATGCAACATTTACAAATGTAGGATATTGGGCCAATACATCTCCAACATCTTCTGTATTTACAGTTGGGACAATACCAACAACTTATAATACTTATATTGCCTACTGCTTTGCTGAAATAGCAGGGTATAGCAAGTTCGGCTCTTACACAGGCAATGGTTCTGCTGATGGTCCTTTTGTACACACAGGATTTAAACCTGCGTTTGTAATGATTAAAAGAACAGATAGCACTGGCAATTGGTGGATTTACGATACAGCACGGACGCCAAAGCAGACGAATGCCGCAGATGAAGTTTTATACGCAAATATCACTGATGCTGAAACTGCTAGTTCTTCTGACATAGATTTATTATCAAATGGTTTTAAATTACGAGTAGCAACATATCAACCAAACACCAGCAGTGGCACATTTATCTACATGGCCTTTGCTTCCCAATCATTCAAATATTCACTCGCTAGTAGCTAATAGGAAAAAATATGTACGCATTAATAACACAAAACAATGAAATCGCTGAGATCGGTGAACTACAGGCTTTGTTTCCAAATGAACCTCGCCCTAGTCATCTCTATGCTGTTCAGCGTGGTGCTAGAGAAATCATTGACGGGCATCAAGAAGATCAACGATTCTATTTCGTTACATTTGATAAATATGAAGTGGGCGCAGATTCTGTCACACGAACATATGTCAATACACCTAAGATTTTAGAAGATAGATTAGAAGTCAATGAAGATAACACACCCATGTATGTTAAAGTCTGGGATGCTACTGTTGGCGAACACGGCGCAATGGTTGATTCAACTGAACAAATGGTCACTAAGGGATTGAAATCACAATACAAGGCTCAGTTTAAGCAGACAGCTAATTCATTGCTTTCTGAAACTGACTGGATGGTGATTCGCAAAGCAGAACGCAACGTGGCTATTCCTACTGATGTAGCAACTAGCCGAGCGGCTATTCTCACAGAATGCGATAGATTAATTGCGGCTGTGACAGCGGCTTCAGATATGTCAGCTTTTATCACAGCAGTACAATCTGCTAACTGGAACTAAAAATGTCTGTAAATTTGGGCGGGTTTATATCCGCAAACTTTGATCCTTTTGCAGCCGGTAAACCTACGACTGTTGAATATCTAGTTGTCGCTGGAGGTGGTGGTGGTTCTGATTATGGTGGTGGAGGTGCAGGAGGTTTATTAACTGCGGCTAGCTTTGCTGTTACCGCTGGCGCAAACAATACGGTCACAGTAGGTTCTGGTGGTGCTGGTGCGGCAACTGGGTCAAATGGTACAGATTCTGTTTTTAGTTCTATAAGTACTACTGGCGGAGGACGGGGCGCAAATACAAATGGTGCTGGCGCAAATGGCGGTTCTGGCGGTGGAGGTGGATATGGAGGGTCTGGCGCAGGAGGCGTTGGGACTTCTGGTCAAGGAAATTCAGGAGGGCTTGGTCTTTCTGGTTCTCCTCCTTACTATGCTGGTGGTGGTGGTGGTGTTGGTTCTGTTGGATTAGCAGGAACTGCTGGAGGTGGTGGAGGTGGTGGTACGGGTCTTTGTTCAACTATTACTGGAGCAAGAGTTTTCTATGCTGGCGGTGGTGGCGGAGGTGCTTTTCAAGCAACCGCGGCGGCGTTAGGTGTTGCTGGTGGTGGTAATGGTGGTCGTGGTTCATATAGTCAAGCAACTCCTGGAACTGCAAATAGTGGAGGTGGTGGAGGTGGTTTTGGTAATACTGGCTATTCGGGCGCCAACGGCGGTTCTGGTATCGTTATCATTCGTTATCCTGCAACACAATCAGCACCCACTTCCACAACAGGAAATCCTCAGATAAACTACTCAGATGGATATCAGATATATACATGGACTTCTTCCGGGTCTATAACTTTTTAATTAGGAGATAAAATATGGCACATTTTGCTAAAGTAGAAAACGGTGTAGTGACTTCAGTCATTGTGATCGATCAAGAAACATTGAACCTTGGGCATTGGGGTGATCCATCATTGTGGGTTCAAACTTCATATAACACTCAAGGAGGTCAGCATCCTGAAGGACGTCCATTGCGTAAAAACTACGCAGGCATTGGTTTTACATACGATTCAGTTCGTGATGCATTTATTCCACCAAAGCCTTATGCGTCTTGGTTGCTGAATGAAACCACTTGCTTGTGGGGCGCACCAACACCTATGCCAACAGACGATAAAAGATACAGATGGGACGAAGCCACAACATCTTGGGTTGAAATCGTAATACCCGCCTAATAGGAATAATTATGCCCCAATATAGTGGAATGTGGACGTTAAGTCAGGTCAGTCAAGCGGTTAAGAACCAGACTTGGACGGGTCTTCCTCCGTCTGTTGTTGAGTATTTGGTTGTTGCTGGTGGCGGTGGTGGTGGTTTAGGTTACGCTGGTGGCGGTGGTGCTGGTGGTTTACTTGCAGGTTATGTTGGTATTGCTTCCGGCACTTCTTATACAGTAACTGTTGGTGCGGCTGGCACAGGGGCAACAGGGACATACGCATCGGCATCCGCTGGTGGGACAGGTGGTAACTCTGTTTTTAGTTCAATCACCGCAAATGGCGGTGGTGGAGGCGGTTCACACAATACAAATGATGCTGGTGTTTCTGGTGGTTCTGGTGGTGGTAATTCACAAGAAGCTAGACCGGCGGCAAGTGGTATTGCTGGACAAGGAAATGCTGGTGGTGTTTCTACCAGCATATTGTCAGCATCAGGCGGTGGCGGTGCGGGAACTGTTGGACGTCCAAATTCAGGAACAGGAAACTCATCACCCGCAGGTGCTGGTGGTGCTGGTATAGCAAGTGCCATAAGTGGAACTGTAACTGTTTACGCTGGTGGTGGCGGAGGTTGTTCTTATGAAGGGCCTGCAGGGGCTGGAGGTGTAGGTGGCGGTGGCGCTGGTGGAATTTCATCGCCAAGTACTGCGGCTGGAGCGGGCACCACAAACACAGGCGGAGGCGGTGGTGGTGCAAATTCCGTTGGCGGAACAAGTAAAGCAGGCGGTTCAGGCGTTGTCATCATTCGTTATCCTGGCACAACTCAGTTCTTCACTGGTGGTACATTAAGCTATGCTAATGGATACATCATTCATACATTCTATGCAAATGGTACATTGGCTCCAACAGTACCAACATTGTACGCAAATCCTGATTATCAAATCTCACGTTCTTTACGTTTTAACTCAGCCGATCAAACTTATCTTGGTCGTACTCCTAGTGTAACAAGTAGCACAACAACCTTGACTTATTCTGCATGGGTCAAAAGAGGTGATGTTTCCACAAATTCTGGCCACTTTGGAATAACTGCGGCGGCCACTAGTGGGCGTGATGCAATTCGTTTTGACAGTAATTCAATACAAGTATATTTAAATGAGGGAAACGGCGCCAATGTTTCTACTAGCGCAGTATTTAGAGACCCATCAGCATGGTATCATATTGTCGTAGCGATTAACACAACGCAAGGCTCATCAACCGACAGAATAAAAGTATATGTTAATGGTGTTCTACAAACTTTGACTGGAACTTATCCTGTACTAAATTATCAATTTACAGGGTATAATGTTAGTACAAAAGAACATAATATTGGAAAATCCACTCAAGGAAATTATTACGTTCTTGATGGCTATCTGGCTGAAATCAATTTCATTGATGGTCAAGCATTAACTCCTTCATCATTTGGTTGGACAAATCCTGCAACAGGAGTGTGGGCACCACTTGATTTTGTGGGAACATATGGTACGAATGGTTTCAATCTAACCTTCTCAGACAACAGCAACATCACAGCCGCTACATTGGGTGCTGACACTTCAGGTAACGGCAACAACTGGACACCTAATAACTTCTCTGTGTCTGCTGGTGCGGGTAATGACTCTCTTGTTGATACACCAACATCGTATGGAACTGATACTGGTGTGGGCGGTGAAGTGCGAGGGAATTACTCAACATGGAGTCCATTAGCCAACTTAGGTTTAACTCTAACAAATGGCAATTTAACTAATTCTTATACAACCTCTTCGTGGACAGGAACAACTGGCACGATGGCAATGGATAGTGGCACTTGGTACTTTGAATATACAGTTTCTGCAACAGCATCATACACTCAAATTGGTGTAATAGGAACTGGCAGACCTTTACCAACTGGCGGTTTGCAACTTCAAAATGGTACTGCTTATGCATGGTCATATCAAACTTATGGTCAACTAGGAAACAACTCAACATATATTACATCTGGAATTACATCAGCAACAACCAGTGACATTATTATGGTTGCTGTAGATGTTTCAAATGGAAAAATATGGTTTGGTAAAAATGGCACATGGTTTAATAGTGGTTCTCCATCCACAAGCGCAAATGCGGCATACACAAATTTATCAGGGTCAATGATTCCTGCAATTTATTCTTATGGAACTGAATCTGGCGACACTAACTTCGGTCAACGCCCATTCGCATATACAGCCCCAAGTGGCTTCAAAGCATTAAACACACAGAACTTACCAACGCCTACGATTGGTGCGACAAGTACGACTTTGGCGAATAAATATTTTAATACTGTATTATTCTTCGGAAAAAACGCATCAAATTTTATTCCAGTTGGTTTTGCTCCCGATTTTGCGTGGACTAAATCCAGAAATCAAGCCAATGGCTTTAATATGCATGACACTATACGAGGAAACTCAAGTTTACTTTATTCAGATTTAGCGAACGCCGCATCTTCTTATAGTAATATTTGTGCGTTTGGAACTGAAGGGGTAACTTTAGCCGCTACATCAGATGCAAATGCGGCGGCCGACTCAAGCGTGGCTTGGTTTTGGAGGGGTGGCGGTACAGCAGTCACCAATACATCAGGCTCTATCACTTCATCAGTAAGCGCAAGCCCTACAAGTGGATTTAGTGTGGTTACTTATACGGGTAATGGAACAGCTGGTGCAACTATTGGTCACGGTCTTGGTACTGTGCCGGAAATGATACTTGTTAAAAACCGAGTTACAGCAACAAGTTGGCGTCTTTACCATGTTGCCATAGGAAATGTAGATACTATTTTTCTGGATACAGATGCCGCAATAAGGTCTGACATTAACCCTTGGAATTCAACAACACCAACATCAACAGTTATAACTCTTGGCTCAAGTGCAGGACAAAATGAAGATGGCTCAACTTTTGTTGGATACTGTTTTGCACCAGTAGCAGGTTATTCTGCGTTTGGTTCTTACACAGGCAATGGTAATGCATCTGGTCCTTTTGTTCATTTAGGTTTTAGGCCTGCATTTTTACTTATAAGAAGTACTGGAAATTTGGCAGGATACCATTGGTTTATGTTTGATAATAAACGTGACCCATATAATTTAACTCAAAATCCATTAGGCGCCGCCAACGCTACTGCTGAACCAATATCAGCCTCGGGGTACAGAGAATTAGATATGTTGTCAAACGGATTTAAAATTAGAGCATCTGGTGACCAAATAAATACTTCTACTCAAAAATATATCTACATGGCATTCGCAGAAAACCCCTTTAAATATTCACTCGCACGATAAGGACTCAATATGTACGCACTCATAACACAAAACAATGAAATCTCAGAAATTGGTGAACTTCAAAAGTTGTTTCCAAACGAACCCAATCCAACGGCTTCATATGCATCACAAAATGGTGCTAAAGAAATCATTGATGGGAATCAAGAAGATCAACGCTTTTACATGGTAACTTTTGATAGCTACTCTGTTGGCGAAACATACGTCACACGTAACTACGTTAATACACCCAAGGCTTTGGAAGATGTGACTGAAACGCCCGTAGGCGCAACAGAACCCGTCACAACCAATGGTTTGAAGTCCAACTACATTGCTCAGTTTAAACAAACAGCTAACTCAATGCTTGCTCAGACTGACTGGATGGTCATTCGTAAAGCCGAGCGTAACGTGGCTATTCCTACTGACGTAGCGGCTAAACGTGCGGCTATTTTTGCTGAATGTGACCGCTTGACAGCAGCCGTAACAGCGGCCGCTGATATGCCAGCATTCATTACAGCCGTGCAATCTGCTAATTGGAATTAATGTTACTACTCTGATAGCAGTAACATAAACAAAACCCGCCTCATCAGCGGGTTTTTTGTTTCTCTAGATATTATAAATAGAAGATGATATATAAGGGGAAAAAATGAGTACTAGCAAACCAGCATCAAGAGAAGAATTAAAACAATTCTGTCTTAGAAGACTAGGTGCACCTCTCTTAGAGATAAACGTAGATGACGATCAA
>Ga0114978_10004907_pt1 | contig 10747 bp, 6 predicted proteins | sample S_140212_EF_Meta_FD_87027 | JGI IMG/M metagenome (GOLD analysis project Ga0114978, IMG submission 87027) | Freshwater microbial communities from Lake Simoncouche, Canada to study carbon cycling - S_140212_EF_MetaG | ecosystem: Environmental > Aquatic > Freshwater > Lake | place: Lake...
CAAGGTGCGCCCGGCGAACCGGGCACCGAGGGTGAACCGGGAACGCCCGGTGAAGGAACAGAACCGGGTCAGCAACCGGGCGCAGGCGGCAAACAGTCAGGGAAACAGGCCGGTCAGGGGAAGCGAGGTCTCGCGAGCGCGGACCAAAAGGGTGGCCAGCCCGGCGGGAAACGCGGCCAGCCCGGTCAAAGTGAACAGCCGGGAGAAGCGGGTGCCGGCGGCGCAGGCCAACCCGGGCAGCCGGGCGAAGGGCAGGCTGCGGGTGAGGGTGCGGGTGGACCGGGCCAGCAGGGGCGTCAGGCCAATCGACTCGCCGGTGGTGTTCGCGATGGCCGCAACTCACCGCGCGCTGGTGGCGAGCGTGGCGGGTTGGATGTGAACACGATTCTCAATGGTGGCGGCAACGACGGCGGGGACGAACGCATCGGGCGCGGCGGCGAGATCGGCGGGATGTATCGGGGCGGTCCGTTTATCGGGGGGAATTTCGCGCCGTGGAACGAACGGCTGCGCGACGTCGAGCAATTGCTCGATTCGCCCGATCTGCGCAACGCGGTCGCGACCGCGCGCGAGCGGGCGCGGCTCCTGCGGAGCGATATCGTGAACGACCGAAAGAAACCCGATTGGGCGGTTGTGAAGCTCCAGATTTTGCAACCGCTCGTGGAAGTCCGCGCGCGCGTGGCCGAGGAACTGTCCCGCCGGGACACCAAAGAATCGCTTGCGCCGATCGATCGGGATCCGGTGCCGGCGCGTTTCGCGGAGTCGGTGCGTCGCTACTACGAGGAGCTCGGCAAGGACAAGGAAGTCTCTCCCTGAAATGATTGTTTTGTCTGAACTTACCTTCTCCTCTTGGAATTGGCTCTGGCCGAGCGTGGCGATGGTGGGCGCGGCGGCGCTCGTGCTCGCGTGGAGCTATCGCGCCTCGGCGGCGCAGCCTTTGCGCGGGGTCTGCCTCGCGCTGAAGATCACGGGAATCGTCGCGCTCGCACTTTGCCTTTTGGAGCCACTGTGGCTCGGGCAACGCCCGCGGGCCGGGGCTAATCTCTTTGCGGTCGTAGCCGACAATAGCGCGGGTTTGCAGATCCACGACCGCGGCGAAGCGGCCAGCCGCGGTGATGGGCTGCGGACGCTCGTGGACCCGACCGCGGCGGGCTGGCAGTCCTCGCTGGGTGACACGTTCGACCTGCGGCGCTACGTGTTTGATGCCCGGTTGCAGGCCACTAATGATTTTCACGAACTGGCGTTTGATGGCCGTTCGTCTGCGCTGGGTTCGGCACTGCGCGCGTTGACGGAACGATTTCAGGGGCGTCCGCTGGCCGGCGTGTTGCTGTTCACCGATGGTAATGCGACGGATCTGCCAGGTGGAGCGTTGCCCGACTTAAAGGGCCTGCCGCCGATTTACCCCGTGGTCATCGGCAAGCGTGATGCCGTGCGCGACATTGCGGTCCAGCAGGTGGCGGTGAGTCAAAGTGCTTTCGAAGACGCCCCAGTTACGGTCCAGGCGGATATCACGGCGGCGGGCTATCGCGGCCAGCCGATTGTGGCGCGGTTAATCGACCGCACGGGGAAGACGCTGCAAGAACAGTCGGCCGACGCTCGCGGCGATGGTGAGGCGGTGGCGTTCCGCTTTCAGTTGAAGCCTGAGCAATCGGGTCTGTCGTTTTATCAAGTGCGGGTCGGTGCGCGCAGCGAGCTAGCGCCTGCGCTGGTCGCGCCGACGCCGGCGGTGACCGGAACACCTGAGTCAACCGCGCCTGCGACGACCGCAGTGCCCGCGGTTTCCCCCCAGACGGACGAGGCCACGCTCGCGAACAACGCGCGCGTCATTGCGGTGAATCGGGGGCAGGGGCCGTTTCGCATTCTCTATGTTTCCGGCCGGCCGAACTGGGAGTTTAAGTTTCTCAATCGTGCTTTGATGAGTGACGAACAGCTCCAGCTCGTGGGGTTGATCCGGGTCGCGAAACGCGAGCCGAAATTCGATTTCCGTGGGCGTGCGGGCGAGACGAGCAATCCACTTTTTCGGGGATTCGGCAATCAGTCGGCGGAGGACGTGCAGGGTTACGATCAACCGGTGCTCGTGCGGCTCAATACGCGCGACGAGATCGAACTGCGTGCGGGATTTCCGCGTACGGCGGAGGATTTGTTCGGTTATCACGCGGTGATTTTGGATGACCTAGAGGCAGAATTTTTTGCGCCGGAACAGGCCCTGTTGTTGCAGAGATTTGTGTCCGAGCGGCGCGGACGCCTGCGCCTCGCGGTCGAGGTAAACCGGGAGGCGCAGGCGTCCGCGCCGCTCGGCCCGGTGCATCTGCAACTCGCGCGTGAAGGCTGGTTGCAGGCGTGGGCGCGGCTGCGTGACAATGAAGGCGACGAGCGGGCGCGGATCGACGGGATGCCGACGTTTGACGTGGTCAATCGTGTGCGTGCGCTGAAGCCCGGCGCGAGTGTGATCGCGAGTGTGCGCGACGAGAAAGGCGAGGAATTGCCTGCCTTGGCGGTGCAGCGTTTTGGCCGGGGCCGCACTGCAGCGCTGATGATTGGTGATCTTTGGAAGTGGGGTATGAAAGATGCGGCGTCGCGTTTGGATATGGAGAAGGCGTGGCGGCAGCTCGCGCGTTGGCTGGTGGCGGATGTGCCGAATCGCGTCGATTGCGCGGTCGATACGCTCGCCGCGGATGCAAACGGGGCGGTGCGCGTGCAGGTGCGCGTGCGCGATGAAAAATTTCAACCGGTGGATGATGCGGTGGTGGTGATCGACGTGGAGCCGGTGGTGTTTGCGGGCACCGAGGGCGCGACGGTGCCGACGATTCGACTCGAGGCCGAGCCGGCCCTCAGCGAACCCGGGCTTTATCAGGTGACCTATGTGCCGCGCCAGACTGGTGGCTACAAAGTCGTCGCGAGCGTGAAGAATCCGGCGGGCGCCGATCTCGGTCGCGCTGAAGCGGGCTGGAGCACTGACCTAGCGGCCGAGGAATTCCGCTCGCTCACCCCCAATGTGGCCCTCCTCGAAGACCTCGCACGGAAAACCGGCGGCGAAGTGATCTCCGCGGTTGATCTGGATAAATTCGCGAAACGTCTGCCGCAGTTGCGCGCCCCGGTGATGGAGACGTGGTCGTATCCGGCGTGGCATACGCCGCTCTTGTTCGGATTCGCGCTCGCGTGTTTGTTGGCGGAGTGGGGACTGAGGCGCTGGAAAGGGATGCCATGAAAACTCGATTGTGTTGGATGCTCTTTATCCTGTTGGCTGCGGGGATGCGCAGTGTCGCGAGTGAACGCGCGACGGTCATCGTGGTCGCGGGTGCGCCCGGGGAGGAGGAGTATGCCACGGTGTTTGCGCAGCAGGTTGAGGCGTGGAAGCAAGTCTGCGCGCAGGCGGGGGCGAAGCCGATCGTGATCGGTGCGGACGTCGGCGAGGCGACCTCGGACCGCGACCGTTTGCAGCAGGTGTTGGCAGCCGAAACGAAAACCGGTGCGGACGAACTGTGGATCGTGTTGGTGGGCCACGGGACCTTTAACGGCAAAGAGGCGAAGTTCAATTTGCGTGGGCTCGATCTCGCTGCGACGGACTTGGCCGATTGGCTGAAGCCGTTTCAACGTCCGCTCGCGATCATCGACACGGCCTCGGCCAGTGCGCCGTTTCTCAGTAAACTCGCCGGCAAGGGCCGCGTGGTCGTGAGCTCTACGCGCAGCGGGAACGAGCAAAACTACGCGCGGTTTGGGAAGTTTTTCGCGGAAGCGATCGGTGATCCCAAGAGCGACCTCGATAAAGATGGACAGATTTCACTGCTGGAAGCGTTTCTCAGCGGATCTCAGCGGACGGCGGAGTTCTACAAAACAGAAGGTCGGCTCGCGACGGAGCACGCTTTGATCGATGATAATGGTGACGGACTCGGCACGCCAGCCGACTGGTTCCGCGGAGTGCGGGCGACGAAACAGGCCAAGGACGGGGCTACGCTCGACGGGACTCGGGCGCACCAATTTCACCTTGTGCGCAGCGCCGCCGAGCGGCAGTTGCCGAGCGAAGCGCGGGCGCGACGCGATGCGTTGGAGTTGCAGATCGCCAAGCTGCGCGAAGGAAAAGCGAAGATGGCAGAGGCGAAATATTTCGCTGAGTTGGAGAAGCTGTTGTTGGCGCTGGCGGCGGTCTACGAGGGAACGTGATCGGGCGTCCGAAAAATTGACGTGGCGCAGGGGCGCACGGATGGTTTCATCGCGGTCATGCTCACCCGCTTCTCGGTAGCCCCGCTGCACACCATGACCCGCTCCCTCGCTGGCGTCGCGATGGGGCGGACCGCACCCGACCTCGTGATTACCGGTGCGCGGGTGCTTTCGACCTACACTGAGCGCATCCACGCGGATCGCGAGGTGTGGATCAAGGGCGGCCGCATCGCGGCGGTGAAGGCAGCGGGGGCCTACACGAAATCGCGGCTCACGGGTGCGAAGCGCTACGAAGCCCGCGGCGGGATCTTGGCACCCGGCTTGGTCGATCCTCATGTGCATATCGAGAGTAGCATGATGACGGCCTGTGCGTTTGCGGAGGCGGCGCTGCTCAATGGCACGACGACGGTGTTCTGCGACAGTCACGAGATTGGCAACGTGTGCGACGTAGCCGGGATTGAGTGGATGCTCGAGGATGCGCGGCGCGCGCCGCTGTCGATTTTCTTGACCGTGCCGAGTACGGTGCCGGCCACGAATGCGACGCTGGAGACGGCGGGCGGCGATCTCACGCCCGCGAAGATCGGTCGCATTTTCGACCAGTGGCCCGAGGCTGCCGCGTTGGGCGAAAAGATGGACTACGTGTCCGTTGCCCTCGGCGACGAACGCAGTCACGGCGTGCTCGCTGAGGCGTTGAAGCGGGGCAAGCCGGTCTGCGGTCACATCTATGGGCGCGACTTTGTAGCAGCCGGGGCGGCGAGCGGCATCACCGACACTCACGAGTCCATCGACCGGGAGATCGCGAATGATTTTCTCGAAAATGGCGTCTGGATTTTTTTGCGGGGCGGTAATCCGACGACGCCATGGCACTCGCTGCCGCAGGCGATCAAGGCCGTGACGGAGCTCGGTGCGAATCCGAAGCGCGTCTGCGTGTGCACGGACGACCGCGATGCCGACGACCTGTTTCTCTTCGGCATGGACTGGGTCGTGCGTCAGGCGGTGGCGGCGGGACTGCCGACGACGACGGCGTGGAGCTTGGGGTCGTTGCACCCGGCGACGCGCTACGCCATGGATGGGGATTTCGGCGGCCTCGCGCCGGCGCGCCGCGCGGACATCGTGCTGCTCAATGATGCCCTCGAAGTCCAAAATACGTGGTATGGTGGCGAACTGGTCGTCGAGCGCCGGAAGATCACGCCGCTCCTCGATCAAGCGCTGAGCAAGCCCTACCGGTATCCGCGCGCTGCTTACTCAACCGTGAAGCTCCCGCGCAAAGTCACGTTGACGCCGCCGCTGCCGACCAAGCCCGTGACGGCGCATGTCATTCGCGTTGTGCCTCCGGGGATCGTCACGGCGCATGATCGAGTGGCGCTCTCACTGGCGTCGTCGTGGGCCGATCACCTTGCCAAACACGAGGTGTGTTTCCTCACGGTTGTCGAACGCCACGGAAAAACGGGTGGGGTGGGTTATGGTTTGCTGCGTGATTTCGGCCTCACTGACGGTGCGGTGGCGAGTAGCGTGGGCCATGATGCCCATAATATCGTCCTCGCCGGCACCAACGAGCGAGACATGCAGCTCGCGTTGGCGACGGTGAAAAAAATGCGTGGTGGCGTCAGCGTGGTGCGCGGCGGGCACGTGCTCGCGAGCGTCGCGTTGCCCATCGCTGGATTGCTTTCTGACCAGCGGGCGCCGGTCGTGGCCAAGGCGACGACTGCGTTAAAGCGCGCCTGGAAAAAACTCGGCTGCAAAGTGCCCTACATGGGTTTTAATTTGCTGCCACTCTCCGTGATTCCGGAACTGCGGCTAACCGACAAGGGTTTGGTTGATGTTCTCGGTATGAAGATAGTGCCGTTGTTTGGATGACCCTAGGACGTACTTGGGGCGGCAGCTGATCGGTTTTTACTTAAACTAAGCGAGCGCTTGTTTTTGGCGTGCGGGTTGCCACGGACAGGGGTGATTACCATGACCACCCTTAATTCCCGCCAAGTCCTCGCGGCCATGACTTTGACCGGTCTCGCCTCGATTGCTCAGCTTACCGCGCAGACTGCGCCAGCCAAACCGGCCGGTGACGTCGTCACGATGAGCTCGTTCGAAGTAAAGGATGTGCCGATCGCTCAGCAGATTCTGCCGACCGCCCGGCCCTTCACCTCCGTGTTCGGCACGGACGATAACATCATCGACGTCCCGCGCAACGTGACGATCATCTCGCGCCAGCAGTTGAGTGATATCAGCATCGCGAGTGTACTCGACTTCACGAAGCTCACATCGAGTTCCTACTCGACCACGAATTTCGGAGCGCCGTCGAATCCCGCGATCCGCGGCCTCACCGCCGATATTTTCATCAACGGCGTGCGTGGCCGGATCACCTCTAACGGCAACGGTCTTCCTCTCGACTTCAATTCCGTCGAGTCGGTCAACATCGTCAAAGGCCCCGCGACCGCCGTGCAGGGAACGTCGATGTATGTGGGAGGTTTCGTCGACCTCGTCACGAAGCGCCCGTATTTCGACAGCAGCAAGGGCTCGGTGAGCATCACGATTGGGTCCTATTCGCAAAAAGACTGGACGATCGACCAAGGTGGCCCGATTTCGAAGACGGCGGCCTACCGATTCAGTTACTCCGGTACCGACAGCAAGGGCTACTCGTGGGACTACTATAATAAAAACCACTCGATCTACGGCGCACTCACGTTGCGACCCACGCAAGGTTACGAGATTTTCATCAATGCCACCGCAGCATTCTATCGCTATACGGAAAATTGGGGCATCAACCGGGTGACACAGAATCTCATCGACAACGGCCGCTACCTCACTGGCGTTAATAGCAACGCGGCGCCGGATTTCGCCAAGTATCCCTTGGGTTTTATCGACTCAAAGGGAGCCCCGATTTCGTTCGGGAATATCAACACGATCGGTGGCCCCGCTGCGCCGGTTTCCGATCCGCAAAATTCCAAGTGGGTCACCTCCGGTTTCCCGGCCGGCAATCGGGTCGTCTTCGGACCCACGGTGCAGATCAGCCGCCACCAACGTCTGTTGAAGCCCGGCGATCACTCCACGGGTCGCGAGTTCAACGCCCAGGCGATTCAGACCTTTACGATCAGCCCGACGCTGAAGATCACCAACAATTCGATCGCGAGCTACACCGCCCGCAATACGCTGAGCAGCTACTACTACTCTGAGATCATTGATCCATCGTGGTTCGCTGAAAATTGTACTGAAATCGTGTTCACCCAAGGTGCCGGAACCGTCAATACGGGTCTCGATATCCGTCACCAAAGGACCAAGGCCTACGACGATTACTTCACTGAGCCGGTCAACGTTTGGGATCTCACGAAAGACATGAATTTCGTGAATATCTATAATTCCGTCAATTTCCCGAATCCCTTCACAAGCCTGCCGGTCCCCGGTTGGCCGGGCCGCTATGCGACTGACGGCATTCAAAATGGTGATACCAACGATTCCAAGGGCACGACGATCGGGCCGTTTGCCCAAGGCTCGTGGAAGTTCTCCGATCAATTGAGTCTAGTGGTCGGTGGCCGCCTCGACCACTTTCATGCCGATGTCACGGAGCCGTTGCTCCCGAAACGCCCGCAGGCCAGTATCACCGTCTGGATCCCGAACTATAACGCTTCAATCATCTACAAACCCACCCCGGCCTCGAGCGTGTACGTGACCTACAACAATAGCCGCAACACTTCGGGAGCTGTCGGCAACGGCGGCGGAATCACCGGTTGGAACGCGGCGGGCACCGCACTCTACAAGGATAACTTTCTCCAGCCGAGTGAGCTGATTGAAGTGGGTACCAAGTATGCCCTGATGCAGAACAAAGTATTCCTGAACTTCGCCGTGTTCGACCAGAAGCGCACGTTTAAGAGCACGAGCAGCACCATCATTCAGAACTTCCGCACCGAAGGGTTTGAGGCCGAGATGAACTATCAGCCCGGGAAACACCTCTACGGGACGATCTCGTATTCCTACATTTCTGCCAAGACTTCTGCCGGCTTCCAGTCCGATGGCGGCGTCGGCCAATTCTACGCCTCGAGGGGCACGGATGGCCAGGTTTCCGGTCTGCCGCGCCACCTGTTCAATACCCTCGTGTCCTACACGTTTGACAACGGTTGGAGCCTGTCCGCCAACGGCCTCGTGACCGGCGAAATGAATAACAACTTCGCGGGTACCTTGGTTATTCCGCGTCAGCTCCAGATCGACGGAAGCGTCGCCTACCGGACCAAACAGTGGGAATACCGTCTCAGCTTGAGCAACCTCAGCGACGAGAAAAATTGGGCCCCACCGAATGCGGTCTACGGCAATGCGTCGATCCTCCCGCTGCCGGGCACGATGGGCCGCCTCTTGATCAAGTATAATTTCTGATCAGCCCGTAACCGGTTGTCGCGTCTCAAGGCCGCCCTGCCCGGGCGGCCTTTTTTGTTTTCTCGCCGCGCTCGAACGTGCGCCGCTGGCTCGGTCGACGCTCACCGACACAGTCATGTAGGGGAATCCAGCCGCCACGGGAATCACCCGGAAAGCGCGTGCACAGCGGGTGCGGTGCGGAGGAAACGAAACGTCAACGACTGGGCGGAGGCCCCCTAACCGAAAACGAGCGGAGGCGGGTAAACTATCGGGATGGATGGAAACGTTGCGAACGGAAGTGATCGGGGGCGGAGCGAAACGAGATCGGCGCGGACGACGAAGTCTGCAGCTGGAGCGAATCGAGGCACTCGGTAGCTCACGCCTGCGAGTAAACAGCGGTGTGGTCTCAGGTGGTCGGTGGGCTTGGTCGGCCGCAAGCAACGTGCTCGGCAGGTAGCACCTCGGATATTCGAAAAAGGGAAGGCCCGCACGGGGGCGAAAAAACGGCATCGCCTTGGGCGGCGGTCTGTGGCTCAAGTTTTCGTTTTTACCTAAAATCCCATGAAGAAATTTATCTCCCTCTTGGCTCTCGTGGCCTTCGCTGTTGCCTCGCAGGCAGCCGATACCAAGCCCGTCGAAACCGCATTCCAGCGCTATTGGAGCGTCTACGCGAAAAAAGATTTTGCGAAAGCGGCGGCTGAAGTATTGCCGAGTGACCTCGAGGCAACGAAGGCGGCGGTGCTGCCGGTGTTCCTCGCCAACCAAAACAGCAAGGCCAAGGATGGGCCCGAAGTGCTCGCGGCGTTTTTCGGCAAAACGGTGGGCAAGGCGCGCGATACAATGTCCGCAGCGGAGGTGTTCGCGGGGCTCAATCGCGTGGTCGCGGCGGGCAGTCCGGATTTGTTCGAGGTATTGAAGGATGCGACGGTCTCGATCATCTTCGTGCGCTCCGTGACCGCGGACGAGGCGGAGATTCACTTTCAAGTCATGGTGCGCGGTCAGGGCGACACCGATGCGGAAACGCTGGTGAAGAAAGACGGGCGTTGGTGGGTGAAGATCAAAGACGACCCGAGGCAGACGGCGGAGAGTTTCAAGGGATTGTTTGCCGGGAAGTGAGGCGCGCGCGGGCCTACTTGCTGGCGCTCGCGGCTACGACGGGAAAATGAAAAAGGGCCGGTCTGAGACCGGCCCTTTTTATGTCGGCGGCTGGGAGGCTGCCGCTCTATTGGGAGGGCGACGGCCCGGCACCTGACTCAGCGCATTTTTGCAAACGTGGCTTGGAGGAGTTGGAGGTCAGTCGCGTTTTTCGTGCGCTCGCGGGCTTTTGTGACGAGCTCGGCCTCGAGGACGTTTTTGGTTTTGCGCACGTTGTTTTCGTAGAAGACTCCGAAGGAGCCGGGCCACGCTTGGCCGGCGAGTTTGAAGGCGGCGACTTCGTCGGTCACGTCGTGGCGATCGGCGTCTTCCGGCGTGCCGTCATTTTTCTTTTCCTGAATGAGTGACCACGTGCCACCTTTACGCGGAATCGAGGAGTCAAAGGCGCCGGCGTAAAACTCGACGCATTCGGAGAGGATCTCGACGACGGAGAAGCCGGGGTGCTTGGCGGCGCGCGTCATCATCTCGACCATGTGGTTGACTTGGGTGGCGTGGCTGCGGGCGACGAAGGTGGCCCCGGTGTTGAGGAGGGTGCGCATCGGGTTGATCGGTTGGTCGATCGCGCCGGTGGGATCGGTCTTGGTTTTGAAACCGATCGGAGAGGTCGGTGACGTCTGCTTCTTGGTCAGGCCATAGACGGAGTTGTCCATGATGACGTAGGTGAGGTTGACGTTCTTGCGGGCGGTGTGGACGAGGTGGTTGCCGCCGATGGAGAAGCCGTCGCCGTCGCCGCCGAAGACAAAGACGTGGAGGTCATCGTTGCCGAGGCTGATGCCGGCGGCGAAGGGCAGGGCGCGGCCGTGAATGTAATGACCGCCGTGGGTGTTGACGAAATACGGGAAGCGTGAGGAGCAGCCGATGCCTGCGAAGGTGACGATTTTCTCGTGCGGGTACTGGAGCTTTTCGAGGACGCGGTAGAAGGAGGCGAGCACGGCGAAATCGCCGCAGCCGGGGCACCACGTAGGATGGTCGGCGGTGAGGATTTTTTTCGTTAATGGAACCGCCGTGGTGATCGCGGGGGTGGGCGGGCTGACGAGGGTGGGGGAAGACATGGAGGTGAAATGACCAATGACTAATGACTAAGGGCGGAGGGGTG
>Ga0114978_10004908_pt1 | contig 10745 bp, 14 predicted proteins | sample S_140212_EF_Meta_FD_87027 | JGI IMG/M metagenome (GOLD analysis project Ga0114978, IMG submission 87027) | Freshwater microbial communities from Lake Simoncouche, Canada to study carbon cycling - S_140212_EF_MetaG | ecosystem: Environmental > Aquatic > Freshwater > Lake | place: Lake...
ATATTAATTGCGGTGTATATAAAGTCACGAATTTACATCGATGTTTTTTTTATTATATGCTCGAGGCAATTGGCCAAATATTATATTTACCCGTTCGGATTTTCGTTTATTTTGTAGAACACTATACGGGTTGCCCGATTCAGCCACAGGTTGACAATGTATGGGAAATGATATATTGTGTCGATGATAATATAAAGGAATTATGTGGATATAGTATGATTCATTATCCGCAATTTGTGCTGGATATGTGTTATCTATGCGACGTCGAGCCAATGCCTACCTTCCCAAAGCAAGACTTTGTAAATCAATGTAATAAAATTCACGACCGTATCGTGAACTTGCCTGCGAATTTATCGGGTCCTGTTGACACTCAAATTACGCCTGGTTTTAACAAAATAATTAACGCAATACCAACCGCAGTTAATGCATTTAATTCGGATATGGCAATTGCGGTAAATAAAATAAATCATGCATTTGATAAAAGTAATACTGTATTTAAATCCGCGGAAACTCAAGCGAAAAACCGTCTGGGTTCCGTATTCACAATGGCGAATAACTATGATGCCGCTTCCGCAAAACGTCAAATTGATAACTTAATTGCTGCAAATACGCCACCGTAAATACATACGTATAATATATGAAATCCAAACATATGACATATTGCATTTTCGGATTGTTTGTATTAGTGGCGTTTGTTATTGTACGTCAAGAAACGTATATTAATCGTACAGTTGTTAGTATACCGAACGAACACGTTGTCGATAAACCAATTGCGGAATTTGTCGACCCTACAATCCCACCCATAAAACCGACATTACCTATTGAATATTCACAAGTCGGCATTTTAACCGCAAATTCCGACCTTATTTTATTGCTGATGGGACGATATATGGGTCGCGACAAATGGCAATATTATACAATTTCAAATACTGGAAATATTAACACTAAATTACCAATAAAAGTGAATGGACGAAGTTGTATGAATGAATACGGATGCAATGTTTTGAATAACGATGATGTTGTTTTCGTCAATGGATATAATCATACATTTATTGTTACAATATATGAAAATAATTGGCTATATAATCCATTTATTTAGGCATATAAATTACTCAATATAATTTAAATATGACGCAGCCATATACAGTTACGTACACGGCGAATAATTCAATTACAGACGTAATTTCGAAATATAACCTTGACTCAAATACGGTTGAACAAAATCCAATTCATATAATTACGTTTGATGCCGTAGATTCGGGTTCAAATCTATCAAAATGGGGTCTGTATTTTCAATTGAGTAATACGAATGATGCCGTAAATTCGAGTTCAAATCTATCAACCGTAAATTCGGGTGTTAAATCGAGTACGCCATTAAATCCGCGGGGTCTGTATTTTAGACGGGATTGTACGTCAGCACACGTTACTACGCCTGTTGCCGCGCCTGTTACTACTGTTGCCGCGCCTGTTGCCGCGCCTGTTACTAAACTGCAAGAATTACTTAAGTTAATGGCGAAGATCAAGGAACAAGAGGTCAAAGAACGACAACGCAGCAAGTTATTGTCCGGGCTCAAGGCCAGTGACATCGCGGCCAAGGACAGTGACATCGCGACCAAGGACAGCGTAATGGCCCAGTTAATGTCCAAACACAAGGACAGGACAGCGTAATGGCCCAGTTAATGTCCAAACACAAGGACAGGACAGCGTAATGGCCCAGTTAATGTCCAAACACAAGGACAAGGACACCGCGGCCAATGCCGCGAGTTGATAATAAATCATAAGTATATGTTATTTATTCATTCCGAAAATCAAAAATTATTATGGACCGCAGTTCAACGATTACCCTTACCTAACCCCGCCACATTCAAACAAACCATCCACAATATATATCAAAAACATAAAGATAAACATCTGACTCAACCTGAATTACGTCAATTAAATCGTGATGCAATCTTTGAATTATATACACAACCTTCAGTTGAAAATCCACTTACATTGAAAGAAAGACCACTTACATTGGAAGAAAGACAAAATGAATATAACCCAATACATACGATACGCGAATTAAATATGGAATCGATTTCAGATACACCCATTAAAAATATGGAAGAATTATTACAAAGACATTTAGAAGAACGTGATAAAGAATTGGCAAATACGCGACTTACCATTAAAGAGGAGGTTCCGCTCGACTCTAGTTTTCCAGATGAAGAAACGATGATAGAATAGATTTATTTCGTTTTTCATAATCCATAGTCTGCAATTTCGCGTGGTAATCCTTCTTCATCATCCGTTCTTTAGTTTCTTGTTGTTTATTTGCCAAAAGTTGTTCATGATTCGATCCGATGTTGATGGGCTGTCTACGGATTTGCGTCAAATGTTCAACCGAAAGGTTCTTGTCTTTGAAATCCTGTTCACTTACATCGAAAATCGTCTTATCTTTGTGCACCTTCCTTAAATCATCGAATTTCAATTTACTAAACGGGTCGCAATACACATATTCACCTTCATCATCATCATAAAAATTGGAACCAATTGTCTGTTCTAACTCTTTTACGCCGCGATATTGAGTGACTGTATTTGATTTCATCGATTCAAATACTTTTCCCATATTCTTTGAATTTACAGGTTCATTATATTCGTGCGTGGGCGCGGTTTGCGAAAACCATTCATTGCGGTTTTGCTTGGCTTCCATATTGGCTTCAAATAGTTGATTAAATTTGGATTGAAATGATTCTTTAGCCATATCATTTATTTTATCGTGAATATGTTTATCATTGAAATTATTGAGAGTTTCTGAATGATACGTGGTCGAATCATCATCCATCGATTGATTTTGTTTGTTGTTATTTTCAAAGAATTCAACAATAATTTCATACGCCTTCTTGTAAAATAAAAAATAGTCCGACGAGAGTTTCGATTTATCAGGATGCAACATTAATACTTGTTTCTTTGCACGTTTAAGGTCGTGCAATGTAATATTAAAAGATAATTCAAACACTTGTAACCGTTCTTCTAAAGAATAATTGTGAATGTTCAAATTATGCTCCATTTACATTTAAAAAACAAATTAAAAGTAAATATTTATATATAATGGCAATTGTTGACGTCAACCACTTCAAACAAATATTGAGTAATAATAAAGGCGTGTTTATCGTGAAATTCGGTGCGACTTGGTGTCAACCCTGCAAACAAATTGAGACGCAAGTATTACACGGGTTTAGTCAAATGCCTGCGAATGTGCAATGCGTTACAATTGACATTGATGAATGTTTTGAAATATATGCATTTCTAAAGAATAAAAAAATGGTGAATGGCGTGCCTGTCATTTTGGCATATTATAAAAACAGGTCAGATAAAGCCTTTTATATTCCAGATGAGGTAGTGATGGGTACCGACATAGCCGCGATTAATGTGTTTTTTCAAAAATGTCATTTACAATCGCAAATAAGTTTTTAAATATACTTAAATACAACGTATTATAATTATTAAAAATGTCGACTTTTCATAATTGCACATTTACCATTTATAACGATTCCATATTTTCAAGATTACCTAACAGTCCAAACGTCAAATTTACAATTATGCCAGATTGTTCTGGCGCAACGGGTCCAGTATATGGGTCTCGTTTTGGGCTTGATATATCAGGTCAACGTGATGTATCTGGTCAACGTGATGTATCTGGTCAACGTGATGTATCTGGTCAACGTGATGTATCTGGTCAACTTATTGCATCGAGTGTAGCATCTGGTCAACACGATGTATCAGGTCAACTTATTGCATCGAGTGTAGCATCAGGTCAACGTGATGTATCTGGTCAACTTATTGCATCGAGTGTAGCATCAGGTCAACGTGATGTATCTGGTCAACACGATGTATCTGGTCAACTTATTGCATCGAGTGTAGCATCAGGTCAACGTGATGTATCAGGGCAACTTATCACAGAAGCAGCAAGCGCCGAACCCGCGTATACCTTTGTAAAACCGCATTGCTCCTCGTGTTCGCATTGTGGTTAACGTTTCTTTTTGCCTCCAGTTACTGGTAAATTGTGGTCGGTAAGTGTTATTATTGCTAAAACAAATGTGGTGACTATAACCATAAGTATTGTAAAAACTGGCATTCCCGCTAAATTATATGAAAAAATAGGGAAACTGAATAATTTTAATGCGTCATCGTGATTAAAATTAGGCGAATACGTAATGGGCAATAAACTCATTATATATTTTGAGTAGATATTTTACGGCGTCTTTGCATTTCGACGTTATATTTATTTATCCACGTTGTTTTAATTTTAGGTGATAAGACACACCCGAAATGGTTCTCATATTGAGCTGGACTATCATAAAATAAGGTCGACGGAGTTTGACCAGTTTCGCCAGTTGCTAAAATCACGCTGAAAAATACATCTTCTGACGTCGACCCAACTAAATACCCCATCTCATAACCGCCATTGACTGCATTTCGTATAATGCTTCCAGGTCGATGCGGCGTAGCATAAAATTCAATGCATCGATGCGACCTTTTAATTTTATGGTAATTTGAATCCGTTTTGTCATCTGACTTTTTATAAGATATAACTGAAGTAGTCTCCACTTCATAATCATTGGCGTCAATTGGATTGAAATCGTCGTACATCTGTGTTTATATATAATATTAATTTCTTTTTATATTGTTATAGTATGTCTGTTGCTGACCGACTTAAATCGGTTTTTTCAAAAACGAAAGAAACTGTGTTATTGACGCCTTCTTCGCCTTCTATGCCTTCTTTGCCTTCTACGCCTTCTACGCCTTCTATGCCGTCTACGCCTTCTACGCCTTCTCCTTCTGCCGTCAATTTGCCATCCTATATATTTAACAATAAATTATATTATTATTTGGACGGATTAAATACGCTCTTCAATAAAGAAGATATAGTAAATGTATCTATTTGCGCATATAAGATTGATAGTACACTTCATACGCCATTTTTAAAATTCGGGTTTGAACATAAAGATACATTACAATTCCCAACCTTCCAGTTTTATCCGCCTAATATAGCAAAGCAAAACGGCGACGAAGACTGCAACGACGTAACAAGTACGTGTTTTACGAACGAATGTTATAACCATATTATATCAAATTCTAAAGAAAATATAATATATAAGGGATTTGTCGAATATAACGAACAATTCTACGCGATATTTGATTGTACTAACGTGGATATCCCCGATATGATTTGGGGGTGTATTGATGAAATCGTGAATATACCATTTGGACAAGAATATCGTAATATTAATAATATACCCGTCGATGTGTATAAAATGTTTTACGCGAACCCCGTTTTATTATTCATTAAAGATGAATATGGTAATGTCGAAATACCACAACTTATGTATTTATGCAATGATGTAGCCGACAATGTATTAAAATACAAAATGGACGGGGATTACGGATTTTCTTTTTATTTTACATCAACGCCTTTAGATGTAACTTCGGTTCGATGTGTAGGATTCATCGAACACGCCGAATTTAATAAAATCGGCGCTCGTGTTTATTTTACCAAAGATAATGTACAATATTGGGCGATAAAATCGATACAAGATTTTACTATCTTATAATATATGGTATTTGCATACATTGGAATATTGGTAGTCGTTGCAGCCATTATATTAGTGGCGGTTTATATTCCGCCTTATTTAAATAACAACAACAGTAAATCGAACGTCCCCGTAATTATGCCAATAATAGACAATGATAATCGCCATGACTCGGTTCGCGCATATTTATTGTCTTGTATACTGACGTGGGTTACAGCTGGATGTTTAATGATTATATATGACAATTATGGCAATTATGATAAAATTATAAAAAAAGTCCGTTTAAGCGTAAAACGGGTCAACTCTGTAGGTTTTATATTGTTTATGCTGTATATAGTATCAGCGTTATTTGTACCGTTTAATCAGGCTATGATACCAATTCTATTGACGGCTTGTATGTTGTTTGTATGTTTTATGAGTTATATGTATAAACATGATGATGAAGAGATTTAGTTTTACACTTTGAAGAAATACAAAAACAAAGTGTATGGCGAAAGACTGCCTACGATGAATATGGAAACCGAATTTACCAGACTGGAAGATTTAACGAAAGCACAATGTGATGGATACTTACAAACTGATAAATATAAACTGGTTTCGTTAGACCCTGGAAAAATCCGTCCTATTACGATGATTGACGATAATAACAAGTTTTTCAAATACACCGCTTGTAGAAGACGCTTTGAAACATATACGAAACGAAGTAATGCTATTATTTTACAAGAAAAGCAACGGAATGGAATTATTCAAAAGGAAACCGAGTTGTCAAATTACAAATCCAATACATTTTCAACTACCGATTTCAAACAATTCATAACCAAGAAAACGGAAATAAATAACGATTTGAAAGTATTTTACAGACAAAAGTTGTTTCGTAAATTAGCATTCCGCAGATTTGTTAGAACCAAACAAAGTGAAATTAACTTATTGAATGAAATAAAAAATACATATCTTACCAAAGATGAAATAAAACAAGGAAAGAAACTTGTTATACTACACGGTGATTACAGCAGAACTACCCAGATGAAAGGGTGTATTCCAACACCAAATATAGGAATAAAGAAACTACTAATGTCAAGATTTGAAATTATTGGTGTGAATGAGTATAACACAAGTAAGTTATATAATAAAACACTAAAAGAAATGGAAAATGTAGTAGTCAAACGAAAGAAGCACAATAAATCACTCCACGAAATACTAACTCCAAAAGAGGAAGCAAAAAACCGTATTTTCGTAAATAGAGATGTGAATGCTTGTAAAAATATATTATTGCTTGGTAAATGTTATTTAGTAAATCAAACGAGACCCGTAGAATTTACCAGAAAACCCGAAGTTTTACCAAAAGTAAAAACCAACAAAAAGGAATAAATAGTTGTTTCATTAAGGTAGTAAATGAAATAACATAAGATGGGAATTTGCTTACCTACCAATTTAGTAAGTAGATAATAACCCCATTATATAGAATTTAGTCCCGTTTGCGCCTTTGGCGCATATGACCGCATAGCGGTCAAGGGAATGTGTGCGTGTGTGTTTTTTTGCCTTTGGAAGTCGGCACTTAAAATGCGCATTGCTCTAAATCATACGCATCGATACATTCTTTAATTGTTTCATTTTCAGGTATAAAATGGTCAATCATTTCTTCTTTCAACGGATGTCTCCCGTAAATGTTATAAAACAAATGCACATAATCGTCGATTTGTTTGGTCTGCGTTTTTGATTTATCCGCGTTCTTGCATAATTCCTGCAATTCCAGCGTTTTGGTTGCATTAAATGCAGCGGTTTCTTTGTCGTCGTTTATTTCTAAACTCGTTGCATCCAATGTATTTTCTCGGCGATATCGATTTTCATTTGCACTGATTATTATATCACAAATGTCGGGTTTTTTCAAAGCTTCGTATCGCTGTCTTTCTATACTGCCTTCTTTTCCCATAAATGTAGAATTGAATTTATCAATTATTTTAATTGGAATGGATGGACTGGTTTCCATTAGTCGGTCAAACTCATGTCGATTTAGTTTCAAGAAATGCGCTGCATCCATACGTTCAATCGGCGCCTTTGCCAATTCGATTCGAATATTTCGTGAGAATTTATCCCACGAAATCGCAGCAACGCGATGGGCTTCATTCAATTCCGAAATCTTTAGATATTGTTGAACTGTTGTTAATATTCCAATAAATATATTGATGCTGCCTATAACCATCGGCGCATATGTCCGATATGATTCAGGTAAGCTGGTTTGCGCGAATGATGCCGTGCCAGTAATAGTGGACAATGTAATTGCAGGTATAGTAAACCACGCGTGCATATATGACAGTCTGGAATGGGCTTGCGCATTCAACCATTTATAACATTGAGCGGCGTCACCCCATTCGACTAAAATCAATTCGTTTTCCGCAGACCATTCAACTGGCTTGGTTGTGGTAATACTGGTTGAGTCTTCGTTTTCATCTAAAGCTTTCTTTGCCTTTTTCATATAAAAGTTAAAGAAAAATTACTATACCGTAATTTTACGTTTAGTTCGTTTATTTCGTTTATTTCGTTTACCTTTACCCACTGACGTGCGATAGGTTGAACTCGGTCTATGTACTATCGACTGACTTAACCGAGTAAACGACCGACTTGGAACGTTTGACCGACTTGGATGAGCAAGTGAATTAACGTGACTAAATAAAACCGAATTTGCGTGCGACCGCTGGTTTGTCCGCCGCGCTTCATACGCGTGCACTTTGGCAATTTGTTCTGCGAATTCTTCTGATTGAGACTCCGTTTCTGCATATAATAATTTGAACCGCATATTGGTATTATAGGTTACAATTTTAACCGATTTATTATAAAACACGAGTCGTATATTGCCTTGATATAAGTCATAGTTGATATTTGGCTGCAAATCATTTATATTATTAGATTCAACCAGAAATCCTAAAAACACATATCGGTTGTTATTCAAACGCGTCGGTTCGTTTGCAGCCCCCCAAATATCAGGATTCGGAAGCACAACTCCTCGTTGATATATTGAATATGGATGAAGCATATGTATATCGCTAAACCACGCCATACTATATATTAAGATTTTCATCCAGCGTAAAAAATACAGAATCGACTGGTTGTAATAACCGTTCATCGTCGCAAAATAACCCACTTTCAAATACTAAATAATGCGGCGACTTGCCATAATTATTCAAAATGTCATCCACATTTTCGTGGAAGTATTTGATTTTTAAAAGTAATTGCGTTAAAAAGTGTATCTGTGAATGATGATAAAAATCAATATAATTCGTGTATAAAGCGAATTGTTCTTTAACCAATGTGTTTTCGTAGTCCAATGTATTTAAAAAATTGGATACTGACATACCAGTTAACGATTCATTATACTCATTATATTCGGATTCTTTCGTTTCAATACGCATTCGCATTTGATTTATTAAAGATAATATGTCGTCGTGTATTGGCGTCGTATCTATGGCATATTCGCGAAAGGGTTCTAATTCTTTATAAATCGGATGATTTGATATATTATTTGAAATATCTTTGAATAACGGCACTGATGCAATTTGATGTATAATTACATTGTATAGTTTATAATAATCGCCATATATACGATTCATAATTAGCGTGGTTAATATATTAATATTATCCATTTCGATAATCAATATTTTATATTGGAAATAGAACGAATCGAGGCAAAATAAGAACATCTTCTTGTTATTCTTTAGAATTAACTCATTGTATATTTGTTTTAACTTGGTTAACTTCTCTTGCACAATTTCATTATTGCATATAATTTCATTCTTCATATATATGATTTTTTCGAAATTGTCTTCCATACCATATTGTGTTATATTAAATAATATAAAGATTGCCTGCTATATACTCATAACAACAATGGCATTATTTCTTTCACTTCAATTACATTCAGCTGATGTAATTGACGAATTCCAAAACGAGTGGCACACATTTGGTATAGTCGATATTCAATCCAATTGCGCGCTCGCAAATACAAATACAATTGTATTGCATTTTACAATTGATAATTCGGCTTCAATGGCCGAAGGATGTGATGACGGCAACAGTAAAATGAAGCAAGTGCATCAAACACTACATAATATGCTGCGCTTCTTGGTGACCGTTCCTAAACGTATTATTATTTCAATCGATTCGTTTGATAATGAAATCGTCAACGTGGTTGAATTTGAGGCGTTATCCGAAGTAAATGTGGACGAGATAATTCGCGAAATCAACACGATACAGCCCGCTGGCGCCACCAATATTGAACTGGCGCTTACCAATGCGCGAACCAAGCTCGATGCATATATTGTCGACAATCCGTCTCATAAAATCGTGCATATTTGCCTCACGGATGGCTGCGCGAATAAAGGCGAAACGGGTTGTGTGGCGTTGAGCGCCCTCGTTTCTGAACAATATTTAAACATTTATATTGGATATGGAACCGACCACGATTCGCTAATGTTGCAAACCCTTGGTAACAAACAATTCGGCGACTATTATGTAATCACGCAAATGGAATTCACAAAGGAAGTTTGCGGTGAAATTACACATAATATCGTATATTCTACATTGGAACGTGCATATTTGGAAGCGACCAACGGCGAGTTATATGACTGGCGATGCAATGAGTGGCGATCGCGAGTATACGTGTCGGGCATTGCAGGCACAAATAAGAAAACCATTCATATTCGAACATTGACGCCAGACACAGTTTCGGTTGATTTGTACGGCGCGATGACGTGGGACGATGTAGTTCAATGTGTGGATTCGACTACGCCTGTACCCCGTTTGTTGAATTTTGACGGAGACTTTACTGAACCCGCCGATTTTACCAAGTATATGTTTAGACAAAGAACACAGGAAAAAATAAATCAAGCGCTCCGATTTAACAATGCACGCCGATGTCAAAACGACCTAAACCAAGCGATGCGCTATGTCGCAACAGACCCGATTGATGCCCCCGACGCAACAATTGTTAGTTTAAAATCGGAACTCAAGGCGTTCTTTATAACAATGAAGGAATATATGCGATTTAATCAATTGGAAACCGACGTGTTTATGAAAGAATTACTGGATGACTTATATGTGTCATATAAAACGATGGGACATTCGGATGGGTCGATGCTTTGCGCGGGTAGACAAACTTCACAAGGCAGACAGGAT
>Ga0114978_10004909_pt1 | contig 10745 bp, 5 predicted proteins | sample S_140212_EF_Meta_FD_87027 | JGI IMG/M metagenome (GOLD analysis project Ga0114978, IMG submission 87027) | Freshwater microbial communities from Lake Simoncouche, Canada to study carbon cycling - S_140212_EF_MetaG | ecosystem: Environmental > Aquatic > Freshwater > Lake | place: Lake...
CCACGACAGAACCCACTGCCCGCTTTTTGGAAACAGATCCGAAGTGAGCGTGAAGAGATTTGCCGACCACCCCTGATGGGCTGCAGCAGCCAACGAAACCAACGCGACGGCCACGAGATAAATCACCACCAGATGCCGATGACCTGCCGGTGGATGTAGTTGATCGCCGCAGCAGAAAAAAGTAGACCGCAGATCATCCATCGAAATCGAGTTGGCCGCTGAAGCGTTGCGTCGGATTGCATGAACACGAGCCAATCTTTCGGGGAGAGTTTTGAAACCCCACTCTCGCACGTTCGCACCCGCAGAACAGGCAGGCAGCACGCCAGAAGCGAGGCCTCCACAGGCAAAACTTTTATGAAAAAGGCCCGCGAAAACAGAGGCTCGCAGTCGGGCCTCCGATCCGCTACTCTGGCTGTCAGAGAGCGATTCACTCGACCACCGCCGCCTATGATCTCGCAGCGTTGCCGTTTGACGTCCGGCCTTTATTCTCCGATAGCTCAATGGTAGAGCGAGCGGCTGTTAACCGCTAGGTTCTAGGTTCGAGTCCTAGTCGGAGAGCTTTTTCTCACCGGAGGAATCCTCTGGGCTTGAGAGAGCCAACGCTCGGCCGAGAGAGCCAACGGAAACGCCCGATCATGCGATCATGAACGCGGGCGTTTCCGGAATGCGTGGCGGGTGGCTTGCTTGAGCCGATGATTGCCTAGGCGATGATTTCGTGGATCGGCTCGACGTGCTCGACGCCCACGAGCTTCTGATCGAGGCCACCAAAAAAATAGCTCAGCCGGTTGGGATCAAAACCCAGTTGTTTCAAGACCGTGGCATGCAGGCTCTTCACGTGAAAGCCCGTGCGGCCATCGTGTTCTGGCGCAATTGCCGCAGAGCCCAATTCGTCGGTCTCGCCCACGCTCACGCCTCCCTTGATGCCACCGCCAGCCATCCACATCGTGAAGCCGTAGGCGTTGTGATCCCGGCCCGTACCCTCAGCATATTCGGCCGTGGGCTGCCGGCCAAACTCGCCCCCCCAAATCACCAACGTGCTGTCCAGCAAACCCGATCGCTTCAAGTCGGTGAGCAAGGCCGCCACAGGCTGATCGGTGTTGCCAGCGTGGAAGTTGTGATTTTTTTCCAAATCGCGGTGCGCATCCCAGTTGTCGTCGTTGTGAGCGCCGCCCGAGTAGAGCTGGACAAACCGCACGCCTCGTTCCACCAATCGCCTCGCCAAGAGGCAACGCCTGCCGAAATCCGCCGTCCGAGGATTGTCGAGACCGTAGAGCTTCTGGATGGCCGCAGTTTCCTGCGAGAGATCCACGGCCTCCGGCGCGTGCTCCTGCATCTTCCACGCCAGTTCGTAGGAGGCAATCCTGGCAGCCAGTGCGGTATTGTCACCGCGGGGCAGCAGGTGCGCTGTGTTGGCCTCTCGCAGCGCGTCGAGCATCATGCGCTGCGCCTCGGGCGGCATATCCTCCGGCGGTGCAAGATCCAGAATCGGCTCGCCTTTACTCCGCAACAGCGTGCCTTGATACGTTGCCGGCATGAATCCACTGGACCAGTTTTTGGCTCCAGAAATCGGGCCCCCTGTGGGATCCAGCATCACCACAAACCCCGGCAGATTCTCGTTCACACTGCCCAGACCGTAGTTGGCCCACGAGCCCAGGCAGGGCGAGCCGCTTTGAATCTTGCCTGAATTCATCTGCAACATGGCCGATCCGTGAATCGGCGAATCGGCCGTCATCGAGTGGAGGAATGCGATGTCATCGACGTGCTGAGCAACGTTGGGAAAGAGGTCTGATACCCATTTGCCGCATTGCCCGTACTGTTTGAATTTCCACTTGGGCCCCACAACTCGGCCCTGACTTTTTTCGCCGCCCCGTCCCTTCGTCTTCACTTCAACCGTCTGGCCGTCCAGCGGATAGAGCTTCGGCTTGTAGTCGAACGTGTCGACATGGCTGGGGCCACCGTACATAAAGAGAAAGATCACGCTCTTGGCCTTGGGCGCAAAGTGCGGCAGCTTGGCTGCGAGCGGATTGAGAAACGCCGCAGGGCCGCCAGCCGCCTGTGCCTGCCCGGCAAAAAAGCCTTGGTCAAGCAAGCCAGCCAGCGCGAGGCCTGTAAACGACGCGCCTGCCTCCCAGAACAATTCGCGGCGTGTGCGCCCGCAAAACTGTCCGTGCGACTGATCGCGGTTTGTTTTTTTCAAGGCTGGTCTCCCATTAACTTTTTATGTGCTAATCCAGATAGGCAAATGCATTGAGATTGAAAACCATCAGGCAGTAGAGCTCCATCGCCCGGCCTGGGCTCACTCCATCCTGATCCTCGAGCCGGTCAACAAGCGCAACGCCCTGGGCCACCTCCTCGTCACTGGCCGTGCGAGTCAGGCCCAACTCCAATGCCCGCCGAACCTGCGCGGCGATGTTGGCTCCGTTGGGGCCGCCCACCTCGCGGCGCACCCGAGCAGCAAAAACACGGGCCTGCTGCTGGAGAAAGATGCCGTTCATCATCCCCAAGGCCTGCGTTGGCTGCGTGGTGGCAAACCGCACGGGGCAACTGGTGTCGGTGTCGGCCACGTCGAAGTCGGCTAGGATTGGCGTGATAAGCGATCGCTTCACGTGGGCGTAAATGCTGCGGCGAGCCTGCTCCTCTGGCGGCGAACTGCCCCAGCCTTCGCCCGGCCTCGACTGCCCGGCCATAACGGCTTTGGGAATCTCTGGGTAAACGCCAGGCCCAAACATCTTGGGATCCAACGCGCCGCTCACGGCATGGATTGAGTCGCGAATCTCTTCGGCCGTGAGCCGCCGCATATCAAATCGCCAGAGGGAATCGTTCAAGGGATCCTTCGCAAGGGCTTCGGAATTCCCCGTCGAGGCGGCCTGGTAGGTCTGCGACATGAGGATCATTTTGTGAAGGGATTTCAGCCGCCAGTTGTTGGCCATCAATTCTGTGGCCAGCCAATCCAACAGTTGTGGATGCGTGGGTGGATCCCCCATCATCCCAAAGTTACTGGCACTTCGAACGATGCCTCGACCGAAGTGGTGCTGCCAGATGCGATTGGCGATCACGCGGGCCGTGAGCGGATTGTCAGCCGACACAAGCCAGCGAGCCAGCACCGTGCGGCGGCCGGTCGTCTGGGCGTTGGGGGCTGGTGTTGGAATCACCGGCACCTTGGCCTTGAGAATCGACAGGAACGCAGGCTCGACTTTGTTTTCCGGCTTCAATTCGGCGTGCGGATTCCCTCTGAAAAGCACGAACGTGTCGGGGGCCTGCGGGCCACTTTCAGTCACGACGAGGGCCTTCTCCACCGGCACGTGCTCTTTTTTGAGCCTGTCGAGCAAGGCCACCTTCTCGTCGTATGCTTTCTTCCATTCCACACCCAGCAGGCGTTGGCCATCCTCCCGAATCGCATCGGCATCATTCCACTTTTTGTTTTTGTCTAGCTTTTTGTCGTGCTCAGCCGAGAGCGATCTGCCGGTGAACCCTGGCCCCGACCATGCCAGCGAGAGCCCCTGACCATGCGCGCCTTGAAAATACTCGAGCTGGATTGGCAGACGGCCCTCCTTGAGCGACACCACGGCGGTTCTGGGATCGCCCTCTCCGTGAATGCCGTCGTATTGAACGACCACTCGCCCGTCGACTGTCAGCCGAGAGCCATCATCGGAATCCAACACGAAGGTGTAGTCGCCATCGGCGGGCACCTTCAGGAAGCCGTTAAAAACGTAGCCGAACGCATCCGGCCGCAAAGACGGTGCAACGGCGAGGTCGAAGCGATTGCCCGGCACGACCCCCATATCTTCCGGCTTGATCTCGTCGAATGCGGGCAAGGTCGTCCACGAATCGCGAAAAAAACGAAACTGGAGATCGTCCAGATCGCTGGCCACAAGCGCCCCCCCCTGAGTGCGTTCCCACTCCAGACGGAATGAAGCTTCCTGGTCGGTCACCCCCTTCTGTGCGGCGTTGCGGCGCAGCGTGAGGTCGGCCACGGCGGCATGATACGCCTGCTCGGCGTTGGCGTCCGCGAAAATCGGGCGTTCAATATGTTCGCCACCTGTGCCCATCGGCGTCATGTTGTGAAAGAAGGAGAGCAGGCTGTAGTAGTCTTTCTGGAGAATTGGGTCGATCTTGTGGTCGTGGCAACGGGCACAGTTGACGGTGATACCAAGGAATGTCTGCCCCGTTGTCGCCACGATGTCATCCAACCCGTCGTAGCGTGCCTGTGCTTTGTCGGCTGGCTCATCGTCCCAGAGACCCAGTCGGTAATAGCCGGTGGCAATCAAGGCATCGGACGTTGGGCTGGGAATCTCATCGCCGGCGATCTGTTCGATCACGAATTGGTCGTACGGCTTGTCGTCGTTGAAAGAGCGGATGCAATAATCGCGATACCGCCACGCGTGCGGCTTGTTGCCGTCTCGTTCAAAGCTGTTGGTATCGGCATACCGCACCAGATCCAGCCAGTGCCTGGCCCACTGTTCGCCGTAGTGTGATGATGCCAGCAGTCGGTCGACGGCCTTCTCCCACGCGACGGGAGATTCGTCTGCCAGAAAGTCTCGCAGTTCGCCCTGCGTGGGGGGCAACCCTGTGACGCTGTACGTGGCCCGCCGCAGCAACATCGTTTTCTGAGCGGGCACAGGCGGTTTGAGGCCGGCTGCAACAAGACCCGCTCGCACAAAAGCATCAATTGGATTGCCGGGGATGGCACTGCCGGTGGCAACCACTTGAATGCCCGCAGCAGTGGCCTCGTTCCCATCGGGCAATGCCGGCCGCACCAGCGGCCGAAACGCCCAGTGTTCCTTCCATTGTGCGCCTGCTGCGATCCAGCGTTGGATCGCATTGACTTGTGTGGGCGTGAGCCTCGCCCCCTCGGGCGGCATTTGGGTGTCGGGATCCGTCGAGAGGATTCTTTCCAGAATCAGACTCTCGTCGATGCTGCCCGGCACGATGGCGTGGCCGCCGCCGTCGAGGGCGGCAGTGGCTCCTGCCTGCTCATCGAGTCGCAAGCCGCCTTCCTGCGTCGTGGGTCCATGGCACGCAAAGCATCGCTTGGCCAAGAGCGGCTGAATCTCTTTGGCAAAATCGGCTCCCGCGACGACCGCCGTCGCGGGATTCTCAATCGCAATGGCCACTGGCATACCGAGCAGAACGATCGCAACTGCGACAAAGGCTCGGCAGCCTTGCTGCTGGCTACCCAACGGAAACCGATGCCATCGATTGTGGTCGCTCTGGGAGCGTGTCTGTGGATAGCGCATACACCTTCCTGAAGTCACTCCAGTGCCTTCGTTATCATGCCACCATACCCTGCATGCTACCATGCATTTTAATAGCCATTTAAAAATGATCGATGTTTCAATAGAGCGCCATTTTTCAGCATGAGCTTCAAAGAAAATAGAATCGGATCCTCGCTGCTGCGACGGATCAACGAGCGCAGGCTGCTGGAATTGATTCAGCAGCTCGGTTCGTCGTCGCGGGCTGGCCTCACGCGGGCCTCAGGCATGACAGCGCCCACGGTTTCCAAGGCGGTGGACTCGTTGCTCAAGCGAGGTCTGCTTGAAGAACTGGAGCCGATTGATCAAGTTCTGGGGCGTCCGGGCCGCTTGGTGCGAATGGCATCCGACTCAGCAGTTGTTCTAGGAGTGGTGATTGACGCAAGCAGCTGTTGCGTCGTTGCCACCGGCCTCGACGGCAACGTCACCGAAGCGAACACAGAACGTTTGCAGACTCCCGATACGTATGCCTCCCTGCTTGATAGCCTCGAGGCACACTGCCGCCACATGATGGCTGGCGCGACCGGAACCATCCGCGGGATCTGCGTCAGCGTGCCGGGATTGGTGAACGAACGGCTCCAGGAGATTGTGTTTTCTCCAAATCTTCATCTGACCAATTCCTGGGCACCATCTGTACGGTAGTACCGTTGACTCACAAGCGAACTTCTTTCTAGCGACCCATTTTTACAAAAGGACATTCTCGCATGGCTGTTGATCCTCCGCACCGCTGTTTTTCACTCGACGGCCGCGTGGCCCTCGTCACCGGTTCCTCAGCCGGCTTGGGCCGGGCTACGGCCAAGTGCCTCGGCCTCGCCGGCGCGAAAGTGGCGATGAACTATGCCAACACCTCGGCCCGCGCCGAAGAGGCTCGCGCCGAACTCCGCAGTGCTGGCATCGCTGCGGAAATGTTCAGGGCCGATGTCACGAGCGAATCCGATGTAGACGCGATGTTCACGTCGATTGAAAAATCCCTTGGGGCTGTCGACATCATCGTGGTCAACGCTACCCCTTCGCAGCCGCTGAAGCCGATCGAGGAATATGACTGGGCCTTTTATCAACAGATGCTCGACTTTTTCGTGAAGAGCCCGTTTCTCTTGGCCCGCCGCGGTCTGCCCGGCATGAAGCAACGCCGGCACGGCCGGCTGATCAACATCACAAGCGAAGTTTTCATGCTGGGAGTGTCGCCCTTTTCGGCCTATGTTGCCGCCAAAGGAGGACAGATCGGATGGTCGCGCAGCATGAGCCGCGAACTGGCTCCCGACGGCATCACAGTGAACATGATCGCCCCGGGTTGGATTCCTGTGGAGCGGCACGATGGCGATCCGCAGAGCGAAAAAGACAACTACTTCGCAACGATTCCTGTGGGCCGATGGGGCAAGCCCGAAGAGGTCGGCTGGGCGGCAACCTATCTGGCCAGCGATGAAGCAGCATTCGTGACGGGGCAGACCATCGCGATCAACGGCGGCAAAACGTGCTGGTAGGCAGTGCCTTGGTAGAAGAACGATTCTGTCAGACGTCGTAGTAGAGGCAGAACTCGTACGGATGCGGTCGCAATCGCATCGGGCCGATCTCTTTTTCCCGCTTGAAACGCACCCACGTGGCAATCACGTCGTCGGTGAACACATCCCCACGCAGGAGAAAATCGTGGTCGTGCTCGAGAGCATCGAGCGACTCCTCCAGTGATCCTGGCGCCTTGGGTACCGTGGCCAATTCGTCCGGTGGCATGTCGTAGATGTCACGATCCAGCGGCGGGCCGGGATGAATTTTGTTTTGGATGCCATCGATAGCCGCCATAAGGATCGCCGAAAAAGCCAGGTAGGGATTGCAGCTCGGATCGGGGCAGCGAAACTCGATCCGCTTGGTCTTTGGGCTCGCCGAGTACATCGGAATCCGACAACTCGCGGATCGGTTACGCTGCGAGTAGGCGAGATTCACCGGCGCCTCATAGCCGGGCACGAGCCGCTTGTAGCTGTTGGTGGTGGGATTGGTGATCGCCAACAGTGCCGGCGCGTGGCGGAGAATGCCACCCAAAGCATGCATCGCCATGTCGGAAAGCCCCGCGTAGCCCGTGCCAGCAAAAAGCGGGTGGCTATTTTTCCAGAGCGAGATGTGGGTGTGCATGCCTGATCCGTTATCGCCGTAGATCGGCTTGGGCATAAACGTGACGGTTTTGCCGTGGCGGCGGGCAACGTTTTTCACAATATATTTATAGAGACACATTTGGTCGGCCATCTTGACGAGTTCTTGAAATCGCATGTCGATTTCGCACTGCCCGGCCGTGGCCACCTCGTGGTGCTGCGCCTCCACATCAATCCCGCACTGAATCATCGTCTGCATCATTTCGTTCCGCAGATCCATGAGTTGGTCTGCTGGCGGGCAAGGAAAATAGCCTTCTTTGTGGCGCAGTTTATTGCCCAGGTTTGGTCCTTCCTTGCGGCCGCGATTCCACTCTGCTTCGTTGCTGTCGATATGGAAGTAGCCCTCGTGGGCGTTCTGATCAAATCGCACATCGTCAAACACAAAAAACTCGGCCTCCGGCCCGATGAAGCAGGTGTCGGCAATGCCCGTGCTCTTGAGGTACGTGGCCGCCTTGCGCGCCACATTGCGAGGGTCGCGAGAGTAGTCCTCGCGAGTCATCGGATCCTGCACGTTACAGATCATCGAGAGCGTGGGAATGGTCATGAACGGATCCACGACAGCCGTGTCGGGCACAGGCACCAGCAGCATGTCGCTCTCGTTGATGGCCTGCCAGCCTCGGATGCTCGACCCATCAAAGCCCAGACCGTCCTCGAAGACATCTTCCTCGAGCTTGCCGACTGGAATCGTGAAGTGCTGCCAGACGCCCAGAAAATCGACGAATCGCAAGTCGATCGCCTTCACTTCTTTTTCGCGACACATCGCGAGCACTTCACGGGGCTTCATAATAAATTGACTCTCGAGAGAAAGGATACGACGGAATAAACTCTCTGGCTCCAAAAGGGCATAACGCAATGACACCTGAAGGAATCCGGCAACGCGTGCCGTGCGCCATAGTGTAACGCACGGGTCGCATCAACCTCCCCTTGAGGCTCCCGCCGCCTCGGCGCATGGCTCCCACCCCGTCATACAAGCCCAAGGCGTAACCCGAATCGAATCCGGCCGGTCTTATGCGGCGCAAGGCTTGTGGAATGGTCAACCTCTTTGGGCGATCAAACCCTGTCGTCGCGATTCGAGAAATCTCGCAACTGATCGAAAATACGGTCGCTGGGCGCGTGGACAATTGCATGAGTCGAAGTCAGAAGTCGAGGTTAGAATAAACTGGGGTTCACTGCCTCGTTGTGCTCCAAATCATGACAGCGAAAGCCATGCCAGCCACGATACGCCTCCCAGCCGCACAAGCCGCCGCCTGCAAACGGGTTGGGTGGTGCGCCAAGCCCAGCATCGTGCGGTTCGGGCTGTGCCTAATCTGCTCTGCTGTGCCGATGCTTGCGGGTGCTGCCGAGTCAGCCGTGGCCGTCTCGAAAGAGGGGGAGGTGGTGTTTGAATCCAAGGTGCGGCCGCTGCTCGTAGCCAAGTGTCAAAGTTGCCACGGCGAAAAGCTGGCCGAGGCCGGGCTGCGGCTGGACAGTCGCCGGTCGGTGCTGATCGGGGGTGAATCGGGCGCCGTCGTCGTGCCGGGAGATGCCGCTCAGGGCAAGTTGCTGGATGCTGTTCGGCATGTGGGACTTCTGGCGATGCCCCCCGACGATACACTTTCAGCCGACGATATTGCCGTCTTGGAAAAGTGGATCGCTGCGGGTCTGCCGTGGAGCGGGCCTGGGGGCGATGCACCTGTGGTTGCCGGCCCCGCGACTCACACTCGAGACCATCCGGCTGCTATGGAGCAGCGGCTCGCAACATCGCTGGCAACGCACTGGGCCTTTACATCACCCCTGCGACACGTTGCTCCCGCAGTGCCGCTGTCGCCACTTCACGCCTCGCCCACCACGGGGAGCAGGTCAGACTGGAACACATCACCGATCGATCGGTTCATCGCCGAGCGAATCATTGCTGCTGGTCTTGAACCGTCGCCGGAGGCTTCGCCTCGGGAACTCGTTCGCCGTTTATGGTTTGACCTGACGGGCCTGCCGCCGACGGCCGACCAAGCCGATGCGTTTTGCGAGGCTCCCAGCCACGAAGCGTTTGTCGCGCTGACCGACAGGCTTCTGGCCACCCCCGAACATGCCGAACACTGGGCTAGGAAGTGGCTGGATCTGGCACGCTATGCCGATACGATGGGCTATGCCTTTGACAACCAAGACAGCCGCTATCCGTTTGCGTGGACGTATCGCGACTGGGTGGTGGCCGCCCTGTCGCGGGATCTCCCGTACAACCAATTCATTACGCTGCAGATTGCCGCCGATTGCATCCAACCGGCTGTGCCACAAGAGGATCTGGCGGCTCTGGGATTCCTGACTGTGGGCCGCACATTTCTGGGCAACCAACACGACATCATTGACGACAGGATCGATCTTGTCACCCGGGGCCTAATGGGCCTTACCGTAGCGTGTGCCCGCTGCCACGACCACAAATACGAGCCAGTCAGCACGGCGGATTACTATGCCGTGCACGGCATCTTTGCCAGCAGTCGAATCCCCGAAGAGTTGCCGATTGTGGCCGACGCGACTGGGCCGGGGGTGGCTGAGTTTGCCACAAAGTTCGCCGCACTCAAGGCCGCTGCCAGCGAGCATACAGCCGCCGTTCACACCCGCGCCATCCGCGAGGCAGTGTCGCACGCCGCTGACTATTTTATAGAAACCGCCCGTCCGACCCCACGGGGATCTGACAACCGTTTGCCACGGTTGGCTGACGGCTATGAACTGGAACAACTGCTCCTCGACCGGATGCTCCGGATGCTCCAGAAACCCGATGCCAGCCATCCGATCCTCGGGCCGTGGATCGCCGTGCGATCAAAGCCCGACGCAGCCGTGGCCGGCAGCATTCGAGACCTCGTGGCAGTTGCGTCAGACTCGCCTGATGCATCGGTAACGCCGGACTCGGCCGACGCATCGCCCACTGGTGCTTCGCGCCAGCATGAGATCAATCCGCTGGTGCTTCATGAACTGCGATCGTCGATGCCCACCACACTGCGGGCGTTGGCAGAAGTTTACGCGAGGCTCGTGATGCGAGTCGCTCCGGAGGCTGCCGGCGGCGAAGCCACACGGTCTGATGATTCCACAGAACTCGTATCGCTGCGAACTCTCTTGGGTGCGGAAGGCACGCCGCTGGTTGTGCCTGCAGACGACGCGATGCGAGTGGCCAAGCGAGAAGAACAGACCGAGCTTCGCAAACGCCTGCGCGCGATCACGATCCATCAATCCGAGTCGGTGGGCGGCCCACCCCGAGCGATGGCACTCATGGATGCCAAAACGCCTGTGGATAGCCACATCCTCCTGCGAGGCAATCCAACCAAGGTGGGCGAGCAGGTGGCTCGCCGGATGCCGATGGTGCTGGGCGGCAAACCGGTAAACCCCG
>Ga0114978_10004913_pt1 | contig 10738 bp, 19 predicted proteins | sample S_140212_EF_Meta_FD_87027 | JGI IMG/M metagenome (GOLD analysis project Ga0114978, IMG submission 87027) | Freshwater microbial communities from Lake Simoncouche, Canada to study carbon cycling - S_140212_EF_MetaG | ecosystem: Environmental > Aquatic > Freshwater > Lake | place: Lake...
AACTCAGTTTATGCCGTGCCTGCAGGACAGAGGGCTCCAGGGACTGTGCGCTGCCCAGGAACACTGGGATTTTCCATAACACCACACCTAACAAGTTGTTTCTTCTAAAAGAGCTATCTTGCATACCCCATACGAGATATCTTGTAGCTGCCACTAACGATGTGGCAGCATCGCATAGCTCTTTTAGAAGAAACAACCGTTACACCCACGATGGGGTAAGAATCCCTACTCAGAGAGTACGAATCCCCGGCGTTTCTTTATACCAGCAATGTCAAACAGCGTATTCTCTATTCTTATATAGTAGCAGGTTGGCACTCTTTTGTCAACCACTCTTTTTTGGCAGAGCGTAGGGTAATTGAAACCCTTTCTCCAGGTTGAGAACCTAGCGTCCTAACCAATAGACGAACGCTCCAAAACTTGGTCCTCCGTATCGGATTTGAACCGATGATCTCCGCGCTTGAAAGGCGGGTATGTTGGACCGCTACACCAACGGAGGTTATATGGTGGACTCTCTGGGACTCGAACCCAGCACCAACGGTTTAAAAGACCGCTGCTCTAACCAACTGAGCTAAGAGTCCGAAATCTTTACGGGATATGGTTCCCGCAGACCTGACGCTCTACGTACCCGTGAGGAGTGCGATTCCACACAGTAGCACACCGCGGGCGTCGGAGTGGTGCATAATACGGCCTAGCGACAGGCTGTGGTATATACACTGGCTCCTGCGCGATATACCGCGGAGGCGGAACGTAAACATCCATGGTAGGTCGAGGACCATACACGGTCGCATTGCAGCCCGCGAGCGCGAGGGCTAATGCTGAGACGGCTGCAATGCGGATCATGCTACACTCCATTCCATTTCATCTTCGGTTTCGATCCATTCGGAACCGTCATACTCTCGCAGAATGTACCGCGTACCAGGTGCTAACTCACGGATGCACAGGTCAGCACAATAACCAGACGCAGCTTTACCAAGTTCCTCTACGGCCTGAGCGAGAACAGGATCTGTCCGCTCAATATCCCAATCGTTGAAAAAGTCACCCTCATTCATTACGCTAGTACCGATACGGAATCGGACATTACGAAAACTAACTTCGGACTCTTCTTCGGTAAAAGGAACACCCTTTATCTCGAGGTACCTACGAATGGCAGCGTCAGATAAACCAAAGCCACCATAACAACCATTATAAACGATCTTTGTCACCTTGTCAACCTCTTTGTTAGTGGCGGTCGCGGAAGGATTCGAACCCTCGGCCCACGGAGTAGAAATCCGTTGCTCTATCCAGCTGAGCTACGCGACCTTTACGCTTGTAGCCTTTGCGAGATGCAACGACACGAGCATGGTATTTAGTAGTAGCCAAATCAAGCGCGATTGGGTTACGCTTTGATCCGCTTGAGCTTACCGATGATTTCCCAGTCATAGGTTTTTACCTTCGTCTTTCTATCAACAACAAAGTCCATTTTGTGCCCGGTTTTCTCTTCCAGGTACTTAACGGCCTCGGCTAACGTATCGAACACCTTCTGACCAGTGGTGTTATTTATATTCGGTTTCGCGAGATATCGTGTTTCTGTCATCATTTTTATATCCTAGCATGCCAGAGAGGGATTGTCAATAGCTATTTTAGCTTTTTTCAATTTGATCCAAAAGCCGTTCTAGAAACATAACCTCCTCGTGGATGCCAGTGCGATAACCAAGTTCCCGACCGACGAGTCGGCCCGATCCATCATATACAGCCATTAACTCACGGCTCAACGTCAGGCGTTCATATAGCCGTTCCTTGATCTCATGGATTGCAACATAAGCATCATTAGAAAAAAACTGGTTCATTCGACACCTCAGAGAATGGACAAGTTGGCACGGCCAGACTTATAGAGAACGACGGCTTCACGCCTTACGCCAGCTCCCGCACGGAACGCCTTGAGTCCGCTAGAGAAATAAAACAACCGGCCGCGCTCATACGACCACTGTTCCGCTGTGGAAAAATCATCGTAATCGGAACAAAAGCCTAGACCGTTCGCGGCATCACGGGCACCCTGTAGAAAGGTAGGGCGAGCCATGATCTTACGGATCGAAGTTGACTTGGTTGCTACTTGCGCCATCACTTTTCTCCATTCATCATCATATTACCATAATACCACGAACTGGCAGGATTGTCAACCCTTAGGCCGCAAGATTTTTCATAATCTTGCCCATACGACGACCGTGCGCGGGGTACGCGACCACAGCCACATCCTTGCTCCAGCAAGCGCGGCAATCGCCACATTTGCCACCACGCTCATATGCGTCACACACCTTGGACGCTTCGGTCTCGGAGTCGGCAAACGGAACAACCGTTGAACCATGCTCGCCATGCTCAAAAGCGCCATTGATAAAGTCCGACGAATAGCGAACCGCTGCGTTCGGCAGGGCCTTCATCCGCTCAAGGATCGCACGGATGCGCGGGACCTTGTAAGACTTCGTGGGCAGCCAATGCTGGACGTGAGGAGTCTTTTGCATGACCAGAAAAATCTTGAAAGCCAGAGCCGGGTGGTAAACGTCACCCGAGTCGAACCAACGGAAAAATTTCTGGCGCTTCAATTCCTTGACCATATCATCGACCCACTCACCGCGCTTCCAATCCTCGCGGTTGTGTTCGCGCAATGCGATGGCGTCAGGCATCTGGTAGAAACCCTCAGCCGCATAGCAACCAGCGCACACCTCAACCGGGGCCTTTGTCACCGGGTCGATAGAGCCAGGGCAGGTTTTACGTGCCTGGAGAGACCAGGATTTGGCAGGCATTTTCGAGGCTTTGGACAGCTTAATCATTGCTATTCGCTCCGTTCGCTCAATTCATCTTATATTCTGATAGTACCACGAGCTGGCAGGATTGTCAACCCGTGGTGCTAAACATTTTTGTAATTCTTTTGTTACTCTTTGTAAGACTCCTTGAGAAGGAACGCGGGCATGTATTCACGCGGGTCATCCTGAGCCGCCAGCTCAAGGCGAGCAAATTCCTCAAGAACCTCTTCCTGAGTTTGCGTCATGGCTTGCTTGGTCACAGGATGCTTTTTGGCTGAGGCTGAGACCGCTTTCATTGTCTCAAGGTTCTTGGCCTTAGCAAGAGCCTTAGCCTCGTCCGATACACGAGCCGGGTCAATCACAGGCTTGGCCTTAGCGGCATGTGCCTTATTGATTGCACGAACCGACGGCTCGGCTGCAACCTTAGCCGACTTAACCTTAGCCGCAGGCATGGGCTTGACACGACCAGACTTCACGGCCTTAGCAATAAGCTCATTTGCTTCGGCATGGATGTCCTTGACCGGCGCTTTAGCCTTGGGCGCCTTAGCGACCTTAGCTTTGGGCGTCTTGGAACCAGTGGTGCCGGCGAGGGCCAGAGCGTCGGTGACGGCCGAGAAGTCGGTTGAGACCATCGTATAGCTTACGACCTTGCGACCCTCTCGGAGGGGCTCAAAGGCCAGCTTAGCTGCACGGATCTGGCTGAGACCATACCGGGCATTGCGTTCCGAACCCAGAAGCGCGACCAGCTCAGCCACCGTGACCTTGCCAGACTTTTGCTTGCAGAATTCAACAATTTTATGGGCGCATTTGGCATCAAACTTGGACATGATATATACCTTTCGATTTTTACCTACTTTTATATCCTACTAGGAATGGCAAGGATTGTCAATATGGTTTTGCACATTTTCAGCATTATTTTTGTAACAGTTTATGTTACAATCTTTACTCAAGCAGTAGCCTCCCACGCTGCGATTAACGTCTGATAATTGATCTCGTAAGGCAAAGCTAGAGTTTCAAGCTCTCGCAGATATGTAACTTTTTCGGCAACGGTTTCGAGTGCGCGAAAAGTCTGAAAAATGTATTCTAATGTCATGCTCTAGCTCCTTTGATTGACTCTATACACAGAATACAAGGAAAAGGCGCCATTGTCAATAGCGCCTTCCAAGTTATTTTCAGATAGTTTTTGGTGTTGCTAAAATGTCACATCGCTAGAACTTGGCAATCAATGCGTCAACCTCGGGCATGGTAGCACGCCAGCTGGTGCCGCGCGACCGATCCAGTGCGTCCATATAATTCCGGAACATTACCAGCTTCTGGGAACATTCGGTATCTGTAAACGTGGTGAGATTGTTTTTCAGATAACCAACGATATGCTTTTGGTCAGCATGTGGCAAATCGGACTCCTCATAAATGCGAATGACGGCCTCTTTAGCCTCTCGAGGTAGGTTGACGATATCGACCTGAGGTGGTGCGCGAAGGATGCGAAACACAAAATCATTATAGCCCAGCTTGCTGAAATACCTATGCATTGTAATAGGCGAGAATATGGAATAGATGCCGATGCAAGATGTGATATTGGCAATCTTTTCGTGCAAGCCATATTCGCGCAGCATTTCTATGTTATGAAGAATGCGGTCGAACTTCAACGGGAATCTAATCAGGTTGTACCGGTCTTCAACATCGTCCGCGCTGATACGGATGATGACATCCTTAAACTCGGTGAGGTACTTCAAAATCTTTGGATTGAGGACGCTCAGGTTGGTATCGTATTCCATGACGATGTTTTTAGCATAGCCACGCTCGACCAACTTCTCAATGAAAACATCGTGGACTGGCTGAATGAACGGTTCACCGCCTGTGATATAGACATGACGAAGGTGCGGCGAGAATTCATCAAACTGTTTCCACCAACGTGGGTCATCGTTCCACGAATCTGTATCGGCTGAATATGTTTTGCGACCAGTAGGAGATGTTTTGACCTCAATATTATATCGCTTTGTGCCTACGTCAAAGAAATTCTTGCGATTGACTACAATCTGATCCTCATACCACAGAGATGAATAGAGCGGTTCACACATAACGCATTTAGCATTGCATAGATTGCTAAATCGCATATCCAAACTCAATGGCATCATATCAATAGAGCCATCAGCATCCATGATGTTTGGTGCAGTCTCGGGTAATACCGCACCAGTCAAAGGATGACCACCTATACGATCACGGTTCGTTCCGCTATCTAGATTTTGATAGTATGATCGTACAACGCGAAGTGATGTAGGAATTTCGTTGTGAGTTGCAGCAGCATCATCACGATCCCAACAAACTTTGCATATCTCGTGGCGTTTGCCTTCCGACTGTGCTACACGCAACTCTTTATGCCACTTACTGTTCATAGCATCTTTGATTGAGTGCGTCAGAACATTCATGGTAGTACCGTCGTCGTCTACAGAAACGCCATGACTATCTCGACCGTCTGGTGTTTTGTGGCCTGTGAAGCAGCAAATCTTGAAATCACCTGATGGCAAAATCATAATAGATGACCATGGCATCGTACAAAATGTTTTATTGCTGAACGGCATCCACCTTCTCCTTCTTTCCCCAACCAACTGCATTCCACACGCGCTCGTGCGAGTAGTAAATAAAGGTGTTAAATATAGCAGCAAGACCAGCTACGGCTAGACCTGCGCGCCAGTCACCAGTTACCATATATGTATATGTGAAATTCACACCTGTGAGTAGGACGCGCCATGTGACAATTTTTGCGACTGTGCGCCAATGCGTTTCAACGAATGTCATGTTTACTCCAAATAATATAGAGGGCTGTAGAATGGCATCATATTCTTTTTGAATCCGTCTTCTTCTCTCCTCAGAGGATCCAGTCTGCCGTAGATAGAATTTACGATACTACGATACCGAAGCCCAGCAAGAACATTGCTAGTCAATAACCATTTATCTCTTGCGCTGTAGACGAATGAATGCGCTTTGCCATTACAGAAGATATCATTCGACCATTTTGGATACAACAGTGTTTTAACAGGCTCATCTTTTAGGAACTTATCAAACAGTGGCGAGTATCCATTTGATTTATATGAACCACGAACACTATCAGCAAATGCGCCTGCATCAGTTGAGTGCGTGATAAAATTTTTGACAACATGTGCTTGCTTGATTGGTATCAATGGAAAATCAGGTGACCAATAAAACAATTCATCGTACCAACCCTGATGATATTTTTTCTGTACATATGGGCCAACACAGTTATCTATGTTGTCGCAGAAACGAAATGCATGTTTGCCATTCTCGTATACCATGAATGGCTTTTCTTTACCCCATACAAAGCAAACTTTTTTACCCGCCTCAATCATATTTTTGTAGTCTGATATCTTATCACGGAACAGGTGCTTTGCAGGATTATTTGGGCTGACATGGAAGTTCACGTTATATTCAAAGTCGGAATGCCACGTTTCAAATAGGTCAATGCAATATTGAGAAATGTCCACGAGACGGAACTTGAATTCAATTCCACTATCTTTTAGTTTTTGAACGTCTGGAAAAACAACATTGGTAATTTCCGCGTTGTAGTGATTTTGTGCATCACTTGTCGCTTCATAATTCCATGTTGTTGCAATCTCGTCTATCTTCAATCCAGCATCAATCCACGCTAGAAGAAGATTATGGCTATCACTACCGCCAGAATACCACAGAACAACATAATCATAATTTTCACGGATCTGTTTGGCCCTCATCTTATAGAGTGTCCACAAATCAGTTTCTGGTTCATGCTTCCAGTCTAATGCACTAAAGGCGGAGTGATTAAAATTCCACTCCGCCTCTAAGCTAGTTGTGGAAGCCCACTCAAGGGCTTCCATCTTACTATATGTTGTTCTATCCCCTACTGTGTAAAAGCCAAACTTATCCGCAGTGAAGGATGTTTTCATCATCAGAACTTATAGTTGACGCCAAGAGACATACGATCTTCGATGCCCTTGAAGTCAAAATTTTCTACGCGGCGGTACCGAGCATCAAGCTCGATTGCGGAGGTGACCGCAAACTTAATACCACCACCAGCTGCCCAAACTGCCTCATTCTTAGGACCACCAACACGAACAGGAAGCTTGCTATCAACAAAGCGATAACCAACACCGCCGAGGGCATACGGAGAGAAAGGACCAAACGCATATGATACAAGCGCATTGCCTGAAACCATGTTAGTATTGCCCTTGGTGTAATCATATGCGGCTTCTGCTGTGAAACCCATCGGACCAAAACCTAGAACCTTACGACCTGCAATAACGCCGAAAGCTGTAGGAGCTTGTCTGTTGACGCCATCAGTGACATTCGCTCCGACATTAACACCAACATAATTGTCGGCGCTTACGAAGACGGGTACGGGAGCCTTTGGAGCGACCTTGCCGCTTGGTACGTCAGTTGCATAAGCGGAAGTGCTTAGTGCAAGTGCGAAGATGGTAGTGATTGTGTTTTTCATATTTACTCCTTAGTCTAAAAAGACATTATATAAAAGTAGGAAGATTCCTACGCTCAATGCCATCCAGTTACAGATAGCAATCACGAGGGCTATTTCTAGCCACTCGCGAAACTTGGAGCGGGCGACAGGGTTCGAACCTGCGACGAACAGCTTGGAAGGCTGACACTCTACCACTGAGTTACGCCCGCAATTTCTATTATGTATTATATATGCATCTTTACCTTTTGTCAAGACAATTACGCCTGTCTTGTGAGATAGTTTGGACGCACATATCTTGCACCAAAATATTCTTTGACCAACTGAATAACAATCTGATCGTCATATTCCTTGCATGAGAAAACATCGAGGTACATAGCATTACCACCCATGCCATCATCTGGCACAAAATGCGCTACGATATTTGATGTTTCGATTAACTGTACCAATGTGTAGCCGGCCTTGTTGCCTGAGCCAAAGTTAACAATCTGTGGTTCACCATAAGCGACCATATCAATATCTTTGACCAAACGCTTGACGAAATAATAGATGTTCTCCGCATCTGTGATTGCTGCGTGGTCTAGTTCAGCGCAGTCCAATAGGAGGTGATAACCCCAGTATGACATATTCGTTCTCCTTAAAGTCCGTTAAAAGAATTACTGTTTCTTGTGTCGTAAGTCCATTCGTACCACGACTCGAAAAATGCTCGTACTTCCTTCTCGTTGAACACAGGAGACCTGAGAACGTCAACGATATTATCCGCCGTAGCCTTGTTACTCACACAATCATACTCACATCTACCAAAGGTAATCACTGGGCGCTTATGAAGCATTGCTTCCATACCAGTACCAGAATTCACGACAACAACCGCATGTGCTTTGGGAATCAAATCGTGAATGGACACGTCATCGACCCAATCAACATGATCGTATTGTTTAGCCGCTTGATATAATGATCCCATGCTACCTGGATTAACAGGATGACCTTTTACAATCAGTGGCATATTTAGCTTCTTTGTAGCCTCACATGTTGCTATCATAGCATCAAGTACCGAGATGTCGGAATGGTACTTGATTGTTTCGTCGTGCGGAATCTGGCAAAGAAACAAAGCATATGGGCCACCTTCAATCTTGAGACTACCGATAGCTGGCTGCTGGAACTTGCTCTCGCCTGTGAGCGCACGAGCCTGCATCTGAGCATAGAAGCTTCCGTGTGGTAGCTCAAGGTTCCAATCATAGTCAAATGGGTACCTTGAGCTACCACCAGCAAAGCCCTTTGAGTCAATATAAAACTGAAACGGAAAGACTGTCTGCATGTAATATCGAATCTCTTTTCCGTTCACAGGAAAAGTATCGGACGATTTGTGTGGCACATAAACGATATCAGTAGCTAATGATTCAACAAACTCAGGCGTGAATTGCCAAAGCGGCTTTTCAATATACTGAATGAAGTCACCTTTCTTTCGGTGAATCTCAAGCAACCGATCGCCCATCTTTTGCCAGTGAACGCGAATCGGTGGAATAGGTCCACGACCTTCTGGTACTGGTCCTTCCTTAAATGTCACATCCAAGCGAGGAAATAGGATTGTTACTTTTCTCAAGGCGTACTCTCCCATGCGCTATTCAAAATAACCCAATCTTTGATACAGTTTTCTTTTGTTAGTTCTTTTGGGTTTGTTTTTTTGCGTTCTTCGCGCACCCAATCGCGCCAATCCCAATCAAGAATTTGTTCCTCTGATACTGTTTCGACTTCATAGGTTTCGCCTCGTTCACCGCCAGTTATCATGTAAGAGAAATATCTCATTTCTTAATCCACATCAATCCTAGATTAGAGACAGGTTCATAACCTTCTGCTTTCAATTCTTCTGTATTTTTTGATTCTTTAATAAGATCAGCAATCAAATTGTTAGGCATTGGTTGAACTGAACAGATTTCTTCTGCTATTTTTTTTGCTACAGTTTCTCTGATAACTTTTAGTTGATCTTCATTCATCGCATCATCCTTTCGAAGAAAGCTTTCTTGGCAAGGTATGTAGGATTTTCATACTTCCTCGGTCCCTTACCAGTCCAGATCGTAGTTCCTTCCACGAACTCCCAGTCCATAAATTTCGCGTCGAAATACCTAAAACGATAGTCAGTAATATCTTCCTGATAAGCTTCATTGATAGCCACCTGATCTAGAAACCACGCAAGAGGGCCTTGCTTGATACGCTTTTCAACCTTCTCTAGGAATGGTACAGCCTCTTGTGAAATGAACACTGCACCAGCTGCTACACGACTACCAGCATTTTCCCAACCCTGCGTACCGGGCAATGGCTCACGAAGAAACAATCCAACCTGATCATCAAGGATCGGTTCAATATGTTGCATAACCAAACAGTCGGTGTCAATGATAAGCAAATCACATTCATGGTTCTGCATCACAAGGCCTGCACTAATAAACCTATCGCAGGCATAAACCGTACGAAGTTCTTCTGAATCTTTAGGGCAAGCATACATGGTACTCATAGACCAACTAAAATCACTATGCGGCCATTCAGATATCTTGTGATACTTGGAACTCATATCATCAAGGATGTCACGATCATCTTGCCCAGGAGCAATCACATTGATATGAATAGAGTTATTATGATATGCAGCCGACGCTACGAGCGCGGGCGCGTGTACGCGAAGATACTTGGAGTCGCAGGAAGCAAACAGTTTCATTCGATATTATCCATGACTTCAATTAGAGGTCGCGCAGCTTTCATGAAGTCGTCTGAAAACTGTTTGCATTCAAGATAACGTGTTCTCAGAACACCAATGGTCGTATGAATATGACCCATATCATGTGGACCATTCATCTCAGCATACTTCTCTAGATACGCAATTTCTTTCTTAAGGAAATACATATGGTCAAAGATCGCCATAGCACCACCCATATGTTCACGAAAACTCATCTTATCTTCCTATGATGTTATAGTCGCCATATGTTTCATTGGTAAGCTGCGGCACATAACCATTGAGAGTTGCTTCGGCTCGCATATCATGCCAAAGCTTCACAAGGTCTTGCCGTGGATGTTCCTCAGCTTTGCCAGTAAACCACGTAGGCTTCCAAGGTTGTGTACTCATTTTAGTATAGTGCAAGTGCCAGATATTGTCAAGTGCTAATCCGTCACCATCATGACAATTCCAACGTGAATCTAAGTCGAGAACCTGATCTGAGCCAGAGAACATTTGGATATAGCTGTGATGCGCGTCGCGATTAGGTTTCATCCGCGCAACCGGCATAAGAAAATCACCAAGACGCTCACAATCCATAACAATGACACAAAACTCATGACCACCAAAACGAGCGCCGCGCCGAGCAGCCATAGCACAACCTCTAAGATCCGTTGCATATAGATCAGCGATATCACGCAAATTAAGCTGATCCACATCCATGTAGATAGCACGTCCATTAAATCCACACGCCTCCGGAATAGCCCAACGGAATCCACTGAATGGCGTAGACCAACGATC
>Ga0114978_10004914_pt1 | contig 10735 bp, 6 predicted proteins | sample S_140212_EF_Meta_FD_87027 | JGI IMG/M metagenome (GOLD analysis project Ga0114978, IMG submission 87027) | Freshwater microbial communities from Lake Simoncouche, Canada to study carbon cycling - S_140212_EF_MetaG | ecosystem: Environmental > Aquatic > Freshwater > Lake | place: Lake...
ACCTTCCATGAGTAAGTGGCTGGGCACTTAATCTCATGGCATAACTATAGCATCCAACGAATGTATTTTCAACCATGCTCTGAAGTAGGCGTAATACACTCACTTTAGGCTCATGCTATCCGTTTAAACGGATGGATACGCGGGGAATATGAGTGTGTGCAGATAGTTCACTCCTACATATACGCTCACAATGTAAATCGGACATGCTTTTGAGCCGTAGTTTATTAAACGGAGGCGAACCTATGTATATATACTCCCATAATAATTTTCTGTTATATTTAATAGCCCCCTCAGAGTACTAAAAGTACTCCTCGGAGAGTGTGACTTACGTCACATTGTACGCTTAAGATACAGGGGTTCGGGGAAATACTTCCCCAACCCACTCGGAAAAGACCCGTTTGAACGGGTCTTCTATAGTATATATATATTATTACGGAGTCGCTCCGTTTAAGACTCCGCTCCTCCTATATATATAATATAATTTGAGTTTTTTTATCAAAATGCCCCCCTTATGCCGTTTATAAGGTACGTTAAATCGGCGTTACTAGATGGGACATAACATGGGTAGAAAAGCAGGAAAACAGACATACGGCAAGGAAGAAGCCCAGGCTAAAGTCCTGGCCCTCCTAGAGCAGGGTGCTACTATCACAGCCGCTATGGCTGCCGTAGACCGCCAGGATACCGCCTTCCGCCAGTGGTCAATGCAAGACCCAGACTTTAAGGAAGCATCAGATAAGGCCCGCCTTGCGGGTAAGGGCATTAAGGCTGATTTAGCCGATATGAAAGATATGCCCTTTCCAGAGTTCTCAGAAACCTTCCTAGGTTCTAAACTCTTTGACCATCAACTGGACTGGATTGACCTAATGGAGGGCAACACCCCCAGATGGCTACCGGCCGGTATGACCTACGAACTAGGTGACCCTAGTCGTGTCTTAATTAACGTGCCGCCCGAGCACGCCAAGTCGACAACGATTACGACTAACTACGTAACGTACAAAATTGTGACCAACCCTAACACTCGAGTGATTATCGTTTCTAAGACACAGGGTATGGCACGCAAGTTCCTAGGGGCTATTAAGACTAGGCTCTCACACCCAGGATATATGAAACTCCAGACGACCTTCGGTCCTAATGGAGGCTACAAGGCAGATGCTACACAGTGGTCTGCCGATATGATTTATCTAGGCACAGGCCGCGACTCTGGCGAAAAAGACCCTACGGTACAAGCACTGGGCTTTGGGTCCCAGATATACGGAGCAAGAGCAGACCTGATTATCTTAGATGACGTCGTAATGGGTTCTAACGCCCATGAGTGGGAAAAGCAAATTGAGTGGCTTCAGAAGGAAGTTATCACCCGTCTAGGACGGCATGGTAAACTTGTTATTGTAGGTACCCGAGTATCATCTGTAGACCTCTACAAGATGATTAGGGATGGCGGACAATGGACCGGCGGCAAGAGCCCCTTTACCTATTGTGCTATGCCAGCAGTTCTGCAGTTTGACGATAAGCCTGAGAACTGGAAAACGCTTTGGCCCGAAACGGACCAGCAAGAAAATGACCTAGACGAGGTTTTAGAAAATGGACTATATCCCAAGTGGGACGGACCTTCTCTCTTTAAGCGCCGCTCTGAGGTCGCCCCGTCTGTATGGGCAATGGTTTACCAGCAGGAAGACGTACAAGAAGACTCAATCTTCTCGCCTACCTGTATTGCAGGTTCAGTCAACGGAATGCGAAAGCGCGGACCGCTAAAGGCTGGAACCCCCGGACATCCCGCTCGCGTTGAAGGCTATACCATTATCGGTCTTGACCCTGCTATGGCAGGTGCTACAGGAGCCGTAGTTGCTACTTACAATCGAGCAGATGGGCGCATCTACATTCTAGACTGCGTTAACATGACTGACCCGAGTCCCGCAAAGATTCAATCTTTGATAGAGGAATGGGTTGAGAAGTATCGCCCACAGGAACTACGTATTGAAATTAACGCCCACCAGAAGGCGTATGCCTTAGATGATGACTTACGAGCATACTTAGCATCCTACGGATGCCAACTCAACTCACACTTTACCGGCAAGAATAAATGGGACACGTCTTTTGGTGTAGCGTCAATGTCGATGTTGTTTGGCAATACCAGAGATGGTCGTTTCCAGGATAACAACATTATTGAACTACCGAGCAACGAAGGCTCTGAGGGTCTTAAGACTCTGGTACAGGAACTTATTACCTGGAAGCCAGATACTAGGAACCCAACGGACTGCGTGATGGCTCTATGGTTTGCTATTATCCGCATACGTGAGATGATGCAGCAAAGCAGCAATGCGTCTAAGTGGATGCAGAACAGATGGACAACTCAGGCTCAAGCCTCAAGGCGACAAGCAATCAACTTAGATGAAGCATTTGCAGACCAATGGTCTGAAACATACGGATAGGAAACCAACATGGTAGCACCATTGATAGGCGCAGCCGCTGCTGCAGCCGCAAAACTAGTGGCAAAGAAACTTGCAAAAGAAGCAGCAAAGAAGGTCGCCAAGAAGGCAGTTGCCAAGGGTTCAGTTAAGAAAGCAACCCCGGTTCCTCCTAAAATGACTGGTCAGACCATTAAGATTAATACCAACCCTTCAAAGAGCGTTGTTAAGCCAGTAATGGTTACACCGAAAAAGTTATCTCCATCTGCTGAAAAATCTATTGCAGATATACGTAAAGCGCTTGGAACATCTAAGCCAGACCCCAAAGAACTGGCACGTAGATTAGCCCGCGAAAAGGCACTCGAAGCAGCACGCATCAGAAAACAAGGACGTAACACACGATGACATTAAGCATGGAACAAGTAGTAGCACGCGTTGAAGCGCTGCGCTACCGTAACCACGAACGAGATGCTCGTAACCTTGACGTGCTTGCAGTACGCAAGGGAAAGATTGCTCAGGTATATCCTAACTTCTTCCCAGAAGGCGTAGATGCCAACGTAGTTGCTAACTTTATTGATGTGGTAGCACGTGACCTTTCAGAGGTTATGGCACCACTTCCAGCAATCAACTGCTCTGCTGCTAACTCTGTTAGCGACAAGGCACGTAATTTTGCTGACAAACGTACCCGTATCGCTGCCAATTATTTCTCTCACTCTGACCTATCGGTACAGATGTACTCTGGTGCGGACTGGTACCTAACCTATGGTTTCGTTCCGTTCATGGTTGAACTGGACGAAGAAAGCAAGTTGCCGCGTATTCGCGTAGAAAATCCAATTGGGGCTTACCCAGAATTTGACCGCTACGGACGCTGTGTGGCATTTGCCAAGAGATACACGATGACACTTGGCGAACTGGTATCTCAGTTCCCAGAGTATGATACACAACTTCTTGGGCCGGATGGGTATAAGCAAGACCTCAATGCACAAATTGAGATGATTCGTTATTACGACAAAGACCAATCTATAATTTATGTACCACGTAGAAGTGATTTAGTTTTATCTCGCGCATTGAATCCAATGGGCAAGATGATGGTTGTCGTGGCGCGTAAGCCGTCTATTGACGGTGAGATGCGTGGACAATTCGACGACGTATTAGGTATTCAACTTCTCCGCAACCGTTTCGCCTTACTGGCAATGGAAGCAGCAGAGAAGAGTGTTCAGGCACCAATCGTATTACCCCAAGACGTACAAGAACTCCAGTTGGGTGGCGATGCAGTAATTCGCACCGCCAACCCAGCGGGCGTTCGTCGTGTCGAATTAAACATTCCACAAGGCGCGTTCACAGAAGGACAAATCCTTAACCAAGAACTTCGTGCAGGCACTCGTTATCCTGAAGGACGTACAGGAAACATTGATGCTAGCATCGTTACTGGTCAAGGCGTACAGGCACTTATGGGTGCCTTTGATACACAGGTTAAATCAGCACAGGCAATCTTTGCTTCCGCTCTACGCGATGTTGTTTCTCTCTGCTTTGAAGTAGACGAGCAAATCTTTTCAGAAGAAAAGACAATTCGTGGCGTAGACTCTGGAAGCCCGTACGAGATTACATACAAGCCATCTAAGGACATCAAAGGTGATTACTCAGCAGATGTTCGCTATGGCATGCTTGCCGGTCTTAACCCTGCACAGGGACTTATCTTTATGCTTCAAGCACTTGGCGGAGGACTTATCTCCAAGGATATGGCAATGCGTGAACTTCCGTTCACAGTTAATGTCACGCAAGAACTTGAAAAGATTGAAATCGAAAATATGCGGGCATCACTTCTTAGTGGCATTACTGCGATGGCTCAGGCTATCCCAACAATGGCTACACAAGGTGGAGACCCAGCATCTATCGTAACTAAAATTGCAGGAGTAATTTCTGCACGTCAAAAGGGTCAATCCCTTGAAGAGGCTATCTCAGACGTGTTTGCTCCACAGCAACCAGTTCCTCCTGCTGGGGCTGCAATTTCTCCTGTTGAGCAGCCGTCCCCTGTTCCAGGCGCGGCTCCAGTAGGAGGCTCTCCAACAGATATAGGTATGGCCCCACCAGCAGCACCACCAGATATTCAAACAATTTTATCTACCCTTAGTGGTAGTGGCAAAGCATCGGGACGAGTAACAACTAGGGGATAGCAATGACAACGCTAGTAGCGATACAAGGTGACGGTTGGTCGGTATTAGGATGTGATTCAAGACTCAGTGATGAGCATGGTCGCTTTCAGATTGCTAAAACACCTAAGATTGTAGAGAACAACACAGTACTTATTGCTGGTTGCGGTTCATCCCGTGCCAGTAACATACTACACTATGGCTATGTACAACCTAAGCCAACGGTTAGAGAAGAATTAAATACCTACATGACTACAAAGTTTATACCGCAAATGCGGAAACACTTTGTGGATGCTGGTATTGACATGAAAGAGGACGGCGATGTTGCGCAAATTGATGGTGGATTCATCATCTCAGTCAAAGGGCAAGTCTTTTCGGTTTCTGAAGATTACTCTTGGGATACTGATATTCGTAATGTATATGTTATGGGTAGTGGCGGAGATGTTGCCCTCGGTGCATTGGCAGCGTTGGGTGTGGAAAAAGTAAAAACTATCAATCAAGCAGAGACAATGATTCGTAAAGCAATTGCTATCGCAATTCAATATGACAATATGTGCTCTGAGCCAATTCATATATTTAGACAATACGCATAGGAGTAAACATGGGTGGACAAGGAAGCGGTGGCGCTAATGGCGGACCACAGTACAATCCAGCAAATGTTTCCGGTACTGGCGGAGCAGGGCAGAGCGGTAACTATACTGGCTTTGCATACGGACAAAATCAAGAATTAAATCAATCGCGTATTCAAGGCAATGACGCAATGGCAACAACAAAGGCGGCAGGCGTGACAACTTCACAAGGTCCTTACGAAGGCATTAACATGCCTCAACTAGGAACATTCTTTGACCCAACCAATAACCCATCTGAGCCAATTACAGCAGGTGTGGACTTTGGTCCTGGACCTGGCTCTGAAGCACTTCCATCAGGTTTCGGTGGGAATACTCTTCCAGATGAGAACGCAGAGATTATTAAAAACTATCTTCCCGATTTAGCATTTGCTGCTCAATCGAAAGATGCTCCAGATTCATTTAAGCGTTTTGTAAACTATCTTATTGAAACTAGTAAAGGATTAGATTCCAATGGCTGATGTGGCGTGGATGCCCGGTAGCCTTTTTGACAATATTGACAAGTTTGCAAACTCACTTGGATATCAAAATGCTGGCATTATCATGGAACTTTCAATGATGTCTTGGCCCTCACCGGAGGATAGAGATGCTTTCATTGTAGGTATTACTGGTGAAGATGCAAAAGGCGGAACCGAAAAAAATTATATTAAACGAAAATATTAGGGGGTAAGAATGGCTTCATGGGATTCATTCAAATCCACCCTTGGTGCAGTTGGTAAGAAACTTACAGGTGGCGGTTCTTACCTTAGCGAGGATGAGCAAAGAAAAGAAGAAGCGTTTACTTCAAATATAAGAAATGCTCTTAATGATGTAAATAAAAAGATTGAATCTCTTCCTGGGCCAAATGTGGGCAAGGCTGTAACTAAATTTTCAGCAGACCTTCTTCTTAAAGGTGCTGTTCAATTTAATGATAAAGTCTATTCCCCGCTTATTTCTCGCCCAATATCAACATTAGGATTATTGACCGATATAACATCTCCTCTTTATAAAAAGGGTGAGTTTGAAGAAGGTTTTCAATTCTCTGATATTAGGGCAGCATACAATCGCAGTGAGAAAGTTTCTGCTATGCAGGCTCTCACAAAATCAAATTTAATTCCATTTGTTAATCCTATATCTGCGGCAGTTCTTTCTGCTGGTAAAATTGATATTGATACTGTAGATTTATGGAATGATGAAAGCATTAAGAAGAATTTTGTCGACAATGCAGTTGGTCGCTGGTACACTGGTATTGGTGATTTTTTTGTAGGTAACAAAGGCATTGGTATTGCAGGTAAGGCTCTCAGTGCTGGTGTTAAGTCACTTGCAAAGCCTGCTGGTCTATACACTAAAGGCAAAAGCGTTGATGCACTAGCAGCGGATATGGAAAATGGCATCTTATATGCTAATACCAATGGCGCTCAAGGAGCACAGACCGTTTCAGGAAGTCACGCACTTTTACTTGCTGGCAGTAAAGACTGGGGTCTTATTGAAGGCCTAGTTACTAAATATAGCACCAATGAAAGACTTATTCCAATCATTCGTGAAGCATCAGATGCAAGCGTTGTTAAAGATATTTTGCTTGCAGACAAAGGTAATATTCCGGCTTTACAACGTTTATCCGCAACATCTAGTGATAAACTATTTGATATTGCTGATGTTAAGGCACAGATACGTAATCAAGCAATTCAAAACGGAATGTTCCCAACGCCAACTGGTGTTGGTGCAGTAAGATTGAAAAAAGCATTTGATGATGCTATCAATAGTGACCCACAATTTGTAAAAATTAGAGATGCATTCTTTGACCCAAAGGGCGACCAACTTGTAGGCGGAAAAGCATTTATGCCTATCGAGCCAGTTGTTGGTGCGTCTGCAATAATTAAAACACAAAACGCAATTCGTGCAGCAAAAACAAAAATTCGCAGTCGTGATTATGAACTCCCTAAGAACGCTTTTTTTGAAACAAAAATAGGCGAAACCGCTGGTGGATTGGTATTACGTGGAGTTCGCCTTGCTGCTCGAGGAACAGAATCACTTCCCGCTGGGTTCGTATCCCTATCAGGTATGCGACCAATGCAGGCACGCGTAGAACTTACTGGGTTCCTCAACAATATGAAGATGTTTAGAGATGGTGCAAAAGAAATTGAGACTGCACCTAAAGTATTTGAAAAGGTTTCAGTTGTTCGCGCTCGCCTAGAAGACGAATATATGAGTACTCTTGGCAAGGGCTCAGTTGCACAGGTAGAAGCACTTGAGTCAATTGATGCCAAAGTTGGACGCATGCTTGCATACAAAGCAAGAATATATGATGAAAAAGCAATTGACGCATACGTAGCAAAATTCCAAATGAACGTAAGCAAGGGAATGCAATCTGTTAAAGAAAACGGATTTGGCATCGGTTATGATGGAAACGTCACACTTGTTGAGCCTCAGACGCTGCGTCAATTTGCAGAATCTTATCGTTTTACCCCTTGGGATGACATTGAGACCCAACTTGATATTGAGGCAGCAAAGGGATTTACCAAGACTGGCAGAATTACCAATCGTGCCACAAGAGACATATTTGGTGAACTAAACAAGGTTTGGACATTTGACGTTCTTGCCCGTCCTTCATATGCATTTAAGCAGTCATTGTTTGAGCCAATTATTAGCGTTGGTCTATCACAGGGCATTAGTTTTGTCTATCAGGATATTTTCAAACAAGGAATCAAAAGAGCATCCTTTAACTTTTACAACTGGTCTAATGACCAAGTTAGAAAAAAAGTTATCAACCGCTCCGAATATAAGGCTGTTGCTACAAACGTATCAGATAAATCTGTCATATTACAGCAGTCTATTGCTGCTAAAATTACAGCAGAGGTATCTGTTAATGACTTGCTTAAGAATGCATCTCCTGCAACAAGGTCACAGCATCTATCTGCTGCTAGAAAAGAACTCAAGGCTATTGAGGAAATTGTCGACAAGATAGAATTAGACCTACGCGACGCAATGGTTCCTTATGGTATTACAGAGGCTGTTCCAAGTATGGCTACGCTAGAACGTAGACTTGCATATCTTGATGCCAACCCTGGGATTACCAAAAAGACTGCAGAAGTCAAGAAGGCCAAAGCAGCAATCAAGAACTACAAAACAATAGTTAGCAAAATGGCTACTAATAAAAAAGTAATTCAAGATGCTGATAACGCAGTTCAAAAAGCATACGTTGATATTGATAACGCAGTTAAAGAACTTGGCGAAGCCAGAGTTAAGCAGGCAGATGTATTTGGTAAAAGCGCAAAGTTTAAGAAGCGTTATTACTCAAAGGAAAAGCATACCATTATCCTTAATGGGACCCAGCACCATATTGATTCTTTTATCCAAGAACAAACCGATGGCAGCCCAAGCAACTTTACTTCAGCGGTACGAGCAGAAACACAGAATGCTAGAACACAGCAAATCAACTTTTCTGGAGAAATGTCTGTTGCTGCAAATGTTGCTGCAATTAAGCGCAAGATTCCTATGTCAAAGATTGGCATTGCAGACGAGAACTATTTTGAAGAGTTAGCGGATATTGCTAACCGCCAGTATCGTGGCGAGCCTCTTATGGATTTAATCTTTGCTGAAACTTCAATAAAAGATATTCTAAAATGGAGCAAAACTTCAGAAGGAACATCATATCTTAAGGCATTTGGAATTGTAAATGAGAAACAAATCCCTTCCTACCTTGCTGAAAAGGTTGAACTTGTCAAGCGCATGTACCCATCCTATGAGGCCAGAGCCGCAATCCGCAAGGGTGAAGTAACCTCACAGCAACTAGAGAACCTTCTTGCTCCTTATACTAATGAATTATATGATATTATTCCATCTAACCACAACTACGAAGCATTAACATTTGGTGTAAGTGGCGTTGCTAGCGCAACCCAGGGATACAACAAAATGATGACTAAGGTAATGACTACACTTGCAAGTGTGGAAAACCCTGTTCGTGGTGCATTGTTTGATAAGTTAGCAACCGAAAATGTTGCACGACGAGCAGCGTATCTAATGGAGCAGGGTGTCGAGATGACAACCACCCAGTATAATGCTTTACGTCAAGCAGCGGGCCGCGAGGCTTTGCAGGAGATGGAAAAGACTCTTTATACAATCAATAACCCTAATCGTCTCATTAACTCACTACGTGGAGTTATTGCATTCCCAGGGGCGAATGCTAACGCATTCTTGCGCTACGGCCGTCTTGCAGCAAAGAACCCAGTTCGTGCAGCAAACCTAGTATCTAACTACGGGCGCACATATACAACATTTGGTGTAGATGAGTATGGTAACCCAACGGATGACATCAACAAGATGAGTCACCTTGTTATACCAGGCACTAAGGATTTAGGGTTAGGCTCAAGAGGAGAAGGAATTAAACTTAGTGCTCAGTCATTAGGATTTCTTATTAACCGCCCCGGACCATCATTTGCCACAAGCATCTCAGTGGGAACAGTTATGCAAAAGTTTCACAAGTCTGAAGCAGAATTTGAAGACTTGATGACCATAGGTGGAACTAACTGGTACAAGGTTATTTTCCCTTATGGGCCACCAACATCAGTAAGAGATGTTTATAGCCCACCTTGGGTAAAGAACATAGTCAACTCTGGGCCAGAATGGCAGAGAGAACTTGCTAGTAAAATATTTGGTCAAAGCGGACAGAGAGATTACCTGAGTTCATGGAAATCTGTTTACAACTACAATGCAATGTTAGTTGAAATGGGAATCCAGGATGATATGCCATCTGATGCGGAAATAGAAAAGCAAGTAAAAGGCCTGTTCCGTGCTAAGTTTTGGTCTACATTTGCATCACCGTATGCTGGTATTCCTTACAAGATAGATAATACGCCAATGGCACTTACTTCAAACTTGTATTATAAGTTAATTGAGAAGTATGGCCCTAATGGTCAGGGCATGTCTAATCAAGATGCACGTGATGCCGCTGGCGAAGAGATGCTTTCTCTGCTTGGACCTAACTTTATGCTTGATAGAGTAACATACACTGGTTCATCTAAGAATCTTAATATACCTGCAACAAGCGAAGCATACGCTCGGGTATTTGAAGATAACGATGACCTAGTTGGTCGCCTTGCTAATATTGAGCCAGGTGAAATTGGACTAGTTGGATTACTTACTGCGGACATAGATTACGACCCATCAAAGCAGTCAAACAACATCCTTGCACTTCTTGCCAGCCCGGGTAAAACACTCCCAGGAACAAGCAAGAATCTCAATGAACTTAAGATGACTCCTCAAGAGATTGAGACAGAGCGCATTAAGCAGCGCACTTGGAATCAATATATGGCAGTTAAGGAAGCGCTAGAGGCTAAGATTACTGATGGTAGGACGCTACGCGCCCACCCAGAACTTAAGGCAGTACTAGACAATCTTGCTGTATCATCATTCAAAGACCAAAGTCAAGCATGGTTTGACCAGTATCAACTTGCTCAAAGCGGAGATACTTCTTATAAGTATGCTAGAGCGCTTACTGAAATTACCAATGACAAGAAGTTTATGGACAAGAATGGCAAGAATCAACTTTGGGTAGACACTAAAGAGTTCTTAGATTCCC